>TARA_R110000868_G_scaffold124490_10_pt1 | contig 23572 bp, 29 predicted proteins | sample TARA_R110000868 | Tara Oceans TARA_R110000868 (sample SAMEA4397489) | marine metagenome | biome: Polar Biome; feature: [SRF] surface water layer (ENVO:00010504); material: water (ENVO:00002006), including particulate matter (ENVO:01000060) such as... | depth 5 m | reverse complement strand
GTGATCATCTTGTCTGTCTGCTTGTCCTTGCCGTAGTAGATTTTATGGACATTGGCATCGCTGTCGTATCCATAGTCACCAAAGTCTGTTGACATCTGCTCGACCAGTGCAGTCGTAGGAACGATGATCAGTGTCTTCTTCTCGATCATTCGACAGATCATGTAGATGATCATTGACTTTCCAGAAGCTGTCGGAGAGAGCATAAGCTGTCTGCCCGAGTTCAGGGCACTCAGGATGGCAGTCATCTGGTATGGACGAATTTCTAGTGTCAGTCCGATTGCTCTGGCACTTGCCATCACGTCATTTTCAGTGAAGATCGGTCTGGTGAACTTTGGAGTGAATTCTGCTGTGTAGCCCATCTCACCAGCGACCTTCAGGACTTCGTCCTTCAGACCACTGTACAGGGTTTTCTTCCGGGTGTCCAGAAGACGAATTTTTCCGTCCCAAAAGTGATTTCTCACTGATGGGTGGAATTCTGATCCGGGTACTGTGAAGGTGAAATACTCACGAAGCTCTTGGAGGATACTTGGTTCTGCGTCTATCTTGATAAAAGAGGCATCGATTTCTGTTACACTAATTTGAACCATTGATAAATTTCTCATAATCTATATAAGAACGTAGCTGATACGTTCTGCTGTTTAGTTCTTTCAGTATCGAATTGGTCGCAGAAGCAATCTCGTCGTGCATATTTTTCTTCCTGATGATCGAAAGTAGGGTCGCATCGGATTCAATGTAGAGTGGGATTTCTGTCTTGAGGATACGCTTGACCATCGGATCAAAGCCATACTTTGCCAGATCGTCTGGATTGTTTAGGTCACCCTGATAGTACTCATACCGAATTTTCTTGGCCTTGGTGTAGTTGATGCCCAATTCTTTCGACTGTGAATTGTGGTAAGAAAGAATGCGGAGGTACTTGGCATGGAGACGGGGTATCTTCAGAAGCTCGTCACCGATTTCAGTCTTGTCAACGTCTCCGTCTTTTTCCCATTCGTCGTGCAGTTCATCAAGTGTCGTTATCATGGTCTACTCCATTTTGATTGGATTATACAGGACTACAAAAGACTTGTCAAGTAGTTAATCGCTCCAAAGTGTAATAATCGTACCTGTATGTTATGGTTGCTGACATGGTTGTTTCGGGACTTGATGCGGACGAGAAAGATAGACCTGTCAAGGACGTTGGATGGCAGTCCTTAAAGGTAAACTTCAGGTTGGGTATGTTTGAGTTAGTGTTAATGATCAGAACAGCATCAGCGTATGGTGTCTTCATGTTCTTGAAACCACCGTTTTTGATGTACTCAGAATACTTTGTTGGTGATGTCAATGCCCTTAGCCAGTTAAAAGATTCTTCCCACACACGTAGGTCTTCATCGACCAAGACGGTGATTGCCAGAGGATCGAAGTTCAACTGGTCTCCATGTCTGTATGTCGGGTTGAACTGGGTCGGAACGAAAACTTCCTGAGTGCTTACGTCTGGTACGTTAACCGACTGGACAAAGAAACGAGTGAATGATAGGGTTGGAAAGTAAAATGAAAACTTATTCGAATGAACGAAGTTTTGGTTTGTCGGTATATCTGTCAGTACTGAGCTTATTGCCATAGGGATTCCTCTTTGGTTACTCTTTGTATTTAGATAAATACAGAAGACGAACTGAAAGGACTATTCAATGAAATCATTCAAGCAGTATTTATGGGAAATGCAGAACCAGAATGACATACCACCAGAACATGCAATGAAGTCTCCTCTGCCATATGCCGAGTACCCATACCATAAGTTTATTCCTAAAAAAGCTTCGGAAAGCGATAGTCTGATCACAATGGTCAACACTGCCCAAAGAAATGCAAAGACATTCGACGTTCCTATTTCCAGTCTAGTTACTGATGTTGACGCAATAGATAGACGAATGTCTGGAAAAAGTTCTGGCCCGATATATGTGGAGAAGATCGATAATGTGATGCATGTCAGAAATGGTAATCATCGAGCGGCTGCTGCATTCCTGCGGGGAGATAGTCACATAAAAGCAACAGTAGCAGACATGACGCATATAGCAAACAGAGAGATAAAAAAATGATTTCATTTATGCAATACCTACAAGAAAAAGTTATCAATATCGGCTTCGATTCTAAGGAACATGCAGCGAAGAGGGAACAACACAGAGAAGATATCCATTCTCTTCTGCGAAGTTCGTATGCCAGTCTTGGAGGTTATCTGGGTCTTGGCTCTGGCACCGACGAAGAGAGTTCAGCAATTCACAATGACATATCGAGTTCAATGATCAAGGGTATCCGCAGAGAAGGAAAACTCGTTGCAGTCAAGTTATATAAGGACAAGTTTGGCAGAAAGTCTATTGCAGTGGGAACAGATGGTTCTCAGTCGGGCAAGAAGGGTTTTATGGACTTGGTTCGTGATGACATCAAACAGGAACGGTCTTGGGGAGAATTTTCTGGTGCCGTTGCACACATTTCTAAGAAGTCTGGGTCTCCCGAAATTCCTGTTGATAAGATGAAAAAACTTCTGGGCAAGGACATCACTCCGACGACTGGCAATTCGTACACGCGAGAGATTGCAGGAAAGCCCATCGAAAAAACTGGTTTCGGATTTCCAAAAAACACTTGACGGTCTTCCCAGATTTTGCTATGGTAATTTCAACAGGAGATACCATGTACGATCAGCACGTAAAAGAGTATCAGTACGTCATCGATTTCTGGTGGACCAAGACTAAGGGAGTATCTTGGAAAGATTTTCTTGTCATGATGTACACTTAATGATTGACAACCCTGCGGGGTTTTGCTATGGTAATTTCAACAGGAGGAATTCAGATGACTGCTAAAGCTTCTGCCCGCAAGTCTCTAGGTGAATTTAAGCCACTGATCGTCTATCCCTGCGGCAAGACTGAGGTCTGTGAACAGTCTCCTGAACGGCAGGAACGATACACAAAGAATGGCCCTGTGAGGGGTAATCGACTGGCACGAGGCAATACGTATCTCACCAGAGAAGAAGCTGTAGAAGCCGCTCAGCAGGTAATCGACATTCGTCGAGAAGATGCACTCCTTCGTATGAATGAGTGGTCTGTCATTCCCGGCAGGGAGAACGGTGTCGAGGCTGCTCGCAAGGAAGCGATCACTTGGGGTGCTGTCTTCTAAACAAAAAGGATTAAGTTATGAAGAAGATCGTCTTTTATTTTCATGGTTACAACTCAAAGCCCAATACAGAAAAGACGCAACGGCTCATGGAAGTCTTTCCCGATACCTTTGCCTATCCGATAGATATCGATCCAGAGATTTCTATAATCAAGATATCCAACCAAATCTTTTCAGAGCTTCTGAACCACATCAATGATGAGGAAGCGAAGATTGTTTTTGTCGGAACTTCTTTGGGAGCTTGGTATGCAGCCAAGGCAGCAGTTGCCTATGGAGTGAAGGATTGTATTCTGATCAATCCGTGCTATGATCCACAAAACATGCTGCGCTCGTATGATGTTCCCGAAGAGATACTGGTGAAGTATCATCCTCTAGAATTTCGACCAGAACACAAGTTCTTCATTGCCAAGGATGATGAGGTCATTAACTTCAACCCCGTACTGGATAAGTTAGTCAATATGAATGTTACTTGGACTGACGGTGGATTGCACCGATACAATGGTCCTGAGTTTGAAGGTGTGATTGACTACATCAAGAAACTCTAGCCTTTCTTCCGGCATATTTTCCTTCTGCCCATGCTTTCTTGCTTGCTTCTGAGTAGGCAGAATTGTCACGATTGTCGTGGGCACCTTGGAGTGATGCCTTGTGGTTCTGTCGTCTTTCATCAGACCAGTCTATAGACATACCAGTGGTGCCTTTATTCTTTCCATCAACCCATGCCTTCTTCATGGCATCTGATCGCTTCTTATTGGATTCTTCTGACTGAGGTCCACGAGGCTTCATTGGTTGGGTCGGTGTCTTTCTGAGTGGAATTCCAAGTTCTTCGCGTTCCTTGCGCTTCTGTGCCTTTGCCTCTGAGATTTTTCTACCGCGTTCTTCAAGTTGTTCTGGCGTCATTTTAGTCTTGACACCAGTTTTGGCCTGTGATATTTTTTCTCTGGTAGATTTGGTTTTTTCTTCGGAAGTAGTCCAATGACCAAAATGTTTCTTACTTAGGTTGTAATACTTTCTTCCTAGTTGATCTATTGGGATCATACTAATCCACTTATACTCTTCCTCCAAGAGGTCTAGTCTAGTTGTCGTAATTCTACTTACTACCCTTCTTCTGAATTCGGTAGGGCGTCGTCGATATGCATCTCTCATTCTATTTGATGAGCAAATATACCCATCGTTCTCTTCACCCCAATGGCAACCCACATAATACATTTTTCTAGTGGTATCAAACCACACGTATACGAATCCACTCATATTAAACTCCCTTGCATAAAAGAATACTCTCGGAAGTTTCCTCCCGAGAGTATTTATACCAGAATTTAGTATTTTCGGTATGTTCCGAGTAATTATTTTACCCGGAACACTTAAACGAGTGTATCAGGTAAGATTTCTTACACGGAAAATTCTATAATATATATTGGCCTGATTTGCAGTATTTCTAGAACCAACAACACCGTCACCTGCTGCGGTAGCAAATGGGTTGGCAACAAGACCATAACGTGTCTTGAAACCAATCTTAGGCTGGAAGCTGTCCTGACCAATTGCACGAACCATCTGTAGAGGTACGTATGGGCAGTAGAACAGACCGGCATCGTATGGAGAGACACCCTTGTAACCAACGGTTACCAGTTCGTCACCATTTGATGAACCACCGAAGTACGGGTCGATATAGACCTTAGTACGTCCATGCAGAAGACCGGCAAAGGTATTGCCAGTGTCGTCTACTTCAAGGTTAACCTGAAGGGCTGGAGTGTAATCAAGTACACCAGCCATTGCGAGAGCAGATGCAACGTCAGAAGAAACGATAATGACGTTACCCTTGCCTCTACGGGTCGCACGAGCGATGGCGTTAGCTTCGCGCTCGATCTGGAATACCAGACCCTTGAACTTTTCTACTGACCAACGGCCATTCGAGTCGGTGTCAAGGTCGAAAGTACCAGCAGTTGTAGTTCCGTAGGCAGCACCCTTGGTAGCTGTTCTATAGATAGAACGAACAACTTCACGGTTGATTTCAGCAAGGATTTCAGTTGACAGAATATTTGCAAGCTCTGTCTCAACATCCAGACCATGAATTACCTTCAGGTCCTGTGCGATTTCCATGCTGTACTCAGCCTTCAGGGCACGGCTTCTTGCAGTTACAGTAACCTTGTCAATGTCGAATGCCATTTCAGCAAACCCATTGCCTGAGCTATCACCAAGTGCTTCGGCCTGTGCGGTAGACATACCAAAACCAGAGCCGTAAGCATCAATGCCGTCTAGGTCGAATACTGGGTTAGTGTTGGCGTAGCCAGTGTTAGCAGTTCCAGTCATAGTACCTGCTGCGTTCTGAGAAGTGAATCTTGTGTTTGCTTCGTTGAACAGAGCTTCTGTACCACTCTGCGAACCGTAACGTGAACGCATTGCGAAGATCAGGCCAGTAGGACCAGTCATCGGCTGAACACCCGCGATGTCGTATGCCATCAGGTTAGGCAGGGCGCGTCTGACCAGCGAGATGAGGATCGGATCGTAGGTATCGATATTGGTTGAACCACCAATGAAGTTGGTTGGTGCAGCTTCAGAAAGAACTCGACGCTCTTCCCTAACGGCATTTTCCTGATTTTCAAGCAAGATCGCTGTAACCGCTCTGCGGTACGGGTCCTTGATTTTATTCAGTCCTTCGTGGTCAAGTACTGGAGACCACTTATTTTCTAGTTGTTCTGAAAGATACATTTTTCTTCCTTCTGTTAGGATTGTCTATTATTATTTATGCAAACTTAATTTTTGACAGTTCTGCCAAGAACCTTTACGTATCGGCTCATTACTGGATTAGCCTCTTCAGTAATAAACTGGCCTTCTGTACCGGCTTCTACTGTATCGAGTTCCCTCTGATACTTTACTGCATTCCCAGAGAAGTAGCTTTCTCTAAGAGTTGTAGCCTTGTTGGCGAAGGTATCGATGTCTGTATATGATACGTTCTCGGCAAGGGTCACAAACTTTTCCTTCTGAATGTCGGTGAGACCTTCGATCAAATGAGTGATGATCGAATCCTTCTTGCTTTCATTCAGGACATGTGTCAGGTTGATGTTTGTTTCAATCTGTTCATTGAGACGGTTCTCAAGGGTTGATACCTGAGAAGCAAGTTCTTCTACTACAGAAACCTGATCCTCTGGAATATCAATATAGTGCTCAACGAATAGATTTCGCAGACCAGCAATGAAGTCTTCAGTAAGCTCGGTACGAAGTCCTGCCTCGATCTGAATTTCATTGTTCTTAGACCACTCTTCGACTACGTGAGAAAGATAGGTATCTACGTTACCTTCCATTTCTTCCTGAAGTCGGTCTATTTCCTGCTCAAGTGTGTTTGCATAGGCTCTCTCGAAAAGCTTTAGCTCTTCTTGGACCTTTGCCTTTACTGCACTTTCAAAAATAGTCTTTGCCTTGTTTCTGAAGTCTTCGGACAGGTTTTCTCCAGCAAGCAGGGCGTCTACGTGCTCTGACATGTCAACTGAATACTTTTCATTCTTCTCATCTTCATCGTCGTCCATATGACTGCCCTCTTCGATGATTTCGAATTCTTCATCGATACGATAAGCGATTTCTTCCTCAGAGAGACCCTGAGCAACTAGTTCATTTACGAAATTCTGTAGTTCTTCCGAAATTTCAACTTCTTCTTCCATAATCTCAGCCTGCTGACGTGGAAATTCTGCTGGGACTGACTGGGGAATCGTTGCGTCTTTCATTAGGAAATTAGAGAACCTTGCTCCAACATTCTCACCTTCACCCGGTGCAGTTGGGGCCTGTGTGAATTCATCAGGACCAGTCATGGCCTGCGGTGGATCAGCATAGGTACTTCCCGGTGCCAGTGTAGTTTGCAGCATAGTTGGCTCTTCTTTTAGAAGGATTTTCTTCGCTGCTTCTGTTAAGCTCTTTGCCATATTAGATTTCTCCTTTAGTTACTTTTATTTATGCAAATTAGAGTTTTGAGATGTAATTGGTCCAAAGCTTCAGAGCGACATCTTCAATTTCACTCTTCGATGCTTCCTTGATCATCTTCTGGGCCTTTTCATACTGTATAGGCTTCCATCCGGCATTGGTCAGAACCCATTCGGTTCCTTCCATGATACCAGTCACCCATGCATCTGGTGCGCTTGGGTCTGCAACGATGTCTGCTGCCGTGGCAAGATGAAAGTCATCCTGAACCATCTGAAAACCGCTTTGTGGTTTTAGAGAGCCAACCCCTCTGGTCGATACTCCAAGATTTGCTCCACCGTCAAGAAGGCTCTTGACAATCTTACCATTTGGTGTATCAAGTATCTTCGCCTTGCCCATGAAATTATTTCCGTCTGGAGACAGATAAGTTATCATGTGAGACACACGATCAAGATTGATTGTGGGATTTTCTGGATGACCAAGTTCACCAAAGGCTCTATTCTTATTGACGTATTCTCTGTTGTATCTATCTACCTCAGTGCGGAGAATATTCATGGGATATACTCGACCATTCTTATTCTTCTGCTCTGCCTGCATGAAGATACCGGTGATATAGTGTTCCTTCTTACCATTATTCATTTCGGTCAGGAAGTTGACCTCAGAGACTTCTTCCATGATTAGCTTTGCCATTATAGTCCCATCGACTTTCTGCGTCTGAGTGATCTTTGTCTTTTCATGAGTGTTCTGGTCATCTGTGCTCTGCGCTTGATCTTTCCGCGCTTTGCTCCAAGCTTTCTTCTGCGTCTTTCAGCCGGTGACATTCTTGTCAGATTTCCAGCCCGAAGAGTAAATCCAGCGACATTAGAAACTTTTTTTCTTCTCTGGACCTTGCCATTTCGAATACGAGCCTTTATGATGCGTACTCGGGCCTCAGAAACTACCTTCAGTGGTTCGTACTTCTGGAAACCAGCCTGAAGTTCTGCCCATTTTTCTGGCCCATGAAGTTTTTCACCGGACTTTGACTTGATCATAATCATGGACCTTTCTTCACCATCTGGCGTATTACGTCTGACGTGGTATCCATAATTTTCTTCAGGATTTTTTGGGTCTACGTGGTATCCAACTACTTCGAGTGGAGGATTTTTGTTTTTTCTGCTGTGTTCCGTAGAAAATCTATCACCAATCTTAAATGGAAACTTACCGGCATCTATATGCTTCTGGATAAGTTCTCTCATTTCTTGGGCACGATCAGAAACCTTACCCATGAATGACTTGTGATACTTATTCAGTTCACGCTTGTCTTTTTCTGCCGCGAAAGACGTGACTTTGTTATCCTCTTCCTCGGTCAGAGTAGCGGCAATCATCTTCTTCTTTTCTTCGTTCAGTATAGAAAAAGTGACAAGCATTTTCTCAGTAAAGATAGACTGCGCTTTAATGAAATCCTTGCTTGTGACTGTTTCTACTAGACTTGTCATAGACGGTAGTTTCCTGAATTGAATGCGGCAGGATCAGCAGTCTGACCAGCATCATAGTCACGAGCATCTTTCTTCAGATCGATCAGTACTGTAAAGTGTTCACCAGTGCTTACGCTGGACGTTGACAGAAGGATGTCTCCTGTGCTGTTAGTTTCTGGGTTTGATATTACTCCACCACCAAGACCTTCGAAAGACAAGTCTACAGAACCAGCCGGAATTACGATGATTTCTGAGTTGGCATCTCCGTGCCACTGCAACTTCAATGCCCCATTTCCTCTGCCGACCGAGAAAATTCTCGTGATGGTAGTTCTGTAGGCAGATTTTGGGTCTGTATTTGACTGCATGATGTAGCCACTAGCATTCATAGCGAAGCGTAGAGTAGACACATCGACCAGAACGCTGTTGGCAGTTGTGGTGCCATCAGAAATGAACACATACTTCAGTAGTGTTCTCTTGTTGTTATCGACTAGGCGTTGTTCTCTAATTAAGTTTGCCATATCAGTTCCTTACCGAAAAATCTAGGACTTCGAAGAAGCCATCTTTAGTCTGAATGTTTTCTTCAAGTATTTTCTTGTTTTTAGTATTTAGGGCTTCGTGTAATTGAACTATATTTTTAGCCATGTCTTGTGTAACTAGGACATTATTTATCTCTCTGATGGCAATAGACTTATTGACCATTTCCTGAAGCTGAGAATAGACCTTATTTTCGTACATCGAGCTTGGTGGTGCAACAAGACCACCACCGGCACCCTTATATAGTTGTCTTCTTCCGACTGGTGTGTCATAATACCCAGCACTTGTTCTCAACTCACCTGATCTCCACGGATCGATACCCTGCATCTTGTTGCCGAATCCAGTCTGTGGTCTTTCTTTTCCTAGTATATCTTGCTTTTGCAAGTTATTGAGCCGTTTAAGACTACTTCGGCTCTTAACAAGAAATCTTTTTAAGTTACCCATGATATTTTCATTGACTGTTTTTTGATTAGGTGATCTTCTTCTGACTATCTTTTTCATGTCTCTGTGCCTGTCCCGTTGTTTGTTTCTTCATTCAGACCGACACCCTCGAATGGAACGGTAACATAACGGTTAATTCTGTCTGCCCAGTACAGAGCGACTTTTTGACCATCAGGAAATACACGGATGGCTCTTCTCTTGAGTATCAGAAGTGCTGGCATTTCGTTGATGTCGATATTCTTTGTCTTCTTAAAGTCTTCACCCAGAATGTCAGGATTGTCATTTTTTGCAACGTAGTCCAGAAGACGATAAAAAGATTCGAGAAGAGCTTTCCGTTCGACAATTGACATCTTAGTGTTGTCTTCGTCCAGTGCTCTTCTCAAAAGTGAAAGACGATTTCCTTCAAAGAGACCGGATTCTACCAGTACATCTAGTTTGTCTTCTGTATTATCTCTAAGCTCTTTGAAGGATACCATTATTTCTTTCCGAAGTATGACTGAGCAATCGTCTGCTTCTTTTCTTCCATGATCTTCATGACCTTTTCGGACAAAGCCTTGTTAGTTGCTTCCTGAAGCTTGATGAAATCTTTTGACGATGCTGACTTGATAATATTAGATACTGTCATTTGCTTTCCTTATATTTATACTAGTTTACAATTGAAGAAGTGTACGTCCATGTTATTGTCTGCTGACATATAGGTTCCGGAAAGTTTATTCGGACCAGATAATACTTCGACTGCACTCGATCTAGGAAGGATGAATTCTTTCTCACCCGGATTGGCAGAGAAGTCGTCTGCATAAAGACCAGCAGAACCCTTTGGTATGAGGACCTGTAGGACTACTCCTCCACCAGAACCAGAGTTTGTATACTGATCTAGTAGCGTATTCATTGCAAGTGTAGTCGATCTGTAGGACTTGAAGCCGATTTTTCTTCCTGCTCCAATCTGGTTCGTGTCTATGTCTTGACTTACAGAAATGTATCCGATAATATCGACGGGTACCTTGTTGCGAGACATAGCCTGATCCATTGCCTCTATGAGCTTTGGAGTGTCGTCAGAAATGTTTGCAGGTTGTATCTGCTTTCCCATTATTCCCATCGGGAGTTTGTTCAGAACATTGGCCACATTGTAGTGAGCGGTGTCTGTGTAGTTCTTGATGGCATCAAGTTCTTCGTCGCTATACTTGTCCGGAGTAAATGTCTTGCTCAGTGCAGACAAGTCTTTGTCTAGATCAGGTGCAAGGGCATTCAGGTACGTTCCAAAGTCGTCTGCGCTGTGTGTCTGGTATGTATTCGTTCTTATCGCTCTTGAGAATGGAATGAGTTTGTCATTTTGAACGATGTGAGTTACCTGACCAATTTTTGGGTCTTCGTATCGTCCAAAGCCAACATACTGAAGTCCCATCTGAGCAGCTTCCTGAGCAGCGGGAGATTTTTTAGGTACCAGAAGTGCATTTGTCAATTCTTCATTGAGGATTTTTTTCATGATAGTACTTCCATGTCATCTGGCTGCAATTCGAACTTAGGTGGAACCTGCGGCTGTTGCGGAATTGGTGTCATTCCATCTGGACCAATAACCATTGGTGTACCCGGAACCACTGGAGTAGAAGGTGCCATCGGGATTGGTGCCATTGGATTTCCGTTTTGATCAACAGTGCCAGCAGCACCAGTTCCCATGATGTTTCCGACCGGAGCAGAAGGACCACCATCAGAATCTTCCTGTGACATCTGAGCTTCCATCTCTTCGATGTCTTCATCAGTAAGCTGAAGGATATTCTTCTGGACCCATTCTTTGGAATAGTATCTACCGACATAAGGATCAACAAAATTCAATGTTTGAATTCTGTTAGCGATAAGCTCAGCTTCCTTCAGTTCATTGAAGTTATTGTCCTTGAAGAAGTCATACCAGATATCTTCCTTGATATACTTCCACTCTTCTTCGGTACATACCTTCTTCAGAACTAGCTGTACTCTCAGTAAATCATCAAACAGGGATGAGAACTTGCTGCGAAGCCTCTGTATGAACTTCGCAAACTTCAGTTCATCTCGGGTAATCTCATTGGACCGACCCAGAGAGAATCCCTGCTGTGGGATAAGACGAGAGACAGGAACTCCCAGAGAGTTGTATAACTTCTGCTGGAAATACTCAACGTCTTCCATCTTACCCAAATTTTCTCCACCGCGTAGTGTATCGATCTGAGTGCCCTGAGAACCTTCTCGACGTGGCAACCAGATGTCTTCCAGCATGGACATGAATTTTCTGTCGTCTTTTATTTCACCTGTATTGGAGTCATAAACGAGCTTGTTTCTATACTTCGTCATGATGTCACGAAGATACTGCTCTGCCTTGATGGTAGGCATATCACCAACGTCGATATAGAAAATACGACGCTCTGGAGCGCGAGAAATTCTATAGATGACTGTGGCGTCTTCCATCATACGCAACTGATTTAGTGGCTTGATTGCCTTGTGGAGATATGATAGAATCATAGCTCTCTTAGCATCCATCAAACCAGAATTTACGTTGACAATAGAGTCGATAGCAATCTTTGCTCCCATATTAGCTGACTGAGTACCAATAACACCACGGTCATTGTACATGTAGTATTCTTGGGATTTCTTGATGATTTCTATGCCAGATGATTTATCCATAGTCTTTTCGATTTCTCGAATTTTTCTGATGCGACGAGGATCAATGTATCGGACTTCCTGAATACCATTGAGAGGTTTCTTTTCGTCCACGATAAGGTGATAGAATATTCTGCCGTCGATATACCATCTTCTGAAGATGTCGTGGCCCATATTACCAAAGTTCAAAAGCTTCAGGATGTGGTCGAACTCGGCCCTGATCTTCTTCTTGATACCCTCAGATACTTTGAGTTCGTCCATATTGATGTCAACAGATTTTCCACTGTCTTCCATCACGATTGCTTCATTGACAACTTCGTCGATTGCAGTCTCAAGTTCTGGCTGCATAGCCATCTCTCTATATCGAGTGATGAGTTCGATTTCATTACGAACAACACCGTCCATATCCACATAGGTTCCATAGTAAGAACCTGACTGGATGGTTACTGCTCCATCGTCATTGGATTCGGGAACGAAAGACTTAAGCTGATCATTGACAGATGATCGCTCCTGCTTAATTCGTTCTTTCTGTGTTGTGAGAGTTATCCCGAAAAGGGTAATCGCCATTCTATACTCCAATGTAAAGTTAGTGTCCCTTGTCCAAGGACGGAGGACACTAACTTATTTAGGTCGATATCAAACTACTACTGCTGCGGGAGCGACTGGGGGACCAAATTGGGTCTCGTTGCTTTCCCACCACTGATAGGCAAACGTCACCGCATATTCTTCGATTGTGTCATTTGCTGCCCAATCAACCTCAATTGGAGAAATATCCATAGGAAACATTCCTATAAACTTGTACTCTTTTATAATGTCTCCGGTTTTCCCATATTGTTTAACTGTAGCATCTGTGGTATAAGATGTTGGAGAAGAGAACGCAGTACTTCTTAGATTTCCTCTATGGGAATTAAGTCCATTCATCCAACTTTCAAATGCATTACGAACCTTGAAGTCTTCGTCATTGATTATAGTTACAGTCCACTCGGTGAAAACTCTATTTCCTGCAAACTTTAGTTCACGTCCAAAGTAGTTTAATGGGACCTGATTGACAGTTGATCCGGGTAACTGAGCGGCTCGACAGAAAAAATTCATCTGCTGTGAAACACCCGAAGGAAATGTTAGTCCGGTAGGGAAAGTCATTTCTACGTCAAATAGGTTTGGTCTCGCACCGTCCAGTGACAAAGCTGATCTGAAAGCGCCGATATCGAAAGGCATATGTTATACTCCTGTTTTCTTTTATTTATGTTTCATTTGATTGGAAAGTAGTACAGAGCCACTTTTTATAGTGCCCCAGCTTACCTCTTGCTACAGAACTCATGTTACCTGTGTGTAGATTATGTTCTTTGCAGAACTTCATTAATCCCTTTATATGGTAGACTTTACCTGTTGGGTCTGTAATCAAGTATTCTTTTTCTTGCTTCGGTCTTTTGGTGCCTCTGCTGTTCCGATTTCTTTCGGAACACCATGGACTAGGCTTACCCTTATTCCATGCATCCTTGCCTATATTGGCTTCACTTATTCTTTGTCTCGTTTCAGCAGATGGGGACCATCCTAAAGTACCCTCTCCACCAAATGTCATATTGTATCCGTCGCCATCGATGTAATGAGTGTTAAACTTGCGGATATAGAACTCTTCCCTCAAGGTTGACATTTCAGTATAGTCTTCAGACTGCTCGACGACTTCCCAATCAAAATTTTCCCAACCATAAGTTCTGATCGCATTATGGAAAACTAGATTAGAGCCTCGTTTGACTGCATGTCTGTGTGCATGTTTTCTGTGTGGCCAATTCGAATCAATCCCAACGTAGGACTTGCCCGATATTTTGTTTGTTGCCTTATAGATAGTTATCATTTGGAAAATACTCCCAGTTTGTTATCACTGGGAGTATTTAGTATTTGTTAGAAGTCACCTACTAGTAGTGTCAGAAACGCCCCACAATTTCGTCAAAACTTACGCCAGTTCTAGCAGCAACGAAGTTCAACTGAATGAAGTTAATCGAACGAGCAGGCTTGATGTAAATGTCACCGATAAATTCGTTTCTGTCGATGACTTCAGGAGTATTGTTAGTCTCATTACAAACAACTCGGAAGTCGAAGATACCTCTTCTTCCCTGCACATCTCTCAGGTAAGGTTCTACCAAAGAAACGAACTGGGAACGAGTAAATGTATCGTTGAATTCGAATAGTGAGTACTGAGACGCCTTTACGATTGCCTTTTCAAGAACGATAAACAGTCTTCTGACGTTGATACGATCAAAGGCAGATGGCTTCGAAAGCAACGTCTTGTCACCGTATAGAACAGTTCCCTGACCGGGAAGTGTAATTACAGGATTAATGCCGTTCTTGTATAGAATGTCTCTGTTAGTCTTATTTGGGTTCCATGCAAGCTTGATTGCATTCTTAATGATGCCACGGTTCAGACCGGCAGGAGAGAACCAAGGATCACGGTCATAGTCAGTACGAACACACAGACCAGCAATATCACCATTGAGAGGAACCCAACGATACACATTGTTGTACTTGTCGAACTGATACTTCCAACCGCTGTCCATTACACCATAAGAAGTGGATGTCATAAAATTTCTTTCAGTGACAATGGCATTTGCCGTATCTGTGTTGTCTGGCTTATTTACACAGTTTGCTCTGCTTGGAGATGCGAAGAATACTGCATCTCTTCTGAATTCGGCAATGTTGTCCGCAATGTGTGAAACGACATTTGCCCCGTGACCCGAAGTCAGGATCAGCGAGATGTCAACTTCTTCGGCATTCTTGAACTTATCATAACCGTTTATGATTTCGGCTGATGTAGAAACGTTATAAGAACCACCAGACAGAATTACGCTGTTTGCAATATTCAACTGTCCACCAAATGTAGTATTGGCAGAAGTTGCTCCCCAATTTTCTGCATTGTTATTTGGGTGAGACATCCACCAGATATACTTGGAACTGTCATTAATAACGTTCACAAAGTAACTTGAAGAACCATCGTCTCTCTTAGCATCAGATGCCTTCGAAACATAAGCGAACCTTTCCAGAACAGTATTCGCGGTTCCAGAGAATTTTCCGCCTTCATCAATGATAGCAATGTGCATCTCATCATTCCGGCCATTCTGGTTTGCTACGTAAGTAGAAGTGTTTGGGGCACTGTCGAAGATTGATGAGTATGCCCAAGAAGAGAAGTTTGCAGTGTTTGAGCCAGAATAGATTGCTACCTTGAGTGAATTTCCTAGCTCACCAGCATACTTTGCTGCCCACAGTGCCGTATTAGACCCTTTGTGGTTTTCTTCGTAGTCAGTTCTATTCTTAATTAGTCGTCCTACTGCATTCGAAGTAGCGTTCTTCATAGTAGAAGAAGCATTTGCTCGTACTACTCTGAGGTCTCTTCCATAGCCGAGGAAGTTTGATCCTGTGAAAAAGTCTACGAATGTGTTTGCGTCTGGCTTGCCATAGATATCAACGAGTTCGATTTCGTTAGTGATTGTTCGAATTTCATCAATTGGCCCCCAAGCAAACGAACCGACCATAGCACCAGTAGTTGTTCCCACTGCGGGAACAATTCCAGTCAAGTCGATTTCAGAAAAGTTAACTCCTGCGGAAAGTTGAAAAGTCATAGGTATACACTCCTTTGGTATCCATTAAATATTCTTATACTGTTTTATTTATGCTTTTCAAGTCTTTCAAAAACGCCTGTTGTATCCCCAGTCGTAGTTTAGATCGTCCAGAGGATATTTTCTGCTCAAGTCCTCAAGCCAGATTTCTCTGTCGTCCTTGAAAGGATCATCTTCGAAGTTTCTCTGACCATCGTCTATGATGATCATTGGCATCAGTTCGCTGTTGAGTAGGTTCATCTGCTCTTTCTGAAGTACTTCTCTGATGTCCTGACCGACATTGTCCCTGAAGTAGCTCTGAGAAGTCAACCAAGCAAAGTTTACCAGCGTCATCACCAAATCATCATTCTTACCTGCCTCTGCTGCATACGACGCTTTGTGTATTGTAAATGTCGTGAGTTCTGATATAGTCTCGGAATCGACAGTGAGAAGTTTGTCTGCCTCCATAAGAATTTTCAGGTTCGCACATCCGATCTTCTTGGTCTGGACTGACTGTTTTAGTCCAAGATTGGTTTTCTTGTTTCCGGCAGACATCTTCTGACCAGTCTTTGTTGCTGGTTTGATGCGGATAAGATTTTCGTAGTTGAAGTCATTATAAAGTATATCTGCAACCTGAAGACCAATACTATTGATTTCTACAAGTATAAATGCATTGTTGTACTCTTTGGCCCAACGATATATTTCTGTTGGATAAAGCATTGGTGGTATCTTGTTATTTCTATACTTTGCCACCTGAACGTATGGAAATTTTGTTACGTCCATGACAGAGAAGCATGAGTAGTCGAGTTCCTGACCTTCTCCAACGTCAACAGACATAACGTATGTGTGGCCCTCTCTGGGCTTCTGATAGATGTCCAGATCACCGTCTCTCTTGAGTGGATTTTCCATCAGGCTCATAAGCTGAGTGATTTTTGCACTGGAAATGAGTGTGGACGAACTGCCAACGAATTCTGTCTCGAATTCCTGAGAAAACTGGGCCTCAGAAGTATTTCGGATTGTCTGTTGTTTCCATACCTCATCTCTACCCGGAATGGCAGACCAATGGACCTCGATTGGAACATAGTCGGACAGTTTCTTCTGTGCTCTGATCCATGATGTATAGAAGTGGTTCATACCCTTTGGAGTAGATACGATGATGATCTTGGTCTTGGGACCGGCAGAAATAACTGGGTAAGTCGATTCAAAGAATTCTTCTGCGATGGTGTCTGGAACGAATGCAAACTCGTCAAGCAAAATGGCGTCATACGAACCAGAACGAAGACCATCGGCAGATGTTGCGAAGGCTCCGATCTTGGAACCATTCTCTAGTTCGATATTTCCTTTATTCCATTCGACGATGCCCGACTGGAGCCAAGTCGGAAGGTTCTCGTAAGCAAGCTTAAGTCTGCCCAAAAGACCATTCGCAGCCGATCCCTTGTGTGCAAGGATAGCAACGTTATAGTAGTTATTGAATAGGATTGAGTGTAGTAAGAATGCCACAGTGGTGATAGACTTACCACTCTGACGAGGAATCTTACAGATGACGAAACGTTCATTAACGAACGTATGGATCATGTCTTCCTGAAATGGGTATAGATTGAATGGCTGAAGCCCCTTACCCAAGACAACGATCTTGACATATGTCTTGACAAAGTAGATCGGATCATTCATACACTTTTCGAACTCGTCAATCTCGTACTGAGACATCGAGATTTGGGTATATGCCTTCCTGAGCTTCGAATTGCCATTATAGCCAAGATTAGCCATTGTGTTCTTTCTTCATCCTCAGTAGGTCTGCTGTCGTTCCGACGAAGACTGCCTTATCGACACTTATGTTTGTCTCATCGACCTTGGTGTCTTTCTTGACCCTGATTTCTCTGGTTCTCTTATGAAGCTCTGACAGGTCCTTGGTGCTGTCGGACAAGGTCTTCATCATAGTCGCTAGGACTTCATATACACGAGCATTCTCTGTCTCTCGGGCAAGGACCATCATGTCGTCGAGAATTGTGTTGCCCTTGTCTATGATATTGTGTAGTGTGTTTCTGGAAAGGACATAGTCTTCTTTTTCTTCCTCAGACAGTCCGACCTCACCCTGAGAAACAGGAAGAAGACTTTCGGTCTTCACAACTGCCGGAAGGTTTTCGTGAACTTCTAAGTCTAGAAACTCTGTCAGCGCATCATCTACTACTTTACTCATACTATTGTCTTTGGAAATTCTGTAATAGTTACACTATATCCATAGTCATCTGTCGGTTCCGCGTTCAGAGGATCGGGTTCTACTATGACCTGAGCAAGTTTAATTGGACTTGCATCGAAGCTTGCCAGTGTAAACGAAGCATTCGTCGATGCGGCCTTGATACTTGTGTTGACCTTGAACTGTCCCTGCGTCGATCCTATTCCAAGCTTTCCTGTATTTGCTGACCATGACCAGACAATACCCACTGCCGATGCATTGGAAAAGCTAGAACCCTGATAGACGAGGTCATCGATCTTATAGTTTCCATTATTTCCTCCAGAGGTATTAACACGGAGGACATAACCGCTTACAATGGACGGATCGTTGAAGATGTTGGTGATGACCTTTCGAATGATCTTTGGCTCTCTGACAGGTCCGAAGTAGTATGCCTTCAGTGTAAATGTCAGGTTCCAAGAGACGTATCGGACGGAATCGAAGTTTCCTTCGTGCTCGATCACGTTGCTGACACTGCCAAGGATGATAGGAATGTCTGTGATGAAGTCAAGCTCTGGGATAAGCTTGACTGATATCGTATAGTCTGGAAAGAAGTAAGGAAGTATTTGCTCGATGATCTGATTTCCGTCATCGATGTTTCGGGCATATAGGTTTAGCTGGAAACCTATATTGTAGGGAACTCCGATGTACTGAGCAGTCACTCCTATAGAACTTGATCCCTTGACATTCTGGTTGAACTTGTTGAGCTGACGTGATGCATCGTATTCGAAGTTGGTGATTTCGAATGACAGTCTTGGAAGGGTAAGCTGGGTTTCTCTCTCAAGATTAGGGTCACCCTCAAGTCGAGCAAAGTACTTTTCCTTCGGAGCATACTGGATCGGAACCTTTATTCTCTCGATTTCATCTCCAGTGGTGTAGTTTCTCTTGATCAGGGTAATGTTGTTGAAAAGATTACCGAATAGAGTGACGTACTTTCTGGTAAGTCTGTGGTAAAAGTGTGTTCCTAGCATTTATGGTGCTCCCAATGGGTCACGCTCGACAAATATCATGGTTGTATTTGCCTCATCCTGAAGGTTCTTGTTGTCATACTGATCAACGTCACTATAGTCTCCCAGTGTGTCAGTATCTGTTGCACCGTAAGTAACGTTAGAAGTTGCTCCACGTACTGATGTATTGCCTGCAAAGATACCACGAACATTGATGACAAGTATCTTCTTTGTCGTTGGATTCCAGTCAACGACCTTTGCAGAGACATTAGAGCTTGCAAGATTTGCTCCCTGATATACTGTCTCGCCGATGACAAAGTTGCCAGTACCAGTTCCCAGAACAATTTCTTGTGAGTAAGATGTGAGATTTTCGATGATGTCAACGTCCTCAACGCCAGTGTTAATGTTTTCATTACTGTAACGGAAGGCTTCACATCTGAGTTCGTATAGATACGGATTGCGCTTTCCGACAGAGAAGAACATCAATTCTTCTTCGACGAACTTGATTTCGAAAATCTTGTTCAGTGCAGCGACAAAGAGCAGGTCACCTTCCTTGGGTCTTCTGGCGACATTGCTGGGAATGTATCTCTCGAATGATCTGCGAGCAACAACGAAGTTCGAAGTATCTCTAATTTCTAGACCAAACTTTGAGAAGAAGTCGCCATCACCTTCGTAACCTTCTACGTTGGCAATATACATCTCGACGATATATGCCTTGGAGAATTTGGATGCAGTATCTTCACCGTATATCTCGTCCATCTTGTCGTATGTTTCTCTGGGCATATAGTATATGTTGTGGCCATACATACGAATAGTTTCGACGACAAGGTCTTCTACGAGACGTTGTTCGTTGATTACTGAAGGACTGAAATTATTGAAGTAGTGATTAGTCGGTGACATAGTATATATTTCACCCGATCATCATTCTAGGAGGTTCCTGATAAGTCTTCTTGATCTGATCCTCAAGTGTCGCAATATCTCTGACGGCTTCGTCATACATCTGCTGACCATTGAGAGTAACGCCACCGGGCAACTGAATGCCTCCAAACTTCTTCATGTTTGTTCCCCACTGCTTCTTGATGTATGCAGTTGTTAGGTTCTTCAGCATTCTGTCATTCCAGACATCAGAATACGTATTGGGATCGACAATCAACGAACCTTCGATCACTAGGTACTCACCGACATCCATCTGTGTCCAGTCCATATCGATATAGAGTTTGTCTGTATGTCTGTTGAAGCGAACCGGAGCCTCACCAGTAAACAGCATCTCGATTGTTCTGATGTGCTGCATAGTCATTGCATAGTTCACGAATGATGTTGAAGTGAAGTCATAGAGTTCGTGTAATCTCATCTGGTATCTCAGGTCGAACATATTGACGCTTGCATTTGACGATGCAACCGGGAAAATTCGGGTCACACCGATGATATTTTCTGTGACCGGTATCCATCCATTGGTCTTGTCGTCGGCAGTGATCTGATGCTTTGTATACCAATGCTCGATGCCGTCATAATGAAAATCCTGAAAATACTGTAGTGAAAGATCGACAGCATCTTCTACCTGCTGATCATCGATGTTGATGTCAATGACAGGAAAGCCAAGTTGTCTCAGACAGAAGTCAGAATGCTCTTGTCGTGTAGCTGGTCTTGAATTAAAGTTTGCCATGTGATCCTCTTGTTGTTCTACTATTTAGTCTTTTTTCTTGGACCACGGATAAAAGAAGACACCGAAAATCGCAACCGCAAGAAACATCAGTATACCTATCCCGATGTTTCCTGTCTGTGCGACACATAGACCCAAGTCTATATCTGCCTGTAGTTTGTCTAGTCCAACAGAATAGGCAAGGTCGTGTATCTCACAACACTTGCCCCAAACTCCGTCCCACCACAGTGTACAGTATCCAGTATTAAATTGTTCAGGCGTCAAGGTCCTTCGCCTGCATCCACATGGTTGCTGCCTGTTCAGTCGTCAGACCAGCACCAGCAATTAACTGCTGCGTCATTGCATGATCCCACTCAACAACACTAGACTCGTCGTACCAGATTTGGGCAATGCCTCTTTGGGTTGCGTCAGGAATGGCATCGATTGCTTCCTGAATAAAGCTGGACGAGAAGCCACCGATCAGCAATAGACCAAGACGAAGCTGCCTCATGGTGAGCGGAGTGTCTGATGGGGTACGAACTGGTGCGTCCTCAAGAGTATTCACGAACTTCACCACATTACCTACGCGCTGTACAGTTGTTCCTGTCACTATCTTACCATCGGGAACAGGGTCTGAACCTACTGGTGCATAGAGACCAAGTGCTGCCAGCGAAGCGGCATCCCAAAGCTGTTCGATGTTGGATGGGTATCGAAAACTTCCGATGGGGTCGGCTGGGTTCCACGGTTCAAAGCCTTGGGCGGTTTCCTTATAGAGCATTGTATTTATCCTTATTTATTAAATTGTTCTAGCATTTAACCAAATTGCATCTAGTTGTTGTTCAGTGAGACCAACAACTGGTGCAAGTGACGAAAATAGTGGATGTAGTCTATCAAATTCTTGACCGCTCTTGAACAGTACTCGCGCCATGACCTTGGCATTAGCTTCTACTTCTGTCGTTTCTGGCATTGCTGCAATAGCTGCATCGATGACTGGAGTAAGTCCAAGCTTTTCGACCATGAACTCAAACTGGATTCTGTTGAGTTTAAGTGGTGTCCAGTATGAAATCTTCTCTGCAAGGATATCTTCTGGTGTCTTTTCCTCGTATACCCATGAAAGTTGCGGAGATGACCACACGACCTTGTGTGTTGTATTTGCAACAGGTTTGATGGTATCTACTGGTTTTGGGTACTTTGCCTTGACTTCATCAATCCTTCTGAGTGAGTCCTTATACTCATCTGAAGCGATACCCTTCCCGATTGCACCAAGTTGTTCATTCTGTGGTGGGTATTCGGCTCTTCTCTTGGCATAATAGTCCGGAATGTCTGGATGGACAATCTCTGACTTGTCTATGTCCCTGACGGTTGGGGGTCCACCAAATGGATCGTCTATAGTTTCTGTCTTTGGATTGAGAGAAGTCCAGATAACTTCCTTTGCATCGATGTCAGACTGAATGGAAGTCTTTATGTACTCGATGTACTCTCCCAATTCCATTCCTATGTCTGACGGGAGATAAACTGTCCAATCATACGTGTTTCCGTTGTATTCGATTTTCAGATATGCGATACTACGATCCTCTGAACCACCCGGTGTGTATAGTCCATTCAATGATATGTCCATTTGATTAATCCTTTATGATATACCATAGGTCCTGCTTTGCAGTCTCTACTTCTTTTCCAACAGACTTAATAAATTCTGTCGCTGCACGATTTACATCCTGAATCTTTGTGTAGTCATGTCCAATCAAATATCCACCACTCTTTAGCTTTGGCCAGTAGTTCTGGCAGTCCTTCAGGACCTGCTCGTATGTGTGAAGCCCATCAACAAAGATGAAGTCCATAGAACCATCTTCAAATAGTTTAGCAGCATCATCTGATGTTTTATCTATCATGGTGAAGTTCTTGAAGTCTTTGGTTTTCTCAAGTACAAGTGCCTTATTGGTGTCTGCGGCAGGTTGATTTCCATCCCAGTCGATATAATCTGGGTATGGATCAATTCCATACAATGTTAGACCTTCTACTGTATTCAAGAGATGTTCGGTAGTGAAACCTTCAGCGACACCAATTTCGATACCAACAGGATTTTCAATTTCACTGATGATTTTTGGAATATCTTGACCGGGCAACCACTTATCGTATTCGTATGGGCTATTCTTCGAACCCGGAAGTCTTGAGTACCATCTCTCATCAAGGAACTTCTTGTCATCGATGGTAAGTACTTCGGTTGGTTTGATGTTTGTATAATAATTATTTAAGTTGACATCAGGATGTGCAGTATACTTGCCAGTTGATAAGTCCATATGCAGGCACTGTACGTCAGTATTGACAAGAAGTCTGATTCCGTGCCTTCTCAGTCTATGGACGAAGAAGTTGTCCTCTCCGACGAATGGAATGTCTTCGATGCCATTTGCAATACAGCAGAATGGAAGCTCTGGTTCTTCTTCTTTCATCTTCTGGAGAAGAGATATTGGGATCAGCATACAGTCCATTCCTGTCTGCCATGCCTCGAATACCTGACCCGGATCAACATTTGGAACGACGATCCGGTTATCTTCTTTGACCGAGATCATTGCATGGCTGCACTTGATGTAGTATACTCCAGTTACGACAGCATCAGGATTTTCTTCTGCTGTCTTGTGGAGAACCTGAAATGCATCGTAAGGAACAACTGTATCGTCACCAATGAAGAACATATATTTTGCTCCGGATTCTTCTATGACTTGCTCGATCAGATAATTTCGGGCAACATCAACAAGCATTCCTTCGCAGTCAACGTATGCATAGCTTCCACCCATTAAATTTACATGATGTAGACCATAACCATTGAACTTCTGTGCAGCAGTCTCGATCTTGTTTCTTCTTGGCTGAGCAATGACAACATATGGTTTGATATCTTTTGCTTCGTCACAGATGTCACGTAGAGTCTGCATGATTTTTTCTCGATTGTACATTATTTTCACCTTTAGAGTTTGTTGAGATATGGATGTAGAATTGTCCCCTTAGGGAAGGTAAAGCCTGAATTATTGCGAATGACTTGTCCTCTGTCTGCTGATCTAGGGACAAAGTGTATATCTCCG
>TARA_R110000868_G_scaffold28149_3_pt1 | contig 23586 bp, 42 predicted proteins | sample TARA_R110000868 | Tara Oceans TARA_R110000868 (sample SAMEA4397489) | marine metagenome | biome: Polar Biome; feature: [SRF] surface water layer (ENVO:00010504); material: water (ENVO:00002006), including particulate matter (ENVO:01000060) such as... | depth 5 m | reverse complement strand
TGGAAATGAAAAGTTAAATTTGTACTTACTATTATTAAAATGTGCCTTCATAATTGTATTTTTTATTATACCTTAAAATACGAAATATCTAGGGAAGTACCAACTGATAACCAGAAAACTTTGTCATGTAACTAGTTATTTTTACTCCGTTTCCATCTCTTCTTACCTTACCAGTCCTGAACCATTTCTTTACACTTCCGGCACCTCCTAAATGTGCTGCTGCTAATAATCCTGATTCAGTAACTAACACTCCGTGAACTACCTTCCCATCGTACTTCTCTATATACTTGCGAAGAGATCTTTTATTCTGTTTTAACAAAGCAGTCATTGCTTTTTCTTGAACGAGTGGTGAGTTTAAGAACTCTTGTTTAGATTGCTTAAAGCCTAAGCCTCTTAAAGTTTTCTTACCAAATTGATATCGGCCCATATACCCGTAACGGTTTACTATATCATACCTGTTCCCTGATTCTTTAAACCCTATAGCATCTAAAAAGTCTTTGTGCCTGTTAATAGGTAGAATAATCTTTGCTGTAGTAAGTAATGGAGTATCAACTGTAAATTCTATAGGTTTTGGTTCTAATTTAACTATTGGCTCTATTTTTATAAGCTTTCTAGTTACTGAAGTGAATGCCATTAGTAGACAACAACCTACTATAATAAACAATGTATTATTTAAACGTTTCATAACCTTTTTTTAAATTAAAATAAATCTAAGAATGAAGTATTAATATTCTTATCTCGTAACTTTTCGTTACGTTCATGAGTTTTAACTAAAGCATCTGCTACTCTTCTTTCGAGTGGTTTTTGTTTTTTAAAAGTAGAAAGTTTCTTTTTATGTTTCTTTTCCATACTAATAAATAGTTTTACTGTCTAGATATATACTCATCACCAGGATTCTCTTCTTCGTATAGACCTAATTCTTTTAAATGCTCAATGTGGTGCTCATCTAACTCCCAGTCAGGTTCGTCATTACGTGTTCTAACGTAATCTTCCATTGCCTCTGCTTGTTTCTCATCTATAGGAGATGCTGCATAAAGAAAAGAATGATTATAGCAGAGAAACTCTAAATTAGCTAAGTGCCAATTCTTTTTATTACCGTCTTTAAAATTAAGTATAACTGGTATTTTAAGATCAGTTACTCTTCTTTCAGCGAAACCACATTTAGCACATACCTCTACTAATTTACCTTCACTCAATAACCTTGCTTTAATCTTCCTAGCATCAAAATGTTCAATAGGAACTCTTCCTTCCAAAACATCCATTAAAGGTACATTATCAATTCCGGCAATAGCAAACTTAGGAATACCTTCTCCTGACTGATTCATGTGTGCTTCTAGTAAAGTGACACCGTCATCGTCTTTATACATCTTCGCATACTTCTTATAGTGATTATAAGATACGTGAAGGTATCTGGCTGCTGCCATATTAGATCGTGTTACTTTCTGTGCACGGATAATATCTTCCTTAGTAATTATTTTAGAAGGTCTTGCCATTAATAGTCAATTCCTTTTATCAGTCCTTGAGCATCATCATCATTAGGATCGGCATCGTTAATTGTAGTAATACCGACTGGTATATCTTCATCTAAGATCTTAACTACTTTTTCTTTTATAGACTGAGATGCTTCATTTTCATCTCTATCCATATCTAAAAGTTCTATAGGGTCAGGAGCTTTTCTTCCCATTAGGTTAGCTTCTTGTTTAGCTAATTCCATAAATTGAGATTTCTCCATTATGATTAGCCCATTGTAGGTATGGTCACCAGTTCCTTCTACGGTTGTTACTCCTACTACTCCTTCGACATCAGAACAGTTTACACAGAAATTATATCCGTATGTAGTTTTTCTAAGTTCAGGGAAATCATCGCCACATCTAGGGCAAACAATCATTTTTAAGTTTTGCATATATTATAACCTTTTTAATTATACCTTAAGATACGAACAATAAGTAGGTTAAGCAACTAATCTTTAAAAAGATTTATAACATTCCATACTTCTGTTGCTTTTTTAAAGGGGACAACCTTTGGTTCTTCATCTTCTTTGATGTCTAACTCTATTGTTCCGTCCCATTCTTTATCAATAATGAGTTCATACAAGTACATTTGAATTAAAGATAGCTGTTGTTGATTAAAATTAATCTTAAATAGATTCTCAATAACTCTATAGTATTTGTCTTCGTATGAGATTGTATCGATGCCAAGTTCTGATATCATAAACTCTGTACGGTCTTGAATCTCTACCATAGTTTCGAGTGCCTCAACAAATAAGCTTTTTTCTATTTGCTCAGGTGTAGGGCTTAGCGCTCTAATACTAAAGGTAAGGTTAAGTGAATTTTTAAGTACTTTGTGTATCTCCTTTTTATTCTTCATCTTTATTTCCTATGTCAGCATTCTGACCGGAAAGTGCTTTACGAACAATCTTGTCAAAATATTCGATGTATACAAAAAAACCAATAATAGTTTTATCTTTAAGATTTCTGTCTCTTTCTACTCTAAGCTCATAAGCTGCTAAACCTTTCTCTAGTCTAGATTCTAATTCGATAGCTATATCGTTTTGCTCTGTAGATGTTATTCCACCAAATTGTGTAGGTAGAAATTGAATCTTAAGACCTTTCTTTTGTGGGTCTTCGTTTACATCGATCTTCAATAGGAATTTATGGCCTGCAAAATTAATCTTTGCTGCTTCGGATAATACCTCTTTAATAAGGTTTTCTATTTTACTCATGTGAAGTTCTTTTTACTATAATAAATAGTTAGTTTTAATTAAAAGTTTTCAAAATCTATTGTTGTTTCTGATAAGCCCCATGACTCATCGTTTCTTGTTGATGAAAAGATCTCAACCCATTCATAAACATTATTGTATGCTTTTGCATCTCCTGTATGTGCTCCTTTGTTTTCTTCGTCCTGTACTCTACTCCCGTCTGCTTTAGTGTAATAAGCTCCGTGCTCCATATGAAATAAAGGTGGATCATATAAATCCACTAACTTAAATCCATTCATTACTGCTTTCTTTTGTACGTTAGTATCTACAAAACATGCATAATACATCTTTTCTTCAAATCCTTTAATTTTATTCCAGACATCTTTATGGGCTATTTGGAAATCACCACAGCAATTAATTAAACTGAACTCATCGTTGTTGGTAACCTTAGCTGGGAATCGTCTTTCAGGTATGGTTTCGTAGAGTTCGTCTCTTAATTCTTCAAACTTCTCATGTCCATATTTGTAGACAACATCTTTAGGTGCTTCTCTTCTTGATATAGTGTAGAAAGTATCTTTATCTAGTCCTGCAATTAACTTAAGAAGGTCCTCCCTCTTAGGAGGAATTATATCTATGTTGGTAGAAACTATCCAATCACACTCAGATCTCCTTATACCTATATTTCTACTAAGGGATTCATTACATTTTTGTGCATCTTCTACAGGAACTATATACTCTACTACATGAGGAGGTATAACAAAATGTTTAAGTTTGCCGGTCTCTGGTAGTTTATCTTGTACTTCCCAAAGGAAAGAACCTGTTGGGGAGTTCCAATCAATATATGTTACTTCATCAAAAGAACTTAAAGCTGATTTAAAATGTATTAATCCTCTTTCGTAGTCTTTATACCCATCGTTTCTATTTACTACTACTGATCCTATTTTCATAATATGTTATTGTTTGTTTTAATCCTTCTTCTAAAGAAGTAAACTCGAAGTCTGTTAAATGTGTATTAATTAAATTCTTACTCTTAGATCCTACAAACTTAGTTATATCGTAATTTATATTACTACTGTCGTAACCAACGATGTTACATATAGCTTTAGCATATTCATGTATTGGATGTTCCTTACCGCTAGAAAGATTTACTATATCTAGATCCCATTCCATTGCTTTTATGATTATATCAACTGCGTCATCTATAAATATTAATTCTCTGGTTTGTGTTCCGTCTCCCCATAGCACTACTTCATCACCTCCATTTTTAGCATTAACTATTTTTCTTATTAAATCGAATATAAAATGTTTATCATCTAGTTCGTAGTTAGGGCCGTAAAAGACTGATGGAATTAGAAATGAATAATTCATACCAAACTGTTGTTTCATAGCTTTTAATCCTATAAGTAAGTTTCTCTTTACATTACCGTACACTTCATAGCCAGTCTCTACTTCACCTCTAAGGTAATTGTCTTCGGTCTTAACTATATTTTTATCATATGAGCATGAAGAACCAAACGTTATCATCTTTGCTTTAGGAAAGTCCTTTTTCCAAGTGTTCATAACTAATGAGTTAATCTCACTATTGATTAGGTACTGGTCTCCGGAATGAGTTTGACAGTAACCTCCTGCTGCTGTTTTAACAGCTAAGTGAATTATATAGTCTACTGGTTGAAGACCTTCAACAATTCTTAATCTATTTAAAGTTTTAGAATCATACTCCATTACGGAATGACCTAAAGTTCTTAATTTAGGAACTAAATGTCTACCTACAAAACCTGTTGCACCTGTGACTATAATATTCATTAAACAGTATGTGTACCAATTCCTAAATCAGAATCACATTTAACATCACATAGGTCTTTCTTTAATCTATAAAGAACTGCCATTCCATTATTACCGGTCTGTACCTTTACCTTATACTTCTTATTATCAGCTAAGAATTCATCTACTGCCCTTGTTTGTTCTGGGTATTGATCCCATGGATCCATATCATGGATCATAATAATACCGTTAGGGCTTAAGAGCTTAGAGTACTCATTTAATTCGAATAAAGTATCCTTATAGTTATGAGACGTATCCGTAAAGAAGATATCAACTTTACCTTTGTACTGCTGTACTTCTTCTACAATTTCTGGACTATCTGTTCTGCCTTTAAGAAATGTCCAATTATCTTCTAAGTCTCTTACATCAGTTAGTACTCCATTTCCTACATCATTAATATCAATATCTACTAATGTTGCTCCATCCTCTATTGCTGCTAAAGCAAATGCACAATCAGAATTTCCATCTCTAATTCCTGCTTGAATTATTACTCTAGGCTTAATTGCCTTTGTAAGATTATAGATCAAAGGTAAGTGTCCTCCTATATCTGATCCTGATCTAGTAGAATTGAGGTCGTAGACTGCTTTTAGTTTTTCTAAGTTCATAATTAAAGGTTTGTATATTTTTTATTATTATCATTTATAACCATTTTATAAGCTTGTGTGAGTTCTGTAATGCCGTCACTTATGCTAAATTTAGGACTCCACCCAGTTGATTCTAATTTATCGTTTGATACGATATAATTTCTATTATCAAAATCTGTAGAGAATTCATTTTCTATTATAACTAAACTGTTAAATTGTTTTTTAATTTCAGTAGCTAACTCTAACTTATTAAGATTAGCTGTTGATAAGCCTACATTAAACACTTCGCCTTTTATATGTTCGTAGTTTTCTATGCAGTAAAGGAATGTCTGAGCTATATCTCTTACGTGTATGTAATTTCTTTTAAATTTAGATTGAAATAATACCAATACTCCATCTGTCATTGCCTTATAAACAAAATCATTTACTAATAAGTCTGTTCTCATTCTAGGAGATGCTCCGAATACAGTTGCTAATCGTAAACATATACCATGAGTATTTTTCATTATGTAATCTTCTGCATTACATTTAGTTACTGCGTAATGAGATAATGGATTAAATGGACTATCTTCTGTAATTACTTCTGACGAGCTTCCGTACTGGCTATTAGTATTAGGCATTAATATCTTTTGATCATCTGTTAAGATGTCTACTATGTTTTTAATTTGAGTAAAATTAATAGCGGTCGCTAATTCTTTATTAGCATCACAAGCTGGTGCTCCTACAATAGCTGCTAAGGGAATTATAATATCTGCTTTATAAACTAGAGACTGAAGTAGAGCTTTATCAGTAACGTCTCCTTTAATGAAATTAAAGTTTCTATCATTACATACGTGTAACAATGATGTTTGTTTATAAGACAGGTTATCTAATACTGTTACGTTATAATCATGGTTTAGTAACTCCTGAGTTAATACTGAACCTAGGTAACCTGCTCCTCCTGTGATTAGTACTTTATTTTTCATATCGCTTTTGCATTTTTATCTCTCGATGAGAGAATTGGATTATTAATAGGCCACTCTATTCCTACTTTAGGATCGTCCCACCTTACAGTAAACTGTTTAGAAGCTCCTCCATATAGAGTTGATTGCTTATAAGAGAATATACCAAAGTCACTCATTACTAAATGTCCATTAGCAAAGCCTGGTGGTATTAGTATTTGGTTTCTATTCTTATCATTGATACTAAATAACTCATGCTTTAAATAAGTTCTACTTTCAGGTCTCATATCTACTACTACTTGTAATAGCGAGCCATATAAGCAAGAAACTAATTTCCAGGTAGTAAAATCTCCATGAAGCCCTCTTAGGGTATGTTTAACTGATGTGCTTATATCATCCTGTTTAAATTCTACATCATAAAATACTTTATATGTTTCACTATTCCAAGTTTCAACATACTCTCCTCTAAAGTCATGAAATACATCTGGTGTAATAACAGCTATACCTAAAGTGTCTGTGTATTTAAATTTCATCTAAGTTTATTTTAGCGGTTCCTTTTTTCTGTACAACCTGAGTTGCACATTCGTTTGCAATTCCTATTGCATATTTTACATTAGCGTTATGTAAGTAACTGTATACAAAACCTGCTACAAAAGAATCTCCTGCTCCACTTGTATCTCTCACGTCTACTTCTTCTACTGGGAAGTGTTCTTCTTTATAGTTTGCTCCGTTACTTCCTAGGGTCGTAATTATATTAGTAGCAGTTAAACTTTTATTTTCAATTTTTTCTGATTCATTTAACTTAACAAAAGTAAAAGAATTTGCTATTTCATCTGTAAGCATCCGTTTACTGTCTAAGATAGATAGGGTACTCTTACTCCCAATGTACCTTAATTGATCATTACTAATGAACCCTTTGTTGTAATCACTAACTACAACTCCATCATAGTCTTTAAAGGGTATATTCTCTAAAGTATTCCATGATAAAGGTACTATTTCTTCTGCTTCTTGATCTACTCTGATAAACATATGGTTTGTTCTATCGTCAACATATCTTATTTTTTTGATCCTCTCTGCATTAGAAATAGTTTCTGTTTCAATTCCTAGCCCTTTTAAGTTGTCGCTAACATTACCTGCCATTCCAAGTGACTTAACTTTATAAAGAGGCTTAAGTACAGGAACAGGTGCGTCAGGGCAGAATCTTTTAGTGGAGCAATAGACGTACTCATCTATACATGTATCTCCTATAACTAGTACCTTCATAGTATACTTATTTTACCTCTTAGTATATCCCAAAACATCATCCAGTCAGCTATTTTTGCTTTAACAGGATCTCTAAATGCTGCAGGTTCATTTTTCTCATATAGGTAGTGACCTGTCCAAGCAAATGGGTATATGATGAACGGGACTATTGGAATGAAATACCATAGCCAATAATAAAGGATTAAAAAGACACTAACTAATGTTATACATTGTCCTATAAAATGTAATCTTATACATTTTTTATTCTTATGTAACGTTAAATATAATCTATAGTAATCTTTCATAATACTTATTTTTTAGTCCAACTAATTTCCCAATCTTTAAAGTCTGCTGCTAGACAATCTACCTTATAGTCTTTCCTTCCACCTACTTTTTCTTGTATCATATTCTTAGCTGTATTTCTTATACCGTTTAGTCCATGAGTTAATTCTAGATTATTACCGTCTTTAATACCTTTCCTATAGTTAGATTCATTATGCCAGATATGTAAGTTCATCTGAGATAAAACTATTACTGATCTGATTAACTCAGCATCAAAGTTTAGTAGGTCTATATCATGCATTATATCTTTAATCTCAGCAGCGTACTCTTCCTTATGTTCTGGAATGAATACTTCTTTTAACTGTGCTATTGATAACCTATCTACTAATTCACTTAAGGTTGGTAAATATTTTCTTTCACTCATAATGTATCTCCTTTTCTAATTCTATAACTATCTTCGTCAAAATGTTGTGTTGATACTTCGAAGATTTCTGACATATCTTCTAAAGCTATTAACTGATGAGGTTCTTGTCTGTCTATTGTTAAACAAGTTCCTACTTTTATAATCTTTTCAACCTCTATACCTCTTTCAAGGTCTAAGTAAATGTACGTAAACGATCCTTTACCTACATACCAGCTCTCTTTCTTTTTAATGTGGTAGTGGAGTGAAAACTTATTACCAGCTTTAAAAAACCTAAGAAGTTTTCCGCAGTACTCTTCATCGTTATGAATCCATACTTCTTCTCCCCATCCTTTTTGAACAATCTTTGGTTGCACTATCATAGTTCTTCTATACGTTTAGCTTTATCATCTATTATTAAATCATAAGAAGGTTTAGTCGGTAGCTTTGGATTATCTCTATGTCCTACAATCAAGTCATCAAATATACATCCCCATTCGTTTAATTGCTTAGACGTAAGCTCTGTATAGTCTATACTACTTGCTCCGCCTCTAGCTGTATAGTACGTAATATGCCAACCCTCTTTACTTAATTTATTTATCTTAGAGATATTTTCTGCATTAGGAATAGCTAATTCATATATTCTCTTATCTTTATAAAAGCAGATTGTCTCATCTATATCTACAAAGGCTTTTTGTTTTCCTTCTGAGTAGAGTTTACTTTCTCTCATTGTTAAGTATATTAGTTGTTGAATGTTCTCCTATCCTATCGAAATAAATTACCTCTTTTGCGTACTGACTACCTACAATTCTTTTACCTTTCCAATCTGCTCCTACTACTAAGATATCTGGCTGGATTTCTTTTACTAATTCCACTAGCCCATCCCTGTCTGTAAATTCTCTTACCTCATCTATTGCTTCTAAGCTCATTAGAGCATAAACTCTATCACTCATTTTATTATAAGGTCTACCTACTCCTTTGTCTTTCTCTATTTTCTTATCAGAATCTATACCAACTATTAGTTTTTCTCCTAATGACTTAGCGTAGTTAAAGAGTTCGAAATGACCTCTATGTAGTACATCAAAGCACCCATTTACCCAGATTGTTTTCATAACGTGTTGTAATAATCATTTTGTTTAACTTGCTTCTCTATACTCTTTGAATGTTCTAAACTATATAGATGAGATTTTGGCAACTGACTAAAGTTTGCTACTCCTTCTATTACTTCATGAACTTTATTAATCCAGTAGATACTTTCCTTATTCTTATAGATTCTCATTTGATAATCTGGCCAGTTTACCCATCCTTTATCGTTAACGTCCCATTTCCATTGTTGAATATGTTTATCAGTTAAACCTTCTACTGTATTAATTCTAGGAACTAAGTATAATTCTATTTCAGGATTTAGTTCTAAAAGTTCAGGAAGTATATTCAGTAGAGAAACTTTTGGTATTTCATCTGCATCTATTTGAAATATATAATCTCCAGTGCAATGCTTATTTAATAAGTTCTTCCAATCAGCAAAATGATTTTTAAATCTATCTTCAATCAATACAATATGATCTTCAGAGCTTAATTCATGAAGGTAGTTAAGAGTATCTGATGTAGGAGTATTTTTAGACAGGTCTACTAGGACAACTACCTCGTCCCTTTGTCTTTTATTGACTAGTAATACAGAAAGTACTCTCTGAACCTCTATAAACTCATCACAAACCGTAATTGCATAACTTATTTTCATATGTAACTTTTTAATCTATTGCGTAAAACCCTATGTACTCTAATGCATCCATAAAATCATTTCTTTTAAAGCTCTTTGCATTTGGCATATCCATTTTATGTGTCTGACCTTCTGGATATTTACCTAGATCTGCATCTGGTATCTTAGTAGCTTTGGCAGCAGACCAGTTCCAGTCTTCTTTACTTTTACCGTCGACAAATACCATTCCTTTTTCAGGTAAACTAATTGTTGCTGGTGCCCAAACATATTTATTTTTATCAGTAAAGAATAAATCTTTATACAGTTCAGGTGATGTTTCAATTAAGTTCAATAAGGTTTTTGAACCTTCTTTCATTAACGTAGAAGAACTATATCCGCTTCCGAAGCATAGCCATGTTTTTATTTCCTCTCCTTCATTAGTAAATGTTTGTTCATAACAAGCATTTCCTCCAAAGGGACCTTCTATTAGTTGATCTTTATCTATTTTCATTATCCTAGTTTTATTTTATTAGTTAATCCTATACTCTTAGGCTGTGGTAGTTTTAAGTCTACTTGCTTAACAAATTTAGGAGTGTACTTAGTTAGTATACTTCCTAATTCTGCTTGCATTGCATCAAACGAAAAGTATTTCTTTGTTACTGCTGCTTGTTTTTTACCATTAAGAACAGCTTTTTTATAATGTTTATACACTTCTCTATAAGCTGTAACAGATTGATTTTCGTCAGGAGTAAACCATTTACTACTATCTAATATCATATTCTTAATAATAGCTGATGAGTGAACATCTTCTAATTTACCTCCAACTAAGAGGTTTAAATCCTGTCTTAAGAAATCAGTATGACCTGACCAGGCTGAAGCTATAATTGGTTTTCCTGTAGTAGTAAATTCTAATAGAGGACGTCCAAATCCTTCTCCTTTGGTTAAACTAACCATTGCTTTAACTTTACTATGGTTGTAAAGCATATTAACTTCTTCATCAGACAACTCGCCATGTAGTAAGTAAATGTTAGGTAGGTTTTCTTTACCTACTGCTTTTCGAATATCATCTATCTTTTTAAGTATAGTTGATTTATCCATTATGCTACTATTCGCTGCTTGAGTTTTAAGTATTAACGCAGGCTTTACATGTTTATTCTTAAACGCCACTAAGAATCTTTCTATAGTTCCACCTATATTCTTTCTATCTTGTTTAAAATCTCCCTGTAGCCAATGGCCAACTGCTAAGAAGCAGAAGCTTTCTTTAATACTATCCAAAGAACTAACTAGTTCAGATGTACTACTTAGTGCTACCTTTTTATACTTATCTAACTTAACTCCTTCAAATAGAACTTCAATTGGCTTTTCTAATTTTACCTCTCCTACTTTTTGCTTCTGATCATTAATCTTATCAAAAGTATTAGCTGAAAAGACTGTCTTACCGTGGTTAGCTGATGTTAGAGTTAAGTCCATTCTATTGACTCCTTCTAACCATGAAGGATCACACACGGTAGTTTCTATACCTGCTGTTACTCCAATGTTAAAACTACCTATCCTTTGGAATTCATTAGGTACCGTAATCTGAATCCATACATCAGGTTTTTGCTTTACTCCTTGAATTATTAACTTACCAAGTTCAGTGTCGTTATGATCTTTTAAGTAATTAAATCTAGTATTACCCCATCTTTGTGACAGCAAACGTACATCCCATTCTGGTCTTTCTTTTATTAACGCACTAATGAAATCTCTTGATCTTGCTCCATAACCTGAATAGGTATCGACAGGAGAAGAAATAATAACTGTGGTTTTATTCATTATAACTTATTTTATTTAATGTAATATAGTAAAAATTTTTCTAATAAACTAATTTATGCTTAACATATTTCGGTTTAAGGTCTTCTATTTTTGTAAGATCAAACCTTGATCTAGGAGTAAATGTATCAAATGTTTCATCTATACTGTCGATAATATTTTTACACATATTCTTTCCTGACATCATAGCTTCATCTGAGGTTGCAAAAGCTCTTCCTGATGCTCCTTTCGCTGCTCTTTCTTCAGGTGTGAGCTTATAAGATTCTTCTATAGTTGTTGCTATGTCGTCAAAACTACACCTATCATCAAAAATATAAGGAGTTGGTATAGATCCTACTACAGATATATTAGAAGGAAAGATAGGTAGAGCCCATTCTCCATGATTCTTATATGTTCCTCTATGATTAGATGGAAAATCTTTATCGAATTCAATCCACTTACCTTCGTTATCTGTGAATCTCATTTGATCTTGCATTCCTCCTGTTACGTTAGCTGCTATCATAGTCTCTGCCATCATAGATTCAGTTAAAGATAGTCCCCATCCTTCATTAGAAGACGGTAGTACCGTTAAATCAGCTAAGTTATACATCCAGTTCATTTGCTCTGTTGATAATTTCTGTGCAGAAAAATATACATTAACATATTCCGGATCACATAAAGCTTCTTTTACTGCCATAAGATCTGTACCGTTTTGATCTTTAGGTTGTGTATGGAGTACTAAAGCACATTTTTTAGCTTTTTCTTTTCCTATTGAATCACAGAACACTCTGTACCCGGCGATTAAATCACTAACAGATTTCCTTCTTATGTTCCTAGAGTTAAAGAATACTGTATATTCTATATCTTTATCTGATTGCTTAAAGACATTTTTCTTAAATGCTGTAAACTTATCGTAAAACTCGTAGTCCTTAGTAATCTTAAAGAAACTTTCTTTATTAATTCCATGTGGAACATATTTAATTACTTTATCCTCTGCAGCATCTTCTAATACAAGCTTGTTTATGTTAACAGTTTGTTTAGATATACCCATTAATAAGTCACATGAATTATAATAGTCCTTATTATAAAGAGGTGCAGGGTAATCATCCCAAATGTTTAGGTATAGTATAGGAGTAGTTTTTCTAATCTCTCTTTCAATATCAAACAACCAACTCCAGTATCTAGGATCTGTAAAGATCATTATGCCATCAGGCTTATGAAATTTAATCAGGTTCCTTAGTGTAGCTGCATCTCCGTAACCATTAAATGGCATTACCTTTACATTAGCATCTTCTACTCCAGTCCTCTTAGCCATGTCAGCTGAAAGGTCTAAGACTTTACCATGATCTGGATGTTTAATAGCTGCTCCTAATTGAAACCAGTTGTAGTGTTGTACTGTTCCCATTACTATCTCTCTAGCCATCGTAGCTATCCCTGAATGCATTCTTATGTCATCACAGAGGAGTAGTATGTTTTTTCTATTCTCTTTTTTTAAATAACCGTATTTACTCTCCATCAATTTTCTCTAAGTTAATATTATTTAATTTGTGTATTTCTTTTCTAAAGTCCTCTTTCGTAAGATAGAGAAAAATTGCACGGGAGGCAAGCTTTTGAAAGGAAAATTTGTTCTTAATACATTGGTATTTGAACTCTTGGAATAAGTTAATATTGATCTTAACTGTAGTTAATTTCTGTTCTTCAGTGTTTTTCATAACATATATAATTATATATTTATATATAAATAGGCTGTTATCCTAAAACTGCATCAGGACATATTCTCATTTCCTTAAAAGCACAAAAATTACATCCCCATTTTGAAGGGTTAGTAGGGTACTCTTTGTCTATGTACTGTCCATCTTTATCAACAGCTGTATTAACAAATGTATTCATTAAAGATATTGCTTGTCCGACTTTAATCTTACCTGCTGTAGGGCTAAATTCCTGTACCCTTCTTTGCATAGAAGCAAACTCTGCTTCAACTGGTATCTTCCTCTTAACAATAAAGTACTCAACATCGATTTTTTCAATAGGAATATCGAATTGCTCTGAAAAGAATTGCTTGTACAATAGAAGCTGAGCAGTTTTCTTATCATCTTTTTTAGCATAATCATTCCATCCTGATGTAGATGTTTTAATATCGACAAGTTTCCATCTATCTACTCTTGCGTCATAGAATACTAAATCAATAAACCCTTTAAACTTAACTCCAGGGCGTAACGTCTGGTATAGCAACGTCTCTACTCCAGCTAAATAAACTCCCTTAGTACCAAAGTATGCTCTCCTTTTGCTCTTAATGTACTTAAGGATATGCTTACCGTCAATCCAAAACATAGTTAGTTCTTCTGCTGTAGAGTAATGCTGATGGCTATTTTGAGCTTTACCTCCTCTATAAGCTTTCATCATATTTTCATAAAGTAAACTATCTAAATCCATTTCATTAGCAGTCTTCACTTTATCGTGATAGAGTACCTCTAACCAAGTCTGTAAAGTCTCGTGCATAGCAGTACCGAACGTAGCATGTATCGATGGTTGATAAGGAGCTAATTTCTTCAAGTACTGTAAGTACCATTGACGTTGGCAGGATGAAAAAGTACTTAATTGAGAGTAAGATATATGCTTATTAGCTTTAGGAGATTGTTTGGTATAACTTTCCCATATCTTCTTAACTAATGGATCTGCTTTGAGTACTTTCCTATCCGGATAAATCTTTTTTGGAGGCATATTAATCGTTTCTCCACATACCCCTAGAAACTAATTGAGCTATAATGCCGTAGTTAGTAACATCTTGAAAGGTATCGATTAACGTTTCATTTTGAGCCTTACGCCCTGAGATGATCATATTCTTCCATCTGTTAATCTTATCTGATAGTCTGTACCAAAGACCTGTCATTGCAAATTCTACTTCATCAGCTGTTTCTAAATTAGTACCTGCACTTACATTATGCATTCCGTAATCTAAATGCTTCTTAGCAAACAACTCAAACTGTTCATCCATTACTTCCTGGTACCCATTATAGATTGTAGGGTATTCATTTTTAAGGATTTCTCTTGCTGAAGGAGGATTCTTAGCATCACTTATTTCTCTGCTACTCATATTTTTATTTTTAGGAAATGAAATTGTTGTATTATTAGTTTCTGACCATCTACTCATAACTACCCATTTATAGCTTTTATAGGATTATCTTCAGGGAAGTATAATGCAATAGCAGAGAGCCTATCATCGGCATCTACTAGAAGAGTTAGTGACTCTGTTGCGTCTTTTAAGTAATCATTTGCTGTATGGTCTCCTATACCTACTCCATTAGTAGTTAGAAGTTCTAAGGACATTAGTGCTTTTGCTTTATCAGCTTTTGCTTGCGCTTTTAACGCTAAAATAACTTTGAATTGTGACATATATTAAGGTTTTATATTAAGTATAATATAAGAAAAAATATACGTATAAGCAACTATTTACATATAACTTTTAGAACTTTCCGGATCTTGTGTTAAATATTTTTGTGCTAAAGCTTTAGGAACTAGTACTACCTCCCCAGTCTTTAGTTCAACTTTCCACATACTAGGACCTTTATGTCTTACTTGGTAAATATTATCTTCCAACTGGTATCCGGTCATTAGAGTACGTTGGGTATTCTTCAAAAGACCTCCTTCTTTGTACTGTTCTGCGGCATTTGCTAATGCTTCATTTGGAGGATCTATCTCATCTTCATCGGGCAACTCTTGTGGAGTCTTCAACTTCGTGCCCTTTAAGTACTCTTCGTAACCAGGATCCCAATCTTCAAATTCTTCATCCTCCCATAGACCTTGGTCATCCTCATCTTCGAATTCATCGTACAGTGTCTTCTTATAAGCTTGATCAAATGCAAAGTTAGCTGCTACAACTAATGCAATTGCTAATGGATCGAATACGAATATAATAATTAACAGTAAAACGTTAATAATTTTATCCATAGGAGTTCCAGTAAGTCCGGAAAGATACTGTAATGGTCCTAACTCTCCTGCTACTTCGGTATTATTATCTAATTCTAATATCTGTAGCTGGAATTTCTGTAAGCTATCTGCTGCTATAATTCTTTTTTCTTGAACAGCTTTTCTATTCTCTTCTTCAACTTCAATTCGTTTAGCTGCCATCCTAAGCTCTGTAGTAGAGATGGTGGTTCTAATGCCTCCAACCAGCGATGTGTCTTTAATTTGGATTGAGGAAGATTTTGCGTTGCTGAGAGTAGATATATTGCGAGATATTCTTTCAAGTTCTGAATCATAACGTATAACGTCTTTTTCATAGAAATCTTTTTTCTGAGTTATGAATGCTGTTTGGTTTTCCTTTGTAGCTAGTTGACGATAAGTATCTTGATAAGCAGCACTTAAAAATCCGTATATACCCATACTAGTAATAAGTACTAGCACTACCGTAGCCACTGTAAGATACGTTCTAAGAGCTTTATTTAATGTGTCCCAGTATTTATAAAGTAATGATGCTACCACTAACTTAGCTACTTCTAATGATCCAGCCATTATTATAACTTCCATAGTTGCTCCTGCAAATAATTTACTAAGTCCACTTACGGAATAAAATGCTGCTGAAGCTGATACTGATAGGGCTGATAGGGCAATAATACCAGGGAATATTCCTTTAGAGAATTGTTTTATCATAGGTTTAAGTTTATAACTGATTATTATCTATTTTGCTAGAAGTATAAGAGTGACTACTGCTCCTATTCCTGAACCAACTTTATAAATAAAAGATCTTCTTTTTTCTTGTTTTAAAGCCTTCTGTAAGTCTTCACTCAATTTAACATATTGAGATTCTTGACTTTGTTTAATTGAAATAATAGATTCGTAATTAGCAATTGTTAAATTTAAAGAGGATATAATAGTATCTTGAGAAGATAATTGAATGCCTTTCTGGGCAATAACATCATTTAATGTAACTACTTCTCGTTTAGAAGCATCTCCTTTAATAAGATCTTTAATTACTTCCTTTACTATTTCCTTTGGCAATGGAATCTTTAAGGTATCTATAGCGTTCTGTGAAAAAGCTGAGTAGCTCATCATCAGAGTAACTATTAATAGTTTTAAGTTTTTCATCTGTTTCTTTTTTAATTGTCCAAATACGACCGTTGAGTTGTTTTATTTTAGCATCTGACTCTTGTAAGTTAATATTCATACTTTCAATCTTAGACGTAAGATCAGAGTTCAAATTATATGTTGAATCAACTAATTTTTCTAAGTTCAAGATTTTAGTTTCATACCCTTTCACATCTACTTCTATAGGTTCTTGACCCCATACCATCCATGCTACAAACCCTCCTAGTATCGCAAACAGTAAGTAACTCTGTAGTCCGTTTGTTTTCATAACTATAATATAAGAATAATATTTCTATTAGACAACTTTTAAACTATATCTTTACTTTCTAGTAGAGTGTACGTAAATGAGTTGCCCCATTCTTCTCTAGCAATTTGACAAATATCTAAGAATTCATGCCAATCATCATTGTCAGCTATAACTTGACAGCCTGCAGACCATTTATCTACTCTTGTAGACTTTCCTCCTGCTCTACCTGTAGCTCTATGAATGTTAATTCCAAATATACCTTCTTCTACTCTCTCTTCAAATAGATCATATTTACTATCTCTATTATTATCTCGATATACTTTAACTGGTTTTTGTTGACCTAAAGCTAAGTATTTACCAGCGTGTAGTCTTAGTTTATGTGACCCTCTGTACTGGCCTGGTTTTAATATTGCTACTCCTTTATCATTCAGTACGTTCTCTACCCAATGTGTTCCAGGGTCAGTAGTACATTTAAAGCAATGGAATTGCCATTCACCTTCTACTTTATAAGATAATGTTATACAGTCATCAAAAGCATTAGTAACTCTATTTTTTGTCTCTGAGTTTCTTACTCCAATTATATTAACATCGTAGTCTCCTCCTGTGAAGTATTTGTAGCCTTTGGCATTCATTACTTCTTCTATTTCTTCTCTTGTGTAACAGCTCATAATTAACTACATTTACCTTTAATCTCGTTATACAATTCATCAGCATATCCTTGTGGGTTTTCGATGTGCTGTTTAGTTGATTCTATTTTACCAACTATACATGCTTTAAAGTACTTTCCTCCTTTACCTTTAAGCAAAGTTTCCTGTGCACATGCTTTCATCCAACCTCTTGGATCATTTCCCTGTACTGATGTTCTTACGTTGTTGATTGCTAATAAGCAACTTACCGGATCTGCCATAATCTATTTTATTTAAAATTTACTTTCGTTTAACAGTTCATCTATAATTTCTTGAATGTCCTCCCATGAATCCTTTATAGCAAAATCTAAACCTGCTTTAAAGTGTTTTTCATCATACCCATCTAAAAATATAATAACATGTGGGATTGTTCTGACTTTATGATCTTTTTTAGCTTGAGGAGCTTTAGAGATATCTACTTTATAGTATTTAACTCCTTTTAGTTTATTCCAATCGCTAAATGAATTAGCATCATTAAACGAAGCCCAGAATTCTACAACTACTATTGAAATGTTATCATCTTGAAAAGCTGATCGACCATTTATAGCTGCGTCAAAATTATCATCAGTTAAGATTTGCTGGCTAAAGCTACTTACTGATAAGAGCATTAATAATGTAACTATTAAATTTTTCATATTAGTTTCTTTTTTGTAAGTCGAACAACCTTTCATCTATTTTGTTAAGTTGCTCTTTGATTTCCTCTACATCATCCTGAGTATTAATTATAGCATCTCGAATTGCTTCATCTTTCATCTGAAATTCGATCCTCTGTATTTCAGGAGCTGGAAGATTCCTAGCTTCTTCAATATCAGCTTGTAATGCAAACCACATTCCTATCAATGATGATAGACCTACTACCAGCAGTCCAATCGTTTTAAGGTCTAATGTAATTTTAGTCTCTTCTCCTATTTGTTTTGCCATAATTTTAGTCTAATAAATATCCGTATGGGGTATCTGTTATGTTTTGCCCTATTGGAAAGTTTTGTAACCTCATTGATAATGTCATAGTTCTTTCAATGTAGGGATTGTAAAATTCACCTTCAGCGGTTAAGCAAATTAACAAAGGGTCATAAGGACCGTATGGAGTAATAATTTCTCCTACTATTACTTCGTTCCAAACTATATACTCATCGTTACCGGGTATTTCTACTCCAGCATATTTGTTATTAGGACTTTCCCAAGTGTAAGTACCTGTATCCAACAATAAACCATTATCTACTGCATCTGAATCTAGTAAGTACATTGCAAAGTGTTGTCTATCTGCTCTCGGTTGTCCATCATCTATTTGAAGGTATAGTATAAATATCTTTCTTAGTTTACCGTCTACCCATTGTGTTCCACCGTATGAATTTACTAATGAATACCTTTCATATGGGTCAAATGAATCACCATCTAAACTTATTTCAAATACAAGTTGTCCATCGTTAACTACTATTTCTTCTTTAGAACAGCCAAAGAAAAGAGTAAGTGCTAAAAGTAATATTAATTTTTTCATAATTATTTAAATGTGTAATTAAATCCGAATGTAGTTTGGTACAACTTACTATCCCACATTTTAGAGTACTCTCCTTGAACGAATATTCCTAAATTTTTTCCTATTTTTGTTCCTAAACTTACTCCAGCAGAATAATCCATCCACTGTTCTAATTCAGCATCTTGTCTTAATCCTCCTTTACCCCAATTGTTTCTATTTAGGTAAGATTCTCTTTCATCTCCTTTTACGTACTTATGATAAGGTAAAATTACATTTCCGTAAGCATGTAGCCAGAAATCTCTTTTATAGTGGTAAAAATCAAAACCAACGATTGGAGCTACTTCTATCCATGAGTCTAATAAGTCCCAAGCTTTCCCGTTAAATTCATTCATTAATCCAGGCATTATTCTTTCTCTAAAATCTAAGTCTGAGTAAGCTACAATGTTTCCGTCTGCGTCTTTCCAAATCCAATCTTGGGTTGTTTCTCCAGTACTTATGTCTGTATAGGTAGTTAGGTTATCTGTATATCCGTTTTCATATCCCAGTTGGTACCATTGGTTAACAGGATTTTCAAATTGTCCTCCGTTACCATCATCTAGCATTTCAGTTTCATTAAGCCATATCTCTATTGGATTGTACCCATATGCTCTTTCATGACCTCTTGCTATTGCTCCTGCTGATATAGAGAATTTCTTACCGATTGGTAATCTTGCTCTAAGTTCTGCAGAATTAAAGTTAAGGTTTATTTTTTCTACTGCTCTAGATTGTACTTTTAGTATGTGGTATTTTCCTGTATGCTTTAAAAAGAAGTTGTGATTTTCAAAATCCTGTCCTCTCCATCTTTCTTTCTCAAAGTGGAATAAATACTCTAACCCTGTAACTGCAGATGTTGGTGCTCCAAATACTAGTTGCTCTTCCGTACCATCATAAAAGTTCTTAGGTTTTCTTTCGTAATCAAATCTAGCTAATTTTCTAATACCAAATCCATATCGATAATCAAAAGGAAATACCTCTGTATTATTTACGACGTCTGGGATAGAGTATAAACTTCCATCAGCATTAGTTCTAAGGAAGTATGTTTGTTCTGCTGCTTCAACAGAGTTAGATACATCTCCAGCTGCATAGACTGTTCCATACTTTAAGAAGTCTTTATATATAGACTTAAAAAATTTACCTTTTTCTTTCTTTTCTACTGTCTGTCCAAATGCCGGTGCAGATAGTAAAACCAGTATTAATATAATTATTTTTTTCATAGTTTTATTTTTATTTTCTGTTACCAAATACTTTACCTACTTCCGCTATTCCGAAAGCACCAAGAACTATCCATACGAATGAATCGTATATAAATTCATTAATTACTAAGTCTTTGCCAATATAGCCGGTAACTAAATCAGCTACTGCAAATATTACCATTATGGCAAATGCTAAAAACCCTACTACAGATTTTTCGTTGATGTTATTGTCATCATCAAATAAGTTTTTAAACCCCATTATTTTGTCTTTAATATATTTAAACATAGTATAACATATTTGTATGTAACGATTTGATAATAAATAGTAAACGTAAACCAAAAAAGAGACCCGAAGGTCTCCTTAATAATGAAACAAAAAAAAAGGACTAATTAAAGTCCTAGTTTTTTACTCATAAATTTCTCCCTGTATTCCGGAATAGAATCTACCCAAGATCTTTGATCTCTTTAGGTAGGAACTCTCCGTTGACGTGTCCACACTTGGTGCAACTAAAGATTGGGATTGGGATATAAGAAGTTTGTCCTGTTCCTGTAAGGATTCCAGATGCTTTTCGGATGACAAGTCCTTGTTGGAAGAATGCACTTCCACATTCGTCGCAGCTGACTCCTTGTGTTTGGTTGATATCGACATTTAATTTATCTTGCATTACTTAGAGTGGTGTAGAGAATATATCTGATTGATAAGATTAGACTTACTTAAGCCTGAATCTAGTTTTTCATTAAGGTCAACTTGTGCATGCTGTAATAATTCTTTCTTAGTCATACCTCTAAGTTTACTCTTTGTAATCTTTCCTGCTAATGCATCTGCTACATCTCTTGCTTCATCGATTACGTCGTCAAGTTCTTTCTTTGCATTCTTTGCACGTCTTTTAACTTCTTTTGCTGTCGCTTTGACATCTTCTGCAAATTCTTTGACATCTTCTACTGCATCCTCAACTGCGTCAGGAATGTAGTCTCCGTCTGAATCTGCTACTTTACCCTTTTTAATAAGGTAAACTGTAATACCCGCAATTAGTGCTGCGACTATTAAAATAACTAAAATTGTTTTCATAAACTGTTTTTAAATTGTTAAATTGTTAAATATATATCTATATATAAATAGATCAAACTTTCGGAATAGTCTTAAGTCTCCTTATTCTTTTACCGTACTTGTCTGCTACCTCATAATAGAAGTCGATAGTAGTACCAGAAGTTTCTATTGCCTCTAGGTCGTATTCATCCTTGGTTATTTTGAACTCTTTTACGAATTCATTTCTGAGGTCTAATAACTTTCTCATTTCTTCTTTCTCATGATCTTGTATTAGTCTCTTTTTTCTAGCTCTATCTATAGAACTCTCACTATGGTATTTTCCGAAGTCTACTCCATTACTGCCTGTATTAGCAGAATATTTCTCATTCATACTATGATGAGTTAATTCTACTTCCATTAAATAAGGACCTACTTCAAAGTCTCCGTTAATAATCCTATCTACAAATGGGTGACGATTAGTAAGAGGTTTGTTCTTAGGAGTATAACTACGCCACCACATGAATCTATCATAAGGTTTTTTAAAGTAGTTAGCACTAAGCTTCTTTTCTATCCAATTCTTAGACCATTTCGGCTGATGAGGTAATTTATATTCCATACTTAAAGATACGAAAATTAACCCAATTATCCAAACATTAACCGATTAAAAGCAAACTTAATTACCTTTTCATCATACTCAGTCAGTAAACGATAAGCTTGTTGTTTCTGTTCTTCAGTCAATTTCAACGGTGTGCGATCTATATCCTGCTTTGGCACGATTTTTCCTTCGCTCATTAACTCATTGTACTTTTTAATTGAATCACTCATAACTTTTATTTTTATGTTTATTATTTCGGTTATACTTCTTTTTGTTCTTCTCCGGTAGAGGCACCTTTAGCGCATCTTGCCATTCTTGGAAGGTCAATGTCCTCATCTTTATTTTCTTCACCGTTCCATTCATCATTAAAGTATGTAAACATATATTATCTTTATTACATATTATAAATATAAGAAAATTATATACGTTAGACAACTATTTGCGTATTTATTGTAAACAATTTATGGTACGCATTTTATTTTTACTTCTATTAATTCCAACATTATCTTATTCTCAACTATTAACCGAATACGACAAACAGTACCACTTTGCAGCAGGTGCTTTTGTTTCTGCCGCTACCTACACTCTTGTTTATGCTAAAACAAAGAATAAGAAAAAAGCAGTGATATACTCCGTTGCTTCTTCTATCTTGATTGGTACATTAAAAGAAATTGCCGATAGTAGAGAGAAGGGGAATCGCTTTGATGGACGGGATTTATTAGCAACAACTTACGGAGGCATCGCAATTGGGGTAACATTCAACATATTTACAAAAAAAAAGCCCTAACCGTTTCCGGAAGGGCCTTCTAAATTCGCGCGTGGCGACTTCGTCGGAGAGAGAAACGCCCCCCTCGACCGCTATCCTTTCACAGCGTCCATGTTTGCTTTTTTGTAAGGCGTAATTAATTTCTTAATCTCACCTGCTGCTTTACGAGCTCTAGCTTGAGAAGCTTTTGTAGTTTCTTCATTGTTTTCTGCTAAGATTGTAAATTGCTCTGCAATCTGCTCAAATAATTCATTTTTTTCCATAATTGTTTTTATTTAAATTTACATCATCATTGAAGGATCTATTTGGTTTTGAGGACCCTTCTCCGTTTTGTTTGATATTACTGCTTCGGTTATTAACATTGTACCAGCGACAGAGGCAGCATTCTCTAGGGCTAGTCTGGTTACTTTCGTAGGATCTATAATTCCTGAGTTGAACATATCTACAAATTCTTCTGTTCGTGGATTATATCCTGACCAAAGGTAACCTGATTCTTTAATTTCTTGTTCAATATCTCCTATTCTTTCATTTTTATATCCTCCATTACTAAGGATCTTATAGAAAGGTCTTTCGATTGATGAGATAACAATATCATAGCCTGGTTGGTATTCCTCAGGTACTTCTCCGATCATCTCAGTCAACATTATTGATGCGTTCAGTAAAGCTATTCCACCTCCAGGTAAAATTCCTTCTTCTAATGCTGCTTTAGTAGCATGTAGAGCGTCATCAACTCTGTCCTTCTTTTCTTTCATTTCAACCTCAGTATGACCACCTACATATACGATTGCTACTCCACCAATAAATCTGGCTAGTCTATCCTGTAGTGTTTCTGTTTCATATGGAGATTTACTATCGTCGATTTGAGTTTTAATTTCTTCTACTCTAGCTGTAATTGCTTCTTCTGATCCTTTAGCATCTATAATAGTAGTTGAGTCTTTAGAAACTGTTACTTTTTTAGCTTCACCAAACCATTCTGGTTGAAATTTATCTAATCTCATTCCTCTTTCTGTAGAGATAACTGT
>TARA_R110000868_G_scaffold74425_2_pt1 | contig 23590 bp, 21 predicted proteins | sample TARA_R110000868 | Tara Oceans TARA_R110000868 (sample SAMEA4397489) | marine metagenome | biome: Polar Biome; feature: [SRF] surface water layer (ENVO:00010504); material: water (ENVO:00002006), including particulate matter (ENVO:01000060) such as... | depth 5 m | reverse complement strand
TCAAGGCCAAACCGATTCCGGGGCGTCCGAGCAAACTTAGCGGACTGCAGATTCGTGTATGTCATTCGACCTTCATCACGTCCATAAATGAGAGCCTTTGTGTTACGAGTTCAACGTAGTCCGCTTTCATGCTCTCTGGCATGTATGAGGCGTTAATTATCCCGCTCGCCTCTTTACGAACCTTATTCGTCAGCGCGTGAAGTCGTTTTTTAACCGCTTTTTCAGGCAGGCCAGATTTGATACCGAGCTTCAAGAAATCCGATCCAGCGTAGAACCCGGCACCCATGGTTCGGTAGTACTTTGGTTCTCCCTCATTAAGCATAGGAAGCGCTAACGGGCTTTCTATGCTTGAGACCCCGTATAGCGCAGAAGCCAAGACGTCATAGCAAGGTGTTAATTTGAAGACTGGATCAAACAGGAAGCTGATATTCTTCAAATGATGGTCGTCGTTGCCTACTAAGTAGCTGAATGCAATGTGTTCGAGCAGTTCCGCTGCCACAGCCACACCCGCGTGCTCAACAACAAGTTCTATTACCCTCTGATAGCTAGCGGCAGTGTATTTCTGCGACGAATCGGAATTTGTTATGCCCAGTGCCTGCATCGCATCTTCCTGATGGATTTTCTCGCCAGTCTCGAAGTCCCGGTCGTAACGCCGGATGACGAAGACCAGGTGCTCGTCTTTTAATTTCAGCAGGCCGCAAGGAGGTACTGGGAAGCCGACTTTTCCCATCAGAATTAGCGTAGCGTGCTCGTTCTCGGCAACGTTCGGGTACTCTTCCGGCGAGGGCTTCATGATGAACTGCCCCCCATGATCGACAAGCTTCAGCTCGCCCTTCTCAATTTTTAGTTGCGCTTTCATCTGCACGCCACTAATGGAGAAACCATGTGTTTTCTTCGGCATTGAGGTCACTAGGTCGCTACGGCTTTCGGCCAGCTCAAGACTCAGCTTGCGGGTTCCGAACATCCGATCCAGGCAGTAACCATGGTATGAAGATGTAGCTGTCTCGGGCAGAGTTTTAAGGCATATCAAGCAGTTCAATGCTCACGGCTCCAGGGAGATCTTCGCCATTGTGTACCAGCAGCGAAAAGTTGTCTTCAGGGTCTATACGTTGTTCTCTAGCCTGTACCCGCTTGAGCCAGCCTTCACTTACCAGCCCGCTGAAAAAGGGCGGAAGCCCCTCAGATACAAAAGGTTCTTTTCGCAAGGGCAAGCTTAGGCTCAGTGGGGGCTGGCGGAGTTGCAGGTAGCGTTTGTTATACTGGAAAATAACAGTACTTCCGCTTCGTTCCAGTATGCCTGCCGGTACACCATACATCTTCACTTGCGCTCGCATCACACTTCAATCCAAAGCTTAAAATTAAGCACCTTTCCAACGGCCTGAAGGCTCTTAATTGTTGGGTTTCCGCCTTTTTCCATGGCCCTAACTGTTGTGCCTGACACGCCAGAGAGGTCGCCCACTTCTCCTGAGCTCAACGTGAGCGAATCCCTGCGAGACTTCATGATGTCTGCCAGTTCAGATACTGGCCTCAAATCCGGTTCATCTGAAGACTCGATTTGATTCGCCAATGCTTGCAATCGCTGGATTTCTTCATTCAATGCTTCCAGAAGACCTTGCTTTGATTTCATGACTGACCCTGCTCACTTTACTGATCTAGAACCAGCTATTTAACACATTTAAAACATTATAGTGCCGATATCTGCCACTGTCAGCACTAAAATGGTTTTTAGGGTCTAAAAGTGGATTTTTCTGCATTTTAGTGTTCGAACATGTGGAAGTTAGCCACGCTCAACACTCCAGAAGCTCTCTGGGGCTCTAATCCGTTGGTCTTTCTCTTTGTGACTCAGAGAGTCGCTGATCCCATAAGGCCCCGTCCGGATCGGTGTGTCTCTCTTTTGATTAACCTATGAAGATCATCCCGCGAAGTACCTGAATCAGAAGAAAGGCATGGACGTTCTTCTCAACACAGGCCTGACTTTTAGTAAGGACGCCACGGTTGGACAAGAAATCGGTACACTAATCAACAATCGAAGGTCACCGGCCCACACTCAGCCTCTGAAACATCAAAGCAACAAAGTTATGGATGCCTGATGCCTAATCGTGAACAGATATCGAGAGTGTCGTTTATCGGGAGGGGGTATTGTTCACGTATGTCGATCATTTGTTCGAATTGATCAAAGACTAAGAAGGCAAGAAGCTCAATACCGGAGAGCAAGTGATGCACTCTTCCGACCGAGGCACTGCGGATTCGAACACTCTCACCAGAGCTGCTGATCTCATGGACTTTGATGAACGGTTCGTAGTCTTTCCCCGTGCCTTGTCCCCGAGTTTTCAGTAACTTTTCGTGCTTCCGATCTATTGGTTTATTAGCGTCGTTCATCAAAAAGGCCCCCTGCTCACTGGAGAATAGCAGGGGGCCCATTTTGATCAAACTTTAATGTAAAGCATCAAACTTTAATGTTATTTATCAAACTTTAATGTCCTCTGGCAACCTCTTGCCTGACCAATGGCGATTCATTCTACCGTCACACTTTTCGCCAAATTGCGGGGCTGGTCCACATCGGTGCCTTTGAGCACGGCCACATGATAAGACAGCAACTGCAGTGGAACCGTGTAAACAATCGGGGCGGTAATCGGGTGCACTGAAGGAAGCTGCATCACATGGACGCCCTCTTCCGGCTTCACATCGGCCTTCCGGTCCGCGAACACAAACAACTCACCGCCCCGTGCGCGGACTTCTTCCAGGTTGGATTTGAGCTTCTCTACCAGGTCGTTGTTCGGCGCTACGGTGACGACCGGCATTTCGCTGTCTACCAGGGCCAGTGGGCCATGCTTGAGTTCACCGGCCGGATAGGCTTCGGCGTGGATGTAGGATATTTCCTTGAGTTTCAGGGCGCCTTCAAGCGCGACTGGGAACTGTGAGCCCCGGCCCAGGAACAGGCTGTGGTTTTTATCCATGAACGCTTTGGACATCTCTGCAATTTCACCATCGAGGGCCAGAACGTCGCTTACCTGTCCGGGCAGCAGGTGAATCGCTTCAACGATCTCTGCTTCCTGCTCTTCGGGCAGACCATTGTGGCGAGCCAGTGCGAGGGTGAAAATCAGCAACGCGGTCAACTGAGTGGTGAAGGCCTTGGTGGAAGCCACGCCAATCTCGGGTCCGGCCTGGGTCATGATCACCAGGTCTGATTCGCGCACCAGGGAGCTGCCGGGTACGTTACAGATCGCCAGCGCAGCCCGGAAACCGGCCTGTTTTGCCTGCCTCAGTGCGGCCAGGGTATCGGCGGTTTCGCCCGATTGGGATATGCACAGGAACAGGGTGTCGCGCTGGATCACGTGCTTGCGGTAGCGGAATTCCGAGGCAACCTCGACCGAGCAGGGAACGCCAGCCAACTCCTCAATCCAATAACGGGCGACCATACCAGCGTGGTAGCTGGTGCCACAGGCGATGATCTGTACATGATTAACTTTTTCCAGGAGGTTGGCGGCGTCGGTGCCTAGCGCCTGCTCCAGTACCCGGCTATCGGTGATGCGTCCGGCCATGGTGGCCTTGATCACGGCTGGCTGCTCGTAGATTTCTTTGAGCATAAAGTGCCGGTACTCGCCCTTTTCCGCCGAATCGGAACCGTGTTCGAAGCGGATGACCTGGCGCTCGACCGGAGTTCCTTCGCGATCATGGATGGTCACCGCGTCCCGACGGATGTCGGCGATATCACCTTCTTCCAGGAACATAAAGCGATCCGTCACCGGCAGCAGAGCCAACTGGTCGGAGGCGATGAAGTTCTCGCCGATGCCCACACCAATCACCAGCGGGCTGCCTTCCCGGCATACCACCAGATGGTCGGGCTCGTCGGCGTGTACGACTGCCAGCGCGTAAGCACCGCGCAGACGGGTAATGGCGGCTTTCACGGCGTCGTACAATTTGCCGTGCCTCCGGAAATACTGTTCAATCAAATGAGCCACAACTTCCGTGTCGGTCTGTGACGTGAACTCGAAACCGTCCGCCTTCAGCTCATCCCGAAGTTCCTGATAGTTCTCGATGATACCGTTGTGGACAATGGCCAGACGGTCACCTGACATGTGGGGATGGGCGTTAACCTGTGACGGCTCGCCGTGGGTGGCCCAACGGGTGTGGGCGATACCAAGGTGGCCCGCCAGGGGGTTGGCCTCGATGGCCTCGGCCAGCGACGCTACCTTGCCAACTTCCCGGGCCCGCTGGGTAACGGTGCCGCCATCCACCACCGCCATTCCGGCAGAATCATATCCCCGGTATTCCAGGCGGCGCAGACCCTCAAGAAGGATGCCCTGAACGTCCCGTTCCGAAACCGCGCCTACAATTCCACACATGCTGTTCTACCTGCCTGTTGGTCGTTTGAGTCAGTGTTTCTTCGGCTTTTCCCAGCCGGAGATATTGCGCTGCCGGCCACGGGCCACGGCCAGTTCGCTGTCCGCGACATCCCGGGTAATGGTCGAACCGGCTCCGATGGTGGCGTCTGCCGCGACCGTCACCGGCGCCACCAGGGAGGTATTGGAACCCACAAAAACGCCGTCACCGATCACCGTCCGGTATTTGTTCACACCATCATAATTACAGGTGATGGTTCCTGCACCCACATTCACATTACGGCCCAGTGAGGCATCGCCCACGTAGCTCAAGTGGTTGATCTTGCTGCCTTCGCCGACCACGGCCTTTTTGGTTTCAACGAAGTTTCCCACCTTGGTGTTGGCGGCCAGTTCAGTACCGGGACGAATACGGGCAAACGGCCCGATCTGGGCATTGGCACCGATCATAGCACCTTCAATCACGCTGTTAGCCTTGATGTCAGCGCCCTCGGAGATGGTCGCATCCCTGATCACACAACCGGGCCCGATCGACACATTGCTGCCCAGCGTGACCCTGCCCTCGAAAACCACATTCACATCAATCCACAGATCGTTGCCGATGGTCAGCTCTCCGCGCACATCAATCCGCGCCGGATCAGCCAAAGTGGCGCCTTCGGTCATCAACCGGTCTGCTTCCCGACGCTGGAACCAACGCTCCAGTTCAGCCAGTTGTAGGCGGTTGTTGACCCCCTGTACCTCGTAGGGGTCCCTGGGCTGGGAAACCGAAACGTTCAGGCCCTGCTCCACCGCCATGGCAATGATATCGGTCAGGTAGTACTCGCCCTGGGCATTGCTGTTGGACAGCGCCGGCAGCCAGGTTTTCAGATGCTTTGCCGAAACCGCAAGAATGCCTGTGTTGACCTCGCGGATCTGTTGCTGTTCCGGGGAGGCGTCTTTCTGCTCGATGATCGAAACGACCTTGCCCTCCGGATTGCGGACAATGCGGCCATACCCCCGGGGGTCATCCATGGTGACAGTCAAAAGACCAAGGGTTTTGTCATCCAGCGTGCCCACCAGACGCTCAAGGGTTTTATGGCGGGTAAGGGGAACATCGCCATAAAGTACCAGAACCCGGGCGTCATCCGGAAGATCTGGTAACGCCTGGGCAACGGCGTGGCCGGTACCCAGCTGCTCACTCTGGGTCACCCAGTTCACCGAGGCCTCGCTAGTGGTTTCCCGAACCCTGTCGGCGCCATGCCCGATAACGGTGTGAATCTTTTCGGCGCCCAGCTGTTTTGCCGTGGCAATCACATGATGAAGCATGGGGCGACCAGCCACCGGATGGAGAACCTTGGGCAGTGCGGATTTCATTCTGGAACCCTGGCCGGCGGCCAGAATGACAACGTGTAGCGGGCTCATCGAACGGTCAGGCTCCCGGTGTATGGAATGTCTTGAATGGGAAAATAAAAAACCGCATTCCTCAGGGCCGGAGGTCCAACGCCGGGCGTTGGTCTACCAGCCGCTCAGGATGCGGCTTCGGTGTTCGGCACACCCGAAACGGAAATGCTTAACGCATTTTGTTACGCAGCTGCTGGATGGTACGAAGCTGGGCAACAGCCTCAGCCAGCTCTGCAGCAGCACGGGAGTACTCGAATTCACCGGTCTTGTTGGCAAGTGCTTTCTCGGCCTCTTTCTGAGCCTCAAGTGCGGCTGCTTCGTCCACATCCTTTGCACGAACCGCGGTATCCGCCAACAAAGTCACCAGATTGGGCTGGACCTCCAGATAGCCGCCAGACACGTAAAGAATCTCTTCTTCACCGCCCTGCTTGATGATCCGGATGGGACCCGGCTTCAGCTCGGTCAGCAGCGGGGTGTGACCCGGGGCAATACCCAGGTCACCTTCAGAGCCCGCAGCGATCAGCATTTCTACCAATCCGGAATAGATCTTTGTTTCGGCACTTACCACATCACAATGCACGGTCATACCCATGTCAGTTGCCTCTTTGATCGATCCGGAAACAAGTGCGTCGGCTCAGATTAGCTCTTTGCCTTGCTCTTCATTTCCTTCGCTTTCTCGACCGCTTCCTCAATGGTACCAACCATGTAGAACGCCTGCTCGGGCAATTCGTCATAGTCGCCATTGAGGATGCCCTTAAAGCTGCTGATGGTTTCCTTGAGGGAAACGTACTTACCGGGCGAACCGGTGAAGACTTCAGCAACGTGGAACGGCTGGGACAGAAAACGCTCGATCTTACGGGCACGGGCTACTGTCAGTTTATCTTCTTCTGACAGTTCGTCCATACCCAGGATGGCGATGATGTCTTTCAGCTCCTTGTAGCGCTGCAGGTTCGTCTGCACGCCACGGGCCACTTCGTAGTGCTCCTGGCCGATGATCAGCGGATCCAGCTGACGGGAGGTGGAGTCCAGCGGATCAATCGCCGGGTAGATGCCCTTGGAAGCGATGTCACGGCTCAGTACCACGGTCGCATCCAGGTGCGAAAAGGTGGTCGCAGGCGAGGGGTCCGTCAGGTCATCCGCCGGTACGTAGACCGCCTGGATAGAGGTGATGGAGCCGTTCTTGGTGGAGGTAATCCGTTCCTGCAACTCCCCCATTTCCTGCGCCAGTGTCGGCTGATAACCTACCGCAGAAGGCATACGGCCCAGCAGTGCCGATACTTCGGTACCGGCCAGGGTGTAACGGTAGATGTTGTCAACGAACAAGAGTACGTCACGACCTTCGTCACGGAACTTCTCAGCCATGGTGAGACCGGTCAGGGCCACACGCAGGCGGTTTCCAGGGGGCTCGTTCATCTGACCGTAGACCATGGCAACCTTATCGAGAACGTTGGACTCCTTCATTTCGTAGTAGAAGTCGTTACCTTCCCGGGTCCGCTCACCCACACCCGCGAATACGGAAAGACCGGAGTGCTCTTTCGCGATGTTGTTGATCAGCTCCATCATGTTTACGGTTTTACCCACACCGGCGCCACCGAACAGGCCAACCTTACCACCCTTGGCGAACGGGCAGATCAGGTCGATAACCTTGATGCCGGTTTCCAGCAGGTCAGCCGAAGCGGCCTGGTCTGCGTAGCTCGGTGCCTTACGGTGAATGGCCCAGCGTTCGTCTTCGCCGATCTCGCCGGCTTCGTCGATGGGACGACCCAGAACATCCATAATACGGCCAAGGGTCTTGGTACCCACCGGTACCGAGATTGCCTTACCGGTGTTTTCTGCTTTCAGGCCACGCTTCAGGCCTTCGGTGCTGCCCATGGCGATGGTACGTACAATGCCGTCGCCCAGCTGCTGCTGGACTTCCAGAGTTGTTTCGCCACCTTCAAGCAGCAGTGCGTCATATACTTTGGGTACGGAGTCACGTGGGAATTCCACGTCGATAACCGCGCCAATGATCTGAACGATTTGTCCGCTACTCATGCTCGGTTCCTCGTTATCTTGATAGTCAATGAAACCAGTTGGATTGTGGGCCGGATCAGACCGAAGCGGCGCCGCTCACAATCTCCGATATCTCTTGGGTAATGGCTGCCTGGCGCGCCTTGTTATAAGCCAGCTGAAGTTCGTCGATAATGCTACCGGCGTTATCAGTTGCGCTCTTCATGGCAATCATCCGGGCTGCCTGTTCACATGCCAGATTTTCTACCACACCCTGGTACACCTGGGATTCAATAAAACGTGGCAGAAGACCATCGAGGATCTGCCTGGCATCGGGCTCGTAGAGATAATCCCACTGGTTATTGATCTCTTCTTCGTCTTCGCTCGGAGGCAGGGGCAGAAGCTGCTGTACCTTCGGGCTTTGGGTCATGGTGTTGACGAATTCGTTGCTCACCACGTACAGGCGATCAATCTTGCCCTCGGAGAACGAATCCAGCATGACCTTGACGTTGCCGATGAGTTTTTCAGAGCTGGGACTGTCACCCAGGTGGGTCAGTGCCGCAATGACATTGCCGCCATAGCTCCGGAAAAAGGAAGCCCCTTTCTGCCCGATGGCGCACAGATCGGTTTCCACTCCTTTTTCTTTCCACGCTTTCATTTCACGGACAAGCGTTTTGAACAGGTTGATGTTCAGACCACCGCAGAGGCCACGATCAGTTGACACCACAATATAGCCCACGCGCCTGATGTCGCGCTCGACCATGAACGGGTGCTTGTACTGAGCGTTCGCCTTGGCAATGTGCCCGATTACCTGGCGCATCTTGTCGGCATACGGGCGGGTCGCCTGCATGCGTTCCTGAGCCTTGCGCATCTTACTCGCCGCCACCATTTCCATAGCGCTGGTGATTTTCTGCGTGCTCTTGATGCTTGAAATCTGGTTACGTATTTCTTTGCCGACGGCCATAACTCACTGCCTTCTCAAGTTAGACACTCGTTGCTACGAAAAGCGGCCCGCGACAATCGCCGCAGGCCTGTTTTCTTACCAGCTCTGAGTGGTCTTGAATTTCTCAAGTGCAGCTTTGAGGCCGGCAGCGATTTCGTCGTTGTAATCGCCTTTCTCGTTGATTTTGTCGAGGAGGTCTTTCTGCTCGGAGCGCATCCAGTCGAGCATCTGCGCTTCAAACTTCACAACCTTGTCGACATCAACGTCGTCCAGGAAGCCTTCGTTGGCTGCAAACAGAACCGTACCCATTTCAGCCACAGACATCGGGCTGTACTGGTTCTGTTTCATGAGTTCCGTTACCCGCTGACCGTGCTCAAGCTGCTGCCGTGTTGCTTCATCAAGATCCGAAGCAAACTGGGCGAAAGCGGCCAGTTCACGATACTGGGCCAGGGCCAGACGGATGTTACCGCCAAGCTTCTTCATGATCTTGGTCTGGGCGGAACCACCGACCCGGGATACGGAGATACCGGCGTTCATCGCCGGACGGATACCGGAGTTGAACAGGTTGGTTTCCAGGAAGATCTGGCCGTCGGTAATGGAGATTACGTTGGTCGGTACGAACGCGGAAACGTCACCGGCCTGGGTTTCGATGATCGGCAGCGCGGTCAGGGAACCGGTCTTGCCTTTCACTTCACCGTTGGTCAGTTTCTCGACGTAGTCGGCATTCACCCGGGACGCACGCTCCAGCAGACGGGAGTGCAGGTAGAATACATCACCCGGGTAGGCTTCACGACCCGGCGGACGACGCAGCAGCAGGGAGATCTGGCGGTAAGCCACCGCCTGCTTGGACAGATCATCGTAGATGATCAGGGCGTCTTCACCGCGATCACGGAAGTATTCACCCATGGACGTACCGGAGTACGGAGCCAGGAACTGCATCGCTGCAGGATCCGCAGCGCCAGCGGCAACCACGATGGTGTGGTCCATGGCGCCGTGCTCTTCCAACTTGCGCACGACGGCGGCAATGGAAGACTGCTTCTGGCCAACGGCAACGTAGATACACTTAATGCCGGTGTCTTTCTGGTTGATGATCGCGTCGATGGCCACTGCGGTCTTACCGATCTGGCGGTCACCGATGATCAGCTCACGCTGGCCGCGGCCGATTGGCACCATGGTGTCGATCGCTTTCAGACCGGTCTGGACCGGCTCGTCAACGGACTGACGAGCGATAACACCCGGTGCTACTTTCTCGACCGGGGAGGTCAGCTCGGTACCAAGGTCGCCCTTGCCATCAATCGGGTTACCCAGAGAGTCGACAACGCGGCCCATCAGTTCCGGACCAACCGGTACCTCCAGGATCCGGCCGGTACAACGAACCTTCTGGCCTTCCGCCAGATCTTCGTAGTCGCCCAGCACAACCGCACCCACGGAATCACGCTCCAGGTTCAGAGCCATACCGAAGGTGCCGTTGGCAAATTCAATCATCTCACCGTACATAACGTCGGCAAGACCGTGGATCAGCACGATGCCGTCGGATACCGACAGGATCGTACCTTCGTTCTTTGCTTCGGAAGAGATATCGAGTTTCTCGATTCTCTTCTTGATGATGTCACTGATCTCGGATGGATTCAGTTGCTGCATGCCAATATCCTCAAACCTTGTGCTGAAATCAGGAGCCCAGAGCGTCGGCCAGCTTGGTCAGCTTTCCGCGTACAGAAGCGTCAATGACCAGATCGCCGGTGCGAATAATCACGCCGCCAATCAGAGATTTGTCCAGTGACGCTGCGAGTGACACTTGCCGCTCGAGTTTCTTCGAGAGTGCCTGGGCGAGCTTCTGTTGCTGTTCGTCCGTCAGCTCGAAAGCTGCGGTGACTTCGATATCAACAGTGCGCTCCAGATCAGCCCGGTACATGTTGAAGAGCGCTGCAATCTCAGGAAGAAGAGTCAGCCGGCGGTTTTCAGCCAGTACAGCGAAAAAGTTCCGGACCTGTTCGGTGACGCCTTCTTCGGCGACCTCCAGGATCAGCTCCGCCTTCTTCTGCTCTTCGAGACCCGGGTTCGCGAGAAGCTGTCGAATGTCGTTGTTCGCGGTGACCTGCCCGGCAACCGTCAGCACCTGTGACCACTCAGCCAGCTGCTTATGCTCCTGAGCGGCAGCAAATGCTGCCTTTGCGTATGGACGGGCCAGCGTTCTCAGTTCTGCCATGATGAACCTCGTCGTTTAAAGTTCTGCCGCCAGCTTGTCCAACATCTCGTTGTGCTTGGAGGCATCGACAGAGGTTTCCAGGATCTTCTCGGCACCGGCGACAGCAATAGCGGCAACTTCTGCACGCAGCGCGTCACGGGCCTGATTCCGCTCCTGTTCAATTTCGGCCCTGGCCTGCTCAATCAGCTTCTGGCCTTCCTTGCGGGCGTCATCCTTGGAGGCTTCCACAATCTGGGCCGCGCGCTTGTTGGCCTGTTCAATCAGGCCAGCAGCTTGCTGCTTGGCTTCACGCAGTTCCTGTGCTGACTTTTCCTGAGCCAGTTCCAGATCGCGCGAAGCGCGGTCTGAGGCAGCCAGTCCGTCAGCGATCTTCTTTTGACGCTCCTGCAGTGCGGCCATGATAGGCGGCCACACGTATTTCATGCAGAAGACGACAAAGATAAAGAACGCGATGGCTTGACCAATCATCGTCAAATTAATGTTCACGTCTTCACCTCTCGCCTGTTTTGTTAAGAATCATCTGACCGGGGTATAGCCCCCGGCTGGCGACTCGATTAACCGGCGATCTGGCCGACAAACGGGTTGGCGAACGTGAAGAACAGTGCGATACCAACACCGATCATGGTTACGGCGTCCAGCAGACCTGCAACGATGAACATTTTCACCTGCAGCATCGGGGTCATTTCCGGCTGACGCGCAGCGCCTTCCAGGAACTTGCCACCGAGGATACCAAAGCCAATCGCAGTACCCAGGGCACCCAGGCCAATCAGCAGTGCAACGGCAATAGCGGTCATTCCAACTACAGTTTCCATGATAACTCCCAGTTTTCAGTTAGGTTTTTTCAGTTTAAGGGTTTAGGGTTTAGGGTTCAGAACTACGGCTTAATGGTGCCCGATCAGTGACTGTCCTCATGAGCCATGCTCAGGTACACGATCGTCAACATCATAAAGATGAATGCCTGCAAGGTGATAATCAGAATGTGGAAGATCGCCCATGGCACAGACAAGGTCCACTGCGCCCAGAGCGGCAGCAGTGCAATCAGGATAAAGATCAGCTCGCCGGCATACAGGTTACCAAACAGACGCAGTGCCAATGATACCGGCTTTGCTAACAGGCTCACGCCCTCAAGCAGGAAGTTTACCGGCACCAGCAGGATCTTCAGGAACAGGTTGTCAGAGGAGAAGGGGTGCAGCGTCAGTTCGCCCAGGAAACCACCCACACCTTTTACTTTTACACTGTAGTAGATGATCAGCGCAAACACCGACAGAGACATGCCCAGTGTCACGTTCACGTCTGTGGTCGGAACCACCTTCATGTATTCCAGACCCATCAGCTTGAACAGTTCGGGCAGGAAATCGACCGGCACCAGATCCATGAGGTTCATCAGGAACACCCAGCAAAAAATGGTCAGTGCCAGCGGCGCGATAACCTTGTTCTTGCCGTGGAAGGTTTCCTTCACGCTGTTATCGACAAACTCGACCATCACTTCAACGAAGTTCTGCAGCCCACCGGGCTGGCCGGATGTGACGCGCTTGGCCGCCAGTCGGAAAATGAACAGGAAAATCAGACCCAGGGCGACGGACCAGCCGAGGGAATCGACGTGCAGCGCCATGAACCCCATATCGGATGCTTCAGCCGCATTGTGGGCCATAGTCCACTGCGCTTCCTGCAGTACCGTGCCGTCGGCACGTTCATAACCCGCAGGCAACTTGCCATACGTCAGGTTCTGGAGGTGATGCTGGATATATTCGGATGCACTTCCTGCCATAACGGTTTCCCAGGTCCAGTTAGCTTTGCTGCGTATTGCTGCCCGCCAGAAGCGGTGTCAACCAGTTGGTGACCAGCATGATCGCAAATGTTAAAAAAAGTGCCGCGATATCAAGCGGCTGAATCCATTTGAACACCATCGTGAAGAGGATGGCGCACAGGATGAGCTTGCCGGCCTCACCCTGGTAAAAAGACGTCATGATCTTCCTGGCAGACCGCGCGCCGGCGTAGCGGAATGCCTTGAGCGCAAAATAACCATGGGGGATCAGAAAGATAAGTCCGCCCAGCAGCGCCGAATAACCGGAAACCTGACCTCGCAAGAGAAACGCCAGGCTAACGAAGACCAGTGCCACACTTTCTATTACAAACCATCGTGCGATGGGCGGGCGGCCAATACCGCCTGAAGCTGCCTTCGTCATGTTCGTCCCGGGAGTACGGTGCTTTTCGGTCGATGTCGTCTAAAAAGTAAGCAAATGCACCGATACGAGCGCCGCAGATTATATGTGTTCAATGTGCACGAATCAACAAAACCGGGCACCGGCTGATCCGTCAAAAGCGGCGTAATAACTGGGTCTTGGCAATTTTAGTCACAAATAGGCGCCCGTTCAGTTTTTCACCACTACATGTTGTGTGCGTGGAGGGATACGAACTTTCGTAGGGGGTCGGAAGACCTACAAAACCCCAACGTTTTATTTGATGTGGCCCAAAATACCGTCAAGTTCGTCCAGGGAACTGTATTCGATGACCAGTTTGCCTTTGCCACGCTGGCCATGGTCAATGGACACCCGGGCGCCAAGCCGTTCGGCCAGATCGTCCTGCAACGCCCGGATATTGGGATCCAGCGCGCCTTTTTTCCGGGATTTACTGTCCGGCGTTTCCTGCTGGACCCGGCGCACCAGGGCCTCGGTCTGGCGAACGGACAGGGATTTCGCCACCACCTGTTTCGCCACCTGCATCTGTAATTCCGGCACCAGGGTCAGCATCGCGCGGCCGTGGCCCATCTCCAGATCGCCATGCTCCAGCATGATACGGACGTCTTCGGAGAGCCCGATCAGGCGCAGCAGGTTGGTAATGGTGGTCCGGGATTTACCAACCGCCTCGGCCACCTGGGCCTGGGTCAGGCCGAACTCGTCCTGCAAACGCTGCAGGGCAAAGGCTTCTTCAATAGGATTGAGATTCTCGCGCTGAATGTTCTCGATCAGCGCCATGGCGATGGCGGCTTCGTCCGGAACATCCCGGATGATGGCGGGGATGCTGTCCAGGCTGGCCATCTGGGTGGCACGCCAGCGGCGCTCACCCGCAATCAGTTCATAGCGACCTTCGGCGATGGGGCGAACCACCACCGGCTGCATCACCCCTTGCTGACGAATGGAATCGGCCAGTTCCTGCAGGGCGGCCGGGTCCATATCGCGCCGGGGCTGGAAACGGCCACGCTGGATCAGGTCGATAGGGACTTCGCGGAGCTCACCGTCGTGGTCCTTCAGCTCCGGGTCCAGATTGACCCTGGAGCCCGCCAGCAGGGCGCCCAGTCCGCGTTCACCCAATCCTCGTTTCTTAGCCGCCATGGTGTCAGTCATTCTTCCCGTTGAAAATCGTCGTGCTTCAGTGAGTGACAGGGCGGTATGTTACACCGCAACCGGTGCGGATGTCTTTTTTGAACCGTGGCGGCGAACCATCTCGCCGGCCAGGGCCAGATAGGCGATGGCTCCTTTGGAGGCCCGGTCGTATTTCAGGGCCGGAACCCCATAACTGGGCGCCTCGGCCAGACGGACGTTGCGGGGAATCACTGCACGATACACCTTGTCGCCGAAGTACTCACTCAGCTGACCGGACACATCGAGAGTCAGGCTGTTCCGGGGGTCATACATGGTGCGCAGAATACCTTCCACCTGCAGATTCGGGTTAACCGTTTCCTGGATCTGCTCAACGGTGTTCATCAGCGCGGCCAGTCCTTCCAGTGCGTAGTATTCACACTGCATGGGAATCAGCACCGAGTCTGCCGCCGAGAGGGCATTCACCGTCAACAGGCTGAGCGAGGGTGGGCAATCGATGAGGATGTAATCGTAGTTGTCGCGAAGGGTATTGAGGGCAAGACGCAGACGGTGCTCACGGCCAATTTCGTTCATCAGCTCGACTTCAGCGGCGGTCAGGTCGCCGTTGGCCGGCAGGATATCGAAGCCGGACGCTTCGGCGGGGATGATCACCTCGGCGGCGCCGGCCCGCTTGGTCAGCATGTCGTAGCCAGACAGCTCCAGGGCATTTTTATCGACACCGCTGCCCATGGTGGCGTTGCCCTGGGGGTCCATATCCACCAGCAGCACCCGGCGTTTGGTGGCGGCCAGGGAGGCAGCAAGGTTGACGCAGGTGGTGGTTTTGCCCACACCGCCTTTCTGATTGGTCACTGCAATCACGCGCGCCATGTCCTGCCTCCTTGTTTATGGGTTAGCGGTTCAGAAATTCAACTGCCGAACTACCGGGAATTCCCGGCTCGGGCGATCACCACCAGATGGCGTTCGCCACCGGCACCGGGAACATCCAGGGAGTGGCTGGATTTTACCTGCCAGCCCGCCGGGAGGGCAGCCACTTCATCATCCGGAAACTGACCTTTCATGGCAAGGAACTCACCCTCATTTGCCAGCAGATCGCCGCACCAGTTCACCAGATTCTCCAGCGCAGTGAAGGCCCGGCTGCTGATCTGGGTGAAGGGCTCTTCAGGGCTGCAGTCTTCCGCCCGGCCATGAATCACTTCAACGTTGCCCAGGCCCAGCTCCAGCACACACTGGTTGAGAAAACGGGTTTTCTTGCCGTTGCTGTCGAGCAGGGTAAACCGCTTTGCGGGCAGGGCGATGGCCAGGGGAATTCCGGGCAGGCCGCCACCGGCGCCTGCATCCAGCAGATGCTCGGTGGTGACCCAGGGCAGGATGCTCAGGCTGTCGAGCAGTTGCCGCGACACCATCACACGTTCATCACGCACGGCGGTGAGGTTGTAGGCCCGGTTCCATTTATTGAGCAGACCGAGAAACGCCAGCAGTTGTTGCTGCTGGCTCTTGGTCAGGGAGAGTTCCATTGCGGCCAGCCCGTCCCGGAGCTGGCCCTGCCAGAGTGCGTTGGTCATGGGCATGGGTCAGGCCGTCTGTTTGCGCAGCAGGTCGCGCTTTTTCAGATGCACCAGGATCTGGCTCACCGCTGCCGGGGTCACGCCCTGGATGCGGGAGGCCTGGGCCACTGTCTCCGGACGAACAGTCTGGAGTTTCTGCCTGATCTCGTTGGACAAGCCGCCAATCACGTCATAGTTTAGATCCACCGGCAGCGCAGTGTTCTCGTTCCGGCGTAAACGCGCTATTTCATCGGTCTGGCGGGAGATATAGCCTTCGTACTTGATCTCGATTTCCACCTGATCCGCCACCACCGGGTCTTCTGCCTTCTCAGCACCAATCTCGGCAATGTGGCTGTATACGATTTCCGGGCGCCGTAGCAGTTCCGCCAGGGACTGATCCCGGGTCATCGGCTGCTTGAGGACGCCATTCGCTCTCTTACCAGCCTCGGTGTTCGGATGAATCCGGGTGGCTTCGAGACGGCTGCGCTCGGTGGCGATGGCCTCACGCTTGTCATTGAATTTCTGCCAGCGTTCATCATTCACCAAGCCCAGCTTGCGGCCGGTTTCGGTCAGACGCAGATCAGCGTTGTCTTCGCGCAGGATCAGCCGGTACTCGGCACGGCTGGTGAACATACGGTAGGGCTCGGAGGTGCCCATAGTGATCAGGTCATCCACCAGCACGCCCAGATAGGCTTCATCCCGGCGCGGGTACCACTCGTCTTTATCCTGGGACCGCAGGGCCGCGTTGATTCCCGCTAACAGACCCTGGGCACCGGCCTCCTCGTAGCCGGTGGTGCCGTTGATCTGGCCAGCGAAGTACAGACCCTGGATGAACTTGGTTTCCAGGGTGTGACGCAGGTCCTGCGGGTTCAGATAGTCGTATTCAATGGCATAACCCGGCCGGGTTATGTGGGCATTCTCGAACCCCGGGATTGAACGCACCGCCGCCAGCTGGATATCAAACGGCAGGCTGGTGGAAATGCCATTCGGATACAGCTCGTTGGTGGTCAGACCTTCCGGCTCCACAAAAATCTGATGCGAATCCTTGTCGGCAAAGCGGTTGACCTTGTCCTCGATGGAAGGGCAGTAGCGAGGACCCACGCCTTCAATACTGCCGGCAAACATCGGCGAACGGTCGAAACCGCTGCGGATAATATCGTGGGTCTGTTCGGTGGTTCGGGTCACATAACAGCAAACCTGTTCCGGATGCTGGCTGCGGCTGCCGATAAAGGACATCACCGGCGTCGGGTCATCACCCCACTGCTCCTGCATGACCGAGAAATCCACAGACCGGGCATCAATCCGCGGCGGCGTGCCGGTTTTCAGGCGGCCGACATTGAACGGCAGTTCCCGCAGGCGTTTGGCCAGGGCATTGGCCGGGGCATCGCCGGCACGGCCGCCGGCATGGTGTTGCATACCGATGTGGATAACCCCGCCGAGGAAGGTCCCGGTGGTCAGCACCACGGTCCGGGCGTTGAAGCGGATACCGGTCTGGGTCACCACGCCGGTCACCTGGTCGTTTTCCACAATCAGGTCGTCCGCCGCCTGCTGGAACAGCGTCAGGTTCGGCTGGCTTTCCAGGGTATGGCGGATGGCCGCCTTGTACAGAACCCGGTCGGCCTGGGCACGGGTGGCACGGACGGCCGGCCCTTTGCGGCTGTTCAGTACCCGGAACTGGATACCGGCCTGGTCGGTGGCTTCTGCCATGGCGCCGCCCAGTGCGTCGATTTCCTTCACCAGATGGCTCTTGCCAATACCGCCAATGGCCGGGTTACAGGACATCTGGCCCAGGGTCTCAATGTTGTGGGTCAGCAGCAGGGTTTGCGAACCCATGCGCGCAGCCGCCAGTGCGGCTTCGGTACCGGCATGACCACCACCAATGACAATGACATCGAAACGGGTCGGAAAATCCACAGCTCACCTCGGAAATCGGGCTGAAAAAAAGGTACAAAAACAGGGCGGCGAGTATAACGCCTCACCCGGGAAAATGCAGTCGGAATGTGCAAATTTTAACCAGATAAAATCACGGTTGAAAGCTGGCCGGTTACCACAGGGGGCAAGGGGCCGCTTTTTTACCGATTCAGCGAATAGTGGAAAACCGAAATTTGCGCCTTTTCATAGGCTTGTATCGCTCTTCTCAGAAAAGTTTTCAAGAAAGTTATCCACATGCAAGACTACTTGTCAACCACCCAAGGTAACACCTTAACGTATTGTTTTTATTTATATATCTGTAGGTGGTCCAGGGTTTGTCCGTAGGTTGTCCAACTAATTATCCACAGAATGAGCCGCGGTTTTGCGCCGCAGTTGCCATACCACCACCAAGACCACTCCGTTCAGCAATGACAACAACAGGAAAAAGCCCGGAATGCTCACTTCAAGCAGACCAAGGACCACAATGCCGGCCAGGGCACTGACCACCATGAACAGAGCATTGATCACATTCAGTGCGGCGATAATCCGGGCGCGTTTGGTTCGCGGGGTTTCATGCTGGATAAAGGCATACAGGGGCACGATGAACAGACCGCCGCATACCCCGATGCCGGCCAGATCCAGCAGGACTCTCAGGTAAACCGGGTCGGTTACCAGGGTCCACCAGGTGGAGGCAACCGGATCGTCCGGAACCGCGAAGTACAGATCCATTCCCAGAAGACTCAGACCAAGGGCGCCCCAGGGCACGGGGGCCAGGGTAATCCGGTGTTTGGTGAGCCGTTCGCACAGCATGGAACCGATGGCGATACCAACAGTGAACATGGCCAGCAGCAGCGTCACCACCGTTTCATCACCCAGCAGGTTGGTGCGGGCAAAGTTGGGAAACTGGGTCAGGTAGGCGGCGCCAAGAAACCAGAACCAGGAAATCGCCAGTACCGCCAGCAGGACCTGACGTCGCTCCGCCGCCACGGTCATCAGATTCCGGGTTTCCAGCACCGGCCGGAAGCGAACCGCAATGCCGGAAACATCGGGCCCGGTTGCCGGAACCTGGCGCGCCGCCAGATACCCCAGCACCGCCATCACCACCACGGCAACCGCCGTCAGCCTGGCGGCGGTCTCAAACCCCATCAGCAGGCCTGCTGCAATGGTGCCCAGCAGGATCGCCACGAAGGTGCCCATGCCCACCAGACCATTGCCACCCACCAGTTCGTCATCTGCCAGCACCTGGGGCAGGATGGCGTATTTCACCGGGCCGAAAAACGTGGACTGGCCACCCATCAGGAACAGCAGGACCAGCAGCAGTTCGTACCATCCAAACCAGAGCCCGAGCGCTGCAACGGACATGATCACGATTTCCGCCAGTTTGACATTCCGGATGATCCGGGCTTTTTCATAGCGGTCCGCCATTTCCCCGGCGATGCCGGAAAACAGAAAGAACGGCAGAATGAACAGGAAGGCGGCGAGATTGACCACGACATTCACCGACAGGCCCATCAGGTCCCCGGCGCTGTAGGTAATCAACAGCAACAGGGCGTTCTTGAACAGGTTGTCGTTGAAGGCGCCGGAAAACTGTGTCAGGTAGAACGGCAGAAACCGGCGCTGACCAAGCAAACGGAACTGACTGTGTGTTGCCATGAAAAATCCTGTTTTGGTGCAGCTTGCAAGGCCGGCGCCCTCAGAAATCGTCAGCACGGTTCCGGGGTGCTGCTGCCAGCCCGGTGCCACCGGAGAGGCCAGCGGCCTGGCGTTCCAGTTCCTTTTCCACGGCATTGGAGGACTTGGCAAACCGGGCCAGCAAATTGTACAGCACCGGAATGATGAACAGGGTCAGCGTGGTGGCAAAGATCAAACCACCCAGAATCACCATGCCGATGGCCGCCCGGCTCTCGGCCCCGGCACCGGTGGCAATCACCAGGGGAACCGCACCGAACACGGTTGAAATGGTGGTCATCAGCACCGGACGGAACCGCAGGCAGGCACCCTCAAGAATCGCATCCCGCACCTCGTAGCCCTTATCTCGCAACTGGTTGGCAAATTCCACAATCAATATGCCGTTCTTGGCCATCAGCCCCAGCAACATGATGATTCCGATCTGGCTGTAGATGTTGAGACTGATCCCCGCCCACCACAGGGCCAGCAGGGCACCGGTGACCGCCAGAGGCACCGGGAGCATGATGATCAACGGATGAATCCAGCTTTCAAACTGCGCCGCCAGTACCAGGAAAACGATGACAAACGCCAGAACGAAGGTGACATAAATTGCGGCCGAGGACTCCTGGAATTCCCGGCTCAGGCCCCTGTAACTGACCCGCGCTTCCGGTGGCAGGTTATCCACAGCCAGGTTGTTCAGATACGCGAGGGCAGAGCCGAGATCGTAGCCGTCAGCGAGAGAGGCACTGATAACTACCGCCGGAAGCCGGTCAATACGGCGCAGGTCCGGATTGGCACCCATCTCTTGCACCGAAACCAGCGCCTGCAGCGGGATCAGGTTGCCACCCTCTCGGGGCCGCAAAAAAATTTGCCCGAGGTCTGCCGGCGTTGCTCGGTTGGCATCTTCTGCCTGGATGATCACATCGTACTCACGGCCACGGTCGAGGTAAGTGGTGACCTGTCGGGACGCCAGCATGGTTTGGAGTGTCAGCCCCACATCCTCGATGGTAATGTCCAGATCGGCGGCCCGTTCGCGGTCAATGGAGACCCTCAGTTCCGGCCGGGTAAGTTCAAAGTCTGTATCAAGGTTCTGAAGATTCGGGTTTTCCCTGGCCCGCTCGACAATCTCGTCACTCCAGGCCAGGACCGATTCGTAGTCCGGGCCGGCAATCACGAACTCAACCGGCTGGCTGAATCCTCGCTGACCCAGGCCCGGCGGGTTTACCGCCAGGGTCCGGATACCTGAAACGTCAGCCAGTTTCTTTCTTATTTCACTGGCGACCTCTTGCTGTTTGATGTCCCGCTGCTCCCAGGGCACCAGCCCCATAATCAGGAACGCAGTGTCTTCATCGTCCCGAAACCCGACGATGGCCAGCAGCCGATTGGCGATGCCCTCATCCAGATAAGGAAGAAGCCGCTGCTCTACCTGGCGGACATAGTGATCGGTGTACTCGACCGTCGACCCCCTCGGGGCGCTGGTGGGCATGATAATCACGCCACGGTCTTCCGTGGGCCCCAGTTCCTGGGGCAGCTTCGGATATACCACCACCGCAATCACCAGTCCGACCATGCCAAGACCCAGCAGCAGTCCGGGCTGGTTCAGGGAAAACTGCAGCAGCCTTCTATAACCGTTGGTAAGCCCATTCAGAGCTTTTTCACTGGCGGCCCATAGACGGTGCCCCTCGGCCGATTCCGGGCTGTGCCTGAGCCACCTGGAGCACAGCATCGGTGCCAGGGTCAGCGCCACCACACTGGAGAACACCACCGCCGCCGCCAGGGTAAAGCCGAATTCGGCAAACAACCGGCCGATGTTGCCCCCCATGAACGAGATAGGAACAAACACCGCCACGAGCGTCAGTGTGGTGGCAATGACCGCAAAAGCGACCTGTTTTGCGCCCCGGTAAGCGGCAAGCAGAGGCGGCTCACCCTCATCGATCCGGCGCTGGATGTTCTCCAGCATCACGATGGCATCGTCCACCACCAGGCCAATGGCAAGAATCACTGCCAGCAGGGTGAGAACGTTGATGGAGAACCCGAGAAAGCCCAGACCAATAAACGCACCAATAACCGCGACCGGAATGGTCACTGCCGGAATCAGGGTGGCCCGCCAGGAGCGCAGGAACAGGAAAATAACCAGGATAACCAGGGCAACGGCGATGGCGAGCGTGGTGACCACCTCCTGTATGGAGGCCCGGATAAAAATGGATTCATCGTAGCTTTCGGCAATGGTCACTTCCGGCGGCAGGATTTCCCGGATTTTCTCAAGCTCGGCCCGAACGGCATCGGATACCGCTACGGTATTGGCCTTGGACTGGCGGATAACGCCCATGCCGATGGCGGTCTGGCCGTTGGCGCGCAGGCGGCTGACATCGGACTCGACACCCATCTGAACATTCGCCACCTCACCCAGGCGCAGCAGATCGTTGCCATCCCGGCGAACCACAAGCTCCCGGAACTCCTCAACGTTCGACAGACGCCCCTCGGCCCGAACCGTAAAATTACGGGTGGAGGAATCCACCGAACCGGCTGGCAGCTCAACGTTATTGGCTCGCAACGCCCGCTCCACCTCCGCCACGGTGATATCGCGGGCAGCCAGTCGCTCCTGGTCAAGCCAGACCCGGATGGCATACCGGCGTTCACCGCCAATGCGGACATCGGCGACGCCGTCAAGAACCGACAACCGGTCTGCCAGAACGCGGTCGGCAAAATCACTCAGCTCGGCACTGTCCCAGACATCACTGCGCAGGGTGACCCACATCATCGGTCGGGCGTCGGAATCTGCCTTTTGCACCACCGGGGGATCCGCTTCATCCGGTAGCTGGTTGGCAACCCGTGACACCGCATCGCGCACATCGTTGGCGGCGATATCCACATCCCGGGCGGTGGAAAACTCGATACTGGTCCGGGACTCGCCCTGCTCGGTTGAGGATTCGATGGAACGGATGCCCTCAATACCACTGATTGCACCTTCGATCACCTGGGTGATCTGGGTATCCACCACTTCAGCCGCCGCGCCGGTGTAATCGGTGGATATGGACACCACGGGCGGGTCGATATCCGGGTACTCTCGCACCGGCAGACCCAGCAATGCCGCCAGTCCGAACACCACAATCAACAGGCTGAGTACGGTGGCAAAAACCGGTCGCTTGATGGAAAGGTCTGAGAGAATCACAAATTACGAGTCCCTGGCGGTCACAAAACGGTTATCGGGAATGGCCCTGTCATCCTCCAACACCCGAATCCGGTCGCCGCTGCTGAGACGGTCCTGGCCGGTGACAATGACCGGATCGTCTTCCCCAAGCCCGCTGGCAACCTCGACCAGGCCCGGCATGCGGGAACCCAAAATAACAGAGACCCGCCGGGCCACCCCGTCTTCCGCAACAAAAACATACTGCTCATCACCCCGGACCTTCACTGCCTGCTCCGGAATCACCAGGGCCTGCCGTTCCCGAAGGGTGAGCGTGGCCGACATGAACTGCCCCGGCCGGAGCAACCCGTCCGGGTTATCAATCAGCGCGCGTACCGGCAACGACCGGCTCAGCTCACTGACCCGCGACCCAAGTTCAGCGAGTTGACCGGAAAATGGTTGGTCCGGATAGGCCGGAGACGTGCCCTTTACCGGTTGGCCAAGACTCACCTGACCGAGAAAGCGTTCGGGAATCGAAAAGCCGAGCTCCATCCGATCCGTGGTGTCCAGGGAGGTTACCGTAGTTCCGGAGGTAATATAGGCGCCTACGCTGATATCACTCAGGCCAACCACACCGGTAAACGGCGCTTCAATACGGTGATTTTCCAGACGGACCCTTGCCGACTGACGCTGGGCCTCAGCCACATCCACCGCTGTCCTCAGTGCATCCACCTCAGACTGGGAAATACTGTGGTTGGAGCGCAACCGCTGCGCCCGCTCATGTTGCCGGCGGGCATCCGCCAGCTGAGCTTCGATCACCTGCAGATCGGCCCTGGCCTGGCGATCATCCAGGCGCAACAACACCTCGCCCTGCTCTACCCGGCGACCCGTCCCAAGATTCAGGGCCACGACCCTGCCGCTGAGTTCAGTGGTGAGTTCCACCGCGTTCAGGGCCTTCAGGCTGCCAACCGCCCTGACCACATCCTGAACCGTTTCCAGCCGTGGAAGGATCGTATTGACCGCAATGGCCGGACGCTCCCCGCCGCCCTGAACCTCGGTTCCGCCGCCCAGGTTCTGGTACACAAACGCACCCGCGACCGCCGAGACTACCAGCACCAACGCAATCAACCACTGTTTCCACATAGCATTTCCAGGCTCTTCC
>TARA_R110000868_G_scaffold145993_1_pt1 | contig 23601 bp, 14 predicted proteins | sample TARA_R110000868 | Tara Oceans TARA_R110000868 (sample SAMEA4397489) | marine metagenome | biome: Polar Biome; feature: [SRF] surface water layer (ENVO:00010504); material: water (ENVO:00002006), including particulate matter (ENVO:01000060) such as... | depth 5 m | reverse complement strand
ATTTTGATAATTCAGATCATTATCCTATTATGGTCAAACTATCTTTGTAATAGTTCTGTTTTATTGGAGTATAATAGTTTGGGCTTTTAAATAGTCAATAGTGAATTTACCCTCATTGAATAACAAGTCAAGAACACTTAGGTTATTGATAAAGCCATATTTATCATCAAAAACCTGCGGATATCTTTCAAAAGAAGAAACGTCTTTTTTTCCTTCCACCAAAAATCTAAAATCCTTTATAATGCTGTTATCTATTTCATGAAAGTATTCAGTGGTAGTAGCAAATTCTAATTTCATTCGTAAGCATTTCGAAATAACGGCTAAGGTTTCAAAATTTAAATCCATTAAGAATTTGTATTTTTTTTCGAAAATAACACGAATATCATCTTCGAAAAATTCAAAAAAAGGAGAACTTCTATAAGCCGCTTCTAATGATTTAAAGTGTTGTTTTTGCCAGTCAAATTCCGGTTCAATTTGAATGTCTTTCGTTTTCTGGCGGATTAATTTGGAGTGCGTAACGGGTATGTTTAAGAGTTGAATTCCGTTTGGGCTGTAGATATAAGTTCGGTTGCGATTGGTTTGCTTTTGGAAATTATCTTCAATTTCAAATGTTATTTTCTCTGCCTGAAGCATCGCTGCAAAATGGCTGATAGAAGGGAAGTAGGTTGGGTACAGTAAAGTGTCCATATTTGTCTAAAGGTGTAAAGTCATAAAGTCGAAAGTCATAAAGCTGTTCTTAAAAGAGTACTTTATGACTTTCGACTTTGAAACTTTTGACTAATTTTTATTCTCTTTTCTTTTTTTCCAAAAATACTCTCCAATAAAGAAGGCCGCTAATGCGAGTAAAAAGTACTTGAAATACGATTGTGGTTGTCCTTCACCATTTACAGTTGTGAACACTCTATCCCAACGAATTTTGTTCAATCCTTTTCCATTAGTATCCCAACTCATCCAGATGAATATAGGTTTTCCAACAATGTGATTTTCTGGAACAAATCCCCAGTAACGACTATCTTCGGAGTTGTGGCGGTTGTCACCCATCATCCAGTAATAGTTCTGTTTGAAAGTATAGTCTTTTACAACTTCACCATTCAATCGAATTTCATTTCCTGTTACCTTAAGGTCATTTTTGTCGCCATTATCATTCTTCAATTCATAGTCTGTAATGATTCTTTTGTAAAAAGGTAATGATTCCACTGTAAGCGCGACCGTTTTTCCTTTTTGTGGAATATAAATTGGACCAAAATTATCTTGATTCCAGTTGGTATTATGAGGGAATATTCCAGCTTCTGGCGTTCTTGAAATTTCTCTAGTTACAGCTGTGATTCCGGGTATGTTTTTCAATCTTTCAGCTCCTGCAGCAGTAAGTGCTCTGAAGAGTAAAGTATCTTTTGACTCATTGTTCTTGAAGTATACTTGATCTGTAATATCAAGATCCTTTAGTAAATATTCAAAATCAATAGGTGTTTTACCATCTAATGCAACTGTATATGAAAATTGAGGTTTAGCACGTTCCGGCAATTGTAATACTTTACCATCGATGTAAACAATTCCATCTTTGATAGATAAACTATCTCCAGGAACTCCAACACATCGTTTTACGTAATTCGATTTTTTATCAATAGGTTTGATAACTCCAGGTTTTCCTTTAGCTTCAAAAAAATAATGAACCGTATCCACAGGCCAGTTAAAAACGACAATATCGGTACGATTGATCTTCTCAATACCGGGTAATCTTAAATAAGGCAATTGTGGCCAATTGAGGTATGATTTAGTTTTAATAAATGGTATTGAATCATGAACCATTGGAAGTGCCACGGTAGTCATAGGGACGCGAGCACCGTAATTTACTTTACTTACAAATAGAAAGTCACCAATTAATAAAGATTTTTCTAATGAAGAAGTTGGGATCGTATAGGGCTGAACGAAGTAGGTATGTACTAGAGTTGCTACTATAATAGCAAAAAGTAACGAACTTAATGTATCGGTTGTTTTGTTTTCCGAAGTTGTACTTTTGTCTGATACATAATTTAATTTTTGGGTATAATTAATATAATAGATGTATAATCCAAAAGTGATTATTCCTAAAAAAGAATCTAGAGTAGCGCGTTTTCCAAAACTTCTTAATGTTTCAACCCAAATAATTGGAAACATGATTAAGTTAATAATGGGTATGAAAAGCAATATAGTCCACCAAGTTGGGCGACCAATAATTTTCATCAATACGATCGCATTGTAAACTGGTATTCCAGCTTCCCAATGTTTTCTTCCTGCAGCCTCATATAACTTCCATGTACCTACAAAGTGGACAACTTGGATGAATAAGAAAAACACAAACCAATGATATAGCGTCATAATTTTTTATTTAAAGTTTAATTTTTAAGGTTGTTTTTGTCGAAATTGCAAACCTCTAAAAATAGATATAATACGTTTATTTTAAATCCAAAACATCTTTCATTGAAAAAACTCCTTTTTTATCAAAAATCCATTCGGCAGCGATAACTGCTCCAAGAGCAAAGCCTTCACGACTATGTGCAGTATGTTTTATTTCGATCGAGTCTACAACTGAATTATAGGTCACAGTATGTGTTCCTGGAACAGTTCCAATTCTTTTAGCTTCAATATGAATTTCATTAGCTTCAGGAGCTTCTAATGTCCAGTTGGTGTAATTACTGTTTTCAATAACGCCTTTGGCTAAAGAGATTGCAGTTCCACTTGGTGCATCTAGTTTTTGAGTATGGTGAATTTCTTCCATCTCAATGCTGTAGCTGTCTAATTTTGCCATCATTTTAGCCAAATATTCATTAAGCTCAAAGAAAATGTTTACACCCAGACTAAAATTTGAACTAGATAAAAAGGCACCGTTTTTTTTATTACATAATGCTACCATTTCATCATAATGCTCTAGCCAGCCTGTCGTTCCAGAGATTACGGGTACATTATTTTCAAAACAATTTGAAATATTGCTTACAGCTGCAGTTGGGATACTGAAATCAATGGCGACATCAGCATTTGATAACCCTTCATAAGTAGTATGCTCGTCTTTTTTCAATACGATTTCATGCCCTCTTATCAGTGCGATTCTTTCAATTACCTGACCCATTTTACCGTATCCTAAAAGCGCAATTTTCATTTGTTTTGTATTTTATAAATTAAAAATAGTATAGAGAAACTAATAATTTTAGTAGTGCTCTAAAAATTATAATTAAGAGTTAGACCCACATTTGTTTTGAATGTTACATCATTGGGGTAAATAATTGGACGTATTGATAAGTTTTCGTCAACATTAAACTGTATTAAAGCTGCATCAACATTGGCATCTATTATGTTTAAAGCATAAAAAGCGACAACAAATAAAGCAGATAAATCTCGGTTTCGTTGGTAGAATTTTTGACCAGAAATTAATCTAGCGTTATCTAAATAAGTGAAATTATCATCACTATACCCTTCTAATCTTCGCTTGTAAGCATCTCTATATTGATGGTATTTTTTATTGCTATCAATATAAAAATAAAGGCTGGTACCAATAGCACCGTACACCAGCGGAATTTTCCAATATTTTTTATTGTATGCTTGCCCTAAACCTGGTAAAATAGCGGAGTAAAAAGCCGCTTTTGCAGGGGTTAACGGATCAATATTATTTGATTTTAAAGTGTCTTTTGCTACTAGAAGCGCTTCTTTTTTTGCTTGAGCAAAAACAGTAGCATTTCCTAAAATAAAAAAAAGTATTCCTATGGAAATAATTTTATTCACTATCCCTTTATTAATTCGATGATTCTTTTTAAATCTTCTTCGGATTGAAAAGGAATTGTGATTTTTCCTTTCCCATTTCCAGCTACTTTTACATCCACTTTGTTTCCAAAATAATTTGAAAACGCTTGTTTTTGGGACTCTTCAATCTCAAAAGAGGCTGATTTTGTTTTCGCAGCAGGTTTAGGTTTTAAGCTTTCTTGATAGTTTTTCACCAATGCTTCAGTATCACGAACGGAAAGATTTTGACTTACAATTTTTTGATAAATATCCGTTTGAATGTCAAGGTCCTCAATGTTGATTATTGCTCTTCCATGGCCCATACTAATGAAACCGTCACGAATTCCAGTTTGAATAATTGGATCTAGTTTTAAAAGGCGTAAATAATTAGCAATAGTAGAACGTTTTTTTCCAACACGCTCGCTCATTTGCTCTTGAGTTAATTGAATTTCATCTATCAGTCGTTGATACGAAAGCGCTATCTCGATAGGATCCAAATCATGACGTTGAATATTTTCAACCAAGGCCATGACTAATGATTCGTTGTCGTTAGCAATACGTATATACGCTGGAACTGTTGTAAGGCCTACTAAAGTTGAAGCACGTAAACGACGCTCACCTGAGATTAATTGGTATTTATTGAAGTCTAATTTTCGTACGGTAATAGGTTGGATTACGCCTAATTCCTTAATGGAAGTAGCGAGTTCTCTCAATGATTCTTCATTGAAGTTACTTCTTGGTTGAAACGGATTTATTTCAATCGCATCAATTTCAAGCTCAATAATATTTCCTACAACTTTATCAGCATTTTTGTCATCTACGGATTTTATGTCATTTTCCGGATCTTTTAATAATGCAGATAATCCTCTTCCTAAGGCTTGTTTTTTTATTGCTTTTGCCATAAAACTATTTACTGTTTTTCTTTATAACTTCTTGTGCCAAGTGCAAGTAGTTTGTAGCTCCCTTACTTGTTGCGTCGTAGTTTATGATGCTTTCGCCAAAACTTGGTGCTTCACTCAGTTTTACATTTCGTTGGATAATAGTATCAAAAACCATATCGTTAAAATGTTTTTGAACTTCTTCTACAACTTGGTTTGATAAACGCAAACGAGAGTCAAACATCGTTAACAACAAACCTTCGATGTCTAAATCGGGGTTGTGAATTTTCTGAATACTTTTTATAGTATTTAATAATTTACCTAAACCTTCAAGTGCAAAATATTCACATTGGATTGGGATAATAACTGAGTCTGCCGCTGTTAATGCATTTAAAGTAAGCAATCCTAATGATGGTGCGCAATCTATAATGATGTAGTCGTATTCGTCTTTTATATCTTCTAATGCTTTTTTAAGCATGTATTCTCTATTTTCTTTGTCTACCAATTCAATTTCGATGGCAACAAGGTCAATATGGGATGGAATTACATCCACATTTGGTGCAGAACATTTTACTATAGCTTCTCTGGGAGTGTTACTGTGTTCCAGAATTTGATAGGTTCCAATTTCTACACTTTCCACATCAATACCTAACCCTGAACTAGCATTAGCCTGAGGGTCAGCATCAATAAGTAGTACTTTTTTTTCTAAAACCCCTAAGGAAGCAGCAAGATTTACTGATGTAGTTGTCTTTCCAACTCCTCCTTTTTGATTAGCAATCGCAATGATTTTGCCCATTTATTTTATAAATTTTGAACCGTAAAAATACAATTTATTATGGTTTCTAAAAATCTATTTTGTTAACATTTGTTAAAGCTTGATTAGTTGCTAATTGAACTATTTCATTTTAAAAAAAAGGAGCGTTAATTTCAAGTAGCTATTCCAGCTCTTTGCTTCAAGTTCTTGTACTTGGGTATTTTTTCTAATGCTATAAAAGGAGCTTCTTTTATTCGTTCTTTTATACAAGAAAAATAAACAGGAAGTACTGCAACCCTTTTCACAACTATCTGGGCTAGTTTTTTTATATATCTAATTACGATAGATTTTTAAAGCAATATTTTTATTCTAAATTAATTATTTCTTATTTCTGAAATAGTTTTGCATAAGCAAAAAATAGTTCTATATTTGCACCCGCTTTCGGGGTGTAGCGTAGCTCGGTTATCGCGCCTGCTTTGGGAGCAGGAGGCCGCAGGTTCGAATCCTGCCACCCCGACTAAAGATCCTTTCTGTCTCCACAGAAGGGATTTTTTTTATTGTAGAATAACAAAAACTGATTGCACATGTTCTATATTCCAGCAATTAAAACTTAATTTTGTACTTTTAAAATTATAATGTAACCTTATTATGTCAGATACAATCGAAAAAATTAAATGTCTTATTATAGGTTCTGGACCGGCAGGTTATACTGCAGCAATATATGCAGCCAGAGCAAACATGAATCCTATTTTATACCAAGGAATACAACCAGGTGGACAATTAACTACCACGAATGAAGTAGAAAATTTCCCAGGTTATGTTGATGGAGTTACTGGACCAGAAATGATGGTTCAATTGCAGGCACAAGCACAACGTTTTGGTACTGATGTACGTGATGGATGGGCTACTAAAGTAGATTTTTCTGGAGATGTTCATAAAGTATGGATTAATGATACTAAAGAATTGCACTGTGAAACGGTGATTATTTCTACTGGTGCTTCGGCAAAATACTTAGGATTGCCTTCTGAACAACATTATTTAAAAATGGGTGGAGGAGTTTCTGCCTGTGCTGTTTGTGATGGATTTTTCTACCGTAATCAAGAAGTAGTAATTGTGGGTGCTGGAGATTCAGCCTGTGAAGAAGCACATTATTTATCTAAACTTTGTAAAAAAGTAACGATGTTAGTAAGAAGCGAAAAATTTCGTGCATCAAAAATCATGGAAGAACGCGTTCGCAAAACAGAGAATATTACTATTTTAATGAACCATGATACTGTTGAAGTCTTAGGTGACGAACAAGTAGTAACAGCGGTAAAAGCATTGAATAAAACAACTGGTGAGACTTTTGATATTGAAGCAACAGGTTTCTTTGTGGCAATTGGGCATAAACCCAATACTGATATTTTTAAAGACTTTCTTACATTAGACGAAACGGGATACATTGTCAATACTCCGGGTACTTCTAAAACTAATGTAGCTGGTGTTTTTGTAGCAGGTGATGCTGCGGATCATGTGTATCGTCAAGCAATTACTGCTGCTGGTACAGGATGTATGGCTGCTCTAGATGCAGAGCGATATTTAGCATCTAAGGATTAATTAGAAGAATAAATTTTCTACATAAAAAAGTCCCGATTTGTAAAAATCGGGACTTTTTCTTTTGAATAATTATAGGATAATTAACGAAGTCTTTTTATTTTACTTTTTTAAGTAGCTTGGCTTCATCCGTAAATTTTTTCATTTCTATTTTTGGATCACCATATAAGTCAACTTCTGATTTGTCTGAAGCGGCAATAATAATGCTAGTTTGAGCATTAACGGAGCATTCAGCATAGCCTTCAGCAGTTAAATCAATGTTTTTTACGGTTAATTTATTGGCAGTTAAATTAGAATTGCTATCGATTCTGATAACAGCATTGGTTGCGCTACCTTCTATTTTAGCTTCTGATTTTTGATATAAATCACAAATAAAATCTTGAGTTGTGATTAAAGATTTTAAAGAGGCATTTTGACTTAATACTATTTTTGAATTTTCTGATTTAAGATTGAGTTCCACTTTCGATTTATCATTTGATTCTAAGAGAAAGTTTTTTGAATTGACATTTAAAAATAGTTGAGCATTGTCAAATGTCTTAAAGGCAATAGTATCAATCTGTACTTCTTGAATTGCATTTATTGCTACATCATTTTTTGCAGATATTAAATCAAGGTCTTTGGTATAGGTGATTTTTACAATTAACTTCTTGTATCGTATGGCTTCTTTACTAGTGTAAACACGCAATATGTTATCTCTTAAATCAATTGAAATGATATCATGTAGATTGTCATCTGCTTCAATTTTTAATTCCGCTTTTTCTCCTCTTTCTAAGTAAACTTCAATATTATCTTCAACTTCAAGACTATTAAAAGAACCTATTTCTCTTTGCTCAGTGGTTACCTTTTTTGACCCTTTTATTTTGTCTTTTTTCTGTGCCAATGTTATTGTTGTAGATAAAAGGAGTAAGAGTAAAGTGATATGTTTTTTCATTATGATTTTATATTATCGATTTTTACAAATATAAAAAAATCATCCATTTTTAGTGAATGATTTTGGGAATAATTCTATATTAGAAAAGCTAATCTCTATCAATACTTCCTCCTGAGCTAGCATTTTTTTCAATTGAATGTGGTGTATTATTGTAAGTAATGGAACTACCGCTAGAAGCTTTTGCTTTTAAACTTACGATTGGGTGAACATGTATGGATGAACCGCTAGATGATTTTGCAGTTACGTCATTTGACAAAAGCTCATTGGCATTTATTGTACTTCCGCTTGAAGCAATTGCTTCTAAAGTAAGTGCCATACCATTAATTGAAATGGTACTGCCGCTACTGGATTTACTAGTAATATTATCGGATTCAATTTTTACATTTATAGTTGCGGCACTAGAAGCCCTAAGACTAATTTTTTCTCCTTTTAAGGTATTGATACTTCGTATTGAGGAGGCACTAGATGCTTGTAACTCTTCAATAATTGGCATTCTAACAGTAACTTTTTTTGATTCAATATTAATAAAAGAATTGTAATCGCAAGCCACAATAAGGACTCCGTTTTCTACCTTTGTAGTAATACTATTTTGCAAGTTATCATCAGCTTCAACACTAATTTCTTTTTTGTCGCCTTGTTCAATAACCAGATCGATAGCATTGCTTACTTCAATACTTTTAAAGTCTCCTTCAACGGTTCTATTTTCGGTGGTAACATTTCCGCTTCCTCTTATCGATTTTGAATTTACGGAATAATTACAGGATGCAAACAATAATGCGGTTAATGCAACCACTATAAATTTGGTGATAACTGTGATGATTTTTAGCATGACTATTTTGTTTTAATGATAATACCGTCTTTGTTTATTTTCAATTCTTTGATATCATTGTTGCCATTTATTATAGTATCATTAGTTATTGAAACCCCATTTTTATTAATTGTTACTGAGGTATGTTCGTCTTGATCGTTGTCAACATCATTATATTCATCTTCATCAGCTGGACAGTCCAAACATTTTATTTTAGATTCAAACACTTTGTAAAGGTATTTGTCAGAGCTGTAATGTAAATTAAAAAACTCATCATTGGATCTATCATAGTTTTGTACACTAGAATCAGCTTTAAACAAGGTTCCTTCAGGTAAAAACAGCGTGATTTCAATTTCTTGATCTCTGTATTTATTTTTCAAATCAGTCAATAGATAATTGTCAAGAATTAATTGATTTCCAATTATTTTGTAGTTGTATTTAATTTCTTTTGCTCTTTGTTTGGCTTCGGATAATGATTTTCCTTTTGCTTCTTTTTCTATTTGGATATAAGGAACCTTTTCATCCGTTTTTTCAATTTTAAAACTAACTTCATTTGAATAAATGATATCCTTATCAGTTGAGTCTTGGGTAATTTTGAAATCATTTCTATCATCCACATTTTTTGCATAATAATCATTATGTTTGAATTTGATAAACAAGGTGTCTGTAGGTTGTAATACAATATTCTCTTTATGGACCACTCTTCCATCAATTGCAAATGCAGTTGCTTGTCTTATTCCAATAGATATAGCTAAGGCAACGGCGATTATCCAAAGTGCCAATAAAGTATATTTAGCAATGTTTCCTATAGATTTCATGTTTGGGGCCAATAATTTAAAACCCAATACAGTTAGAAAAAAGAAAGGAATCCCTACTGCAAAAAACATTAATAATCCAAAGGACCAAATAGGGTAATCTGTAAAGTTTCCTGCTTCAACAAAACTTTGCCATGGGAAATCAATAAAAGTGGAAGAGCCTAATGTAAATACTCCTATCAGTAAAAAGAGTAAAGTTGTTAATCCTGTGATGATTAATAGGATGCCTAGAAATTTAGCAAATACTTTAAAAACAGATAGGATAAAATCTCCAAATGAACTTCCGATTTTACCTGCTCCCGACTTTATTTGATTACCATATTTATCATAATCAACATTTTTTATTTTGTCAGAAACATTTTCAAATTCTTCACGAACTTTTTTTTCGATATTCGAAATATTAACTGGTTCTCCAGTCATTTCTAGTTTTTCTGATGTAGTAACGGCTTCAGGAGTAACAATCCAAAGAATGATATAGGCCAAAACACCAGTTCCAAATCCCCAAACGGATATTATTAATAAAATTCGAATCCATACAGTATCAATTCCAAAATAATGACCAAGTCCTGCAGCAACTCCGCCAATCATTCCTTTTTCTTTATCTCTATATAGTTTTTTTACTCTTCTGTTTGAAGTATCTGTAAAGGTTTGATTTGTTTTATTGTCTTCTTCAATGATATAGTCTTCAGGTTGTCCCATGACAGTGATCACTTCATCAACATCTTTTAAACCCACAACATGTTTGTCGCTTTTTTGTTTCTCGTTCAATAATTCCGAAACGCGCATTTCAATGTCTTTGATAATTTCTTCTTGACCAGATGAATTGGATAGAGAACGTTTTATAGCATCAAAATAACGGGTTAATTTTTGGTATGCATCTTCATCTATATGAAAGAACATTCCGCCTAAGTTTATATTTACAGTTTTGTTCATGACTCTTATTTTTGGTTTGTGATTAGGTTTACGGCATCCGACAATTCTGTCCAAGTACCATTTAGTTCGTTTAAAAAGGTTTGTCCTATTTCAGTAAGACCATAGTATTTTCTTGGCGGTCCTGATGTTGATTCTTCCCAACGGTAGCTTAGCAATCCGTCGTTTTTTAGTCGAGTCAGCAGTGGGTAAATAGTACCCTCCACTACGAGTAATTTTGCGTTTTTTAAAGTGTCTAGTATTTCCGATGTGTATGCATCTTTTTCTTTTAATACGGATAGGATGCAAAATTCGAGAACACCTTTTCGCATCTGAGCTTTTGTGTTTTCAATGTTCATAATTTCATTTTTGTTTTTGGATTAAACTGTTCATTTTTTGATTGATGATTGATGATTATTTTTGGAAGCTATTTCCTGCTGTCCGTTGTATCTTTTACTGGCTAAAGAAGCCAGTAAAAGGATGCCACTTCCATCAGGGCTAGGCTCGTTATTTTATAAATGGAATGGTTATAGGGTATTTAAATCGTTCTCCGTTTGATGTTTTGATTGCTGCATAGATAATTAAAAAGAATTCAGTTACTTTCAAAAAACCAAAAATAATAACTGCCATGATCCCTATAGTCAATAAGCCAATACTGTTGTCAAAATTGAAATTATTGATAACAAAATTATCATCATGGATTACTGCTTCAAAAGGGATGTTTTTAAAAACAGTGATAATAAATATTGGAACCGCAATAGCAATAAGTACTAAGGAGTATAAAAGTAAACTCAATTGAAAATTAAGCACTTGTTTTCCATTATGATCTACAAATTCTGATTTGTCTTTTTTTGAAGACCAAATTAGTATTGGAAAAATATAATTCCCAAACGGGATAAAATATTGAGTTAAGGCACTCAAGTGAGTAAAAGTAGCTGCATTTTTTTCGGTGATTGTTTCCATTTTTTTTTGATTTATTAATTGATGATTGAAACACTAAAACTAATATCAAATAGCTTACCTAGTAATTTCTTATACAAATATATGTTCAAAAGACAGTATCTTGTATCACATAGTAGTAAATATTAACATATATTTAACATAATAATTTATTATGTACGCATAGTATTATTTTGTATATTAGCCAAAAAACCAGTAATAATGAATCTTACAGCCTCTAAACTTAATAAATTTCTATTTTTCAAATTGCCTTCTGCATTTCTATGTGGAGTAAGAGTAAAGGAGATAGATGAGAATAAATGTATGGTGTCTGTAAAGCACCGCTGGATCAATCAAAATCCATTCAATTCTATGTATTTTGCCGTTCAAGCAATGGCTGCAGAACTTTCAACTGGAGCTTTAGTCATTTACCAAATTAAAAAAAGTGGTAAAAAAATCTCTATGTTAGTTGCTAATAATAAAGGGAATTTTACAAAAAAAGCCACTGGAAGGATAACATTTGAATGTAATGATGGTCATTTAATAGCCCAAGCAATTAAAGAAACAATTGCTACAGGAGAAGGGCAGACCTTCTGGATGAAATCAATAGGAACTAATGAGAAAGGAGTTCAAGTATCCGAAATGGATTTTGAATGGAGTGTTAGAATAAAATAAAAAATAAGTTGTTTACTAAACCATAAAAGCCTCCAAAATTATTTTTGGAGGCTTTTTTTATTAATTAATTATACTTTTTTAGCACAACATTTTTTGTCTTCTTTTTTACTTGTTTTTGCATCGCATTTTTTTCCTTCGGCCTTACATTTTGCTTGGCATATTGCAACATCTTCTGCACTCATTGTTTTTGTATGAGATTCTTTTGCCATGCAACAAGACTCTTTTTTTGTTTTTTCTGTATTAGCCGGTTTTGCTTCTTGAGCGCTAGCGTTTATAGTAAATAAAGCTATTGCTAAAAGAGTGGTTATTTTTTTCATGTTCTATATTGTTTTTATATTCAAATATAAAAACAATTTTCAGCTCAATTTTACAAAATTTAGTTAATATTTCGTCTATTAATGTACAATGATATTCTTACTAAAATTGCCTTTCGAAGTTTGAATTTTTACAATATACACTCCGGTTCTAACGTTTTTAATTGGTAGTTTAATCGAAGCTTGTGCACCATCATCAATAGTCCAATTTTCTATTTTTTGACCTAAAATATTGAAAAGGTATACTTTTTCTATTGTAGCATCTACAAAATTATTTTTAATGTTTAGTATTTTATTGTCATTGGTAAAATATACTAGTATTCCATCATTCAATTTAGCTTTGTCAACACTAAGAGTTTTATTTGCAAAATGCAAAGAGAACCGATTTGTATACGCTGCTGGTGATAGTTTTAGGGTTAGATCATTGTTTTTTATATCATTATAAATCCCTGTTAGATTGTCAAATAAATAGATTTCCAGTGAATTAGGAATATTTTCCATTGCATCTATTTTAATTGTTATTTCACCTTCATTAGCCACATTAATACCCACTGGTATAACTTGATCGTCATTAAAATTAGGTACACCTTCAATTATAAACTGGGTATTATTCATTTCCCAATACATATCGTCATCACTTAAATCATACATAGGTGCATCGTAACCAATATCAAATTGATTTGTAGTATTGGCGTCAATACCAATAAGTAATTGGCGATGCGCACCTATTGCTGAGTCAAAACCTAATCGTATTTTGGACCTATCATCTATTTCGGGGCTGTTAGTTTTAGTGGTACTACTTGACTTCATAAATAGGGAGCTTCCTGAACTCTCTCTAACAAATTGTCTTTGGCTGTTTTTGAAAATTAAAGTTCCTCCATCAACAGATATTGGGATTTCTGAACCAGAAATGTCAGTATCTAAAAAGGCATCAACAAAAAATCCTTGTGCTACTGGGATGTATTGTTTTGGAATTTTTGATCCAGTTGAACCATCATTGACTGTTAACGAACTATCATTGATTCCAGCTACACCTCCCATTAGGGTATAGGTAGCATAACCTCCTTCATATTCAGCTAAATAATGGTTATTTGATAATCCAAAATGATCCCAATAATAGAGCGCGCCATTAAATACGTTTTTAGTATTTGTACAACCAGTACAATCTCTTAAATTATCTCTTATAAATTGTTTAGCGTCAAGGGCAGATGGATAAGGGTTACCTACTAAATAAGATTGCTCTGGGTTTATTGACAATTGAATTGTCCCAGAATTTGGAATACCCACAAAAACATAGTTTTGCAATGATGAAATTGGAGCTACTCCTCCATTTCCTTTCATTGTAAATCCCTCTGCAATATTTATTGAACCAGTACTACCAACATATTTCCATTGATAGTAATTTAATAAAGGATCTGATAATGCAGGTGAATTAAATGCCCATAACCAACGATTGCTTATTGTTATTGGATTCGTTTGTGGCAAGTCGGCACTAAAAGGACCGTCAAGGAAAGTTATTACAGCTGGGTTAAATGGATTAGTGCTGACATCAGTTCCGTCTCTTAATACACTTGCAATAGAATAATTAGTATTATTTAGACTTACTGGTGATGACCAATAATTGTAATTAAAACTATTTTTTTGTCCTTGTTGATCAATTAATAATACGCCTTGTCCACCAGTTGGATTTGTTGTAGCAATTGTTTGAACCAGCTGGGCTTCGCCTGTCAAACGTAAATCTCCTTTGAGTAAGTTGAGTTGATTTTGTACTGTTAACTCAAATTGATTTACGACACTTAAACCTTTAGCAGTTCCAGTTGTATTAGTTTTTAAGTTATAAAATGTTTCGTTTGTTTTTATTCCTAAATTTATTGTTTGGACTTGATTAGCAGTTCCACCATTAAAAGTAACCGTTCCTGTCCCAGGTATAAAAGCACCACTATTTCTCCAATTACGACTTATTTGTAATTCAGAATTATTAGTGTTTACCATAGTGACAGAAGCTCCAGGATTAACAATTAAATCTCTAGCGGTCGCAATACCGCTATATAAAGCGGCAAATGGAGAAGTGTTGTCAATAACAGGCATGCGTAATCCTCCGGACGGAGTGGTAGGTATTTGAGCATCAACAGTATAAGAAGGAAGTCCTTGTTCCCAGTTTTTACAATCAAACCAGTCAGTACTAACTAAACCAGTCCAGATACCAGCTGTTCCCGTTAGAACTGTTACGACTGCTGATCCAGTTAAATCGGATGATTTTGCAGGGTTACAATTTGCATCGCTTAATGTTGTAACGATATATGTTGTATTCACAATAATATTTGGGACAGTAAATACATAGGGGTTAACGCTCGTAGTTACTGTTGTAGGCGTTGTGCCATTTGTATACGTAAAAGTCCAAGGCGCTTTGCCCGTTAAGGCAATACTAAAAGTACCTGTACCTCCATAACAAATCGTTTGGTTTGGTCCTATGTTTGCGGTTGGTCGTGGATTTACAGTTACTGTAATAGTCTTTGCCGTACCTAGACACCCTTTGGAAGTAGGGGTAATTGTATATACAGCTGTTCCTGATGTAGCACCTGTTGTAGTCAATTTTTGTGCAATTGAATTCCCACTTCCCAATGTAGCACCTGTCACTCCTGTTTGCACAACTGTCCAAGCAAATGTTGTTGATGTTTCAGTACCTACAACGGCACTTGACAACGGAATGTTTGAAGTGTCGTCAGAACAGATTGTTGCTGGAGAAGCAGTAACAAGTGGTCTTTTATTTACTGTAACTGTTACATATGTTGTCCCGTCAACACCATAACTGGTACAGCCATTAAGGAATGAGGTTACTGCATACGTTGTAGTTACTGCAGGAGTTACAGTTACATTTGTTGCATTGCTAACACTTATAATTGCACCAGTACCTAAATTCTGCCACTGTGATGTTAGGGTAGGAACGGGTGCTTGTGGAATTTTAACATTATCTATTGCCCATGAACTGCCTCCAAATGCATTAACACTATCAACTGTTCCATGAAAATTAAATTTTATTCTCAAATTAGAATATCCTAAATAAGCATCCAAGTTAATATTCATTGCACTAGTAAATTTATTATATGGAGTTTTATTTTCAGTATAAGTAATCAAGATTACGGGATAAGTTAAACCTCCATCAAAAGAAAGTTCTACTGTACCTTTTGCACCCGATCCTAATTGATAGGCATAGTCAAAAGTTAAATTAGCAGTTGTTAGCCCGACCAAATCAAAAATAGGGGTTTCTAATCTTGAATCAATTGCACCTCTTACTACCGCAAACTTATCATTAGTGGCTGTGTCGTATTCGGTACTAGCATTTCCATTGGTTTCTAGCCAAGTGTGATTATTTCCGTTATCCCCCGAGGCATTAAAATTTCCACCATCAACATACCAGCCTACCGGTTGAGCAGTATTAAAAAGCCCACCGTCTTGTAAATTTTGACTTGAAGAATAACTAGCACTTGAGGTTAATGTTGTTGAATCTCCTTCACATATTGTAGAAGGTATAGCACTAACAGGAGATGGTTTGATATTTGGAATAATAAATAAAATCGCAACATCAGATTTAACTACTGTACAATTGGCGTTTTGTATTGCTACTCTAAACATAGTATTTGTAGTTATAGTAGAATAGTTATATGTTGTACTGCCACCATTTGCTTTATTTACCCATGTGTTTCCAGCATCTATAGAGGTTTCCCAATATAGAATTGTACCCGTATGCCCAGATAAAGTAAGTTGTCCCGAAGCAGAGTGACAGTCGGTTCTTGTTTTTGTCCCATCCGAATAGCGAACTACACCACCCACAGATGAGGCATCAATATTAATAGTATATGTTTTTGCTGTTCCTACACATCCATTAACAGTTGGAGTAACGGTTATTGTTGCACTAATATCTGTTGTTCCAGAGTTTGTAGCAGTAAATGAACTTATGTTTCCAGCTCCAGAAGCGCTTAATCCTATGCTTGGATTACTATTAGTCCAAGTGAAAGTGCCGCCGGCTGGTAAGGAAGTGAAATTGGTTGCAGGAACCACTTCATTATTGCAAATAGTTATGTTCGAAGGGGCAGTTACAGTAGGAGTCGGGTTAACTGTTATTGTAACTGTTTTTGCTGGACCAGTACAATTTATGCTTCCGTTATTAAATGATGGAGTAACGGTAATTGTTGCAATAACTGGAGTTGCACCATTATTTATTGTACTAAAAGATGGGATGCTACCACTTCCAGAGGTTATACCTATTGAAGGGGTATTATTTGTCCAATTATAGGTTGTAGTTCCACCAGTATTTGAAGTTCCAAAAGTGACAAGGGAAGTTGTATTTGCATTGCAAAATGTCAAATTAACAGGTTGATTTACTTGTGCTGTAGGATTAACTGTGATTACAAAAGTTTCGACTTGACCATTACATTTAATTCCTCCGTTATCATATGTTGGGGTTACATTAATTGTAGCTGTAATAGGTAAGGTTCCTGAATTTGTAGCAGTAAATTGTGGAATATTGCCAGTTCCAGAAGCTCCCAAGCCGATTAATGTATTGTTATTTGTCCAAGCATATGTTTTTGTTCCGCCTGAATTTGAAGATCCAAAGATGATGGTTGCAATTGTATTTCCATTGCAGACGTCAACATTAGTTGGTTTGGTTACATTCGCTTTAGGGTTGACGGTAATTGTAAAAGTTTTTGTAGCCCCGATACAGCTCGTTCCACCATTAGTAAATGTTGGTGTAACTATTATAGTTGCTATTACAGGAGAATTCCCATTATTAATGGTAGTAAAAGCAGTAATGTTTCCATTTCCGGATGCTGCTAAACCTATTGAAGTGGTATTGTTTGTCCAACTATAAGTAGTAGTGCCGCCAGTATTTGTTGTAGCAAAATTTACTGCTGTACTAAAATTACCATTACAGACCACTTGATCTAGTGGTTGATTTACTTGTGGCACAGGATTTACCACAACGGTCGCCATTATAGCTGTGCCAATACAACTCGCAGTGGATGGAGTAATTGTAAAAGTTACGGTAATTGGAGCAGAAGTTGTATTGGTTAAAGTTCCACTGATATTCCCACTGCCATTAGAGGCTAACCCTGTTACAGTTCCAGTATTATCTCTCGTCCAATTAAAACTAGCTGAACCTACATTGCTAGAGACAATCATTGGTGTCATTGGTGTTCCAGAACAAATAGTTTGCGATCCATTTGTTACTACTGCATTTGGAGTAGGGTTGACAGTTACCATTGCAGTAATTTTGCATCCGTTAGAATTAGTATAAGTGATAATTGCTGAACCTGCTAATATACCCGAAACTAATCCTGTATTATTTACTGTTGCGACTGAAGTATTTGAAGAAGACCAGGGAGAACTCGCATTTGGCGAAGCAGAACCATTCAATTGTGTTGTAGCCCCTTCGCAAACAGTAAGTGTACCGCTGATAGTAGGTATTGGATAAACGGTTATTGTTGCAACAGTTGATTGAACTGAGGAACAAGTGTATCCAGATGGTCCTGAAATTAAAACATCATAATTTGCTGTAGCAGTATTGTTGTTTATAAGTAATGAAGACGTCGTTGTAGATGTGGTTGGTGCTCCAATGTTTGTACCGTTTTTTCTCCATTGAAAAGAGAGCATATCTCCATTTGCGTCAGCATTAACAGTTAGGGTTACATCAGAGCCGCTACAAACGGATTGCGAAAAGGGTTGAGTTAAAACGATTATAGCTTGATCAACATTCAAAGTTCTTTGAGCTGAGGTTACAGCTGAGCAAGCAGCATTACCACTGATTATTACATAGTAAATCCCATCATCTGATAAGCTAGCTTGGTTAAAATGAAGATTAGAGGATTGCGCCCCAGAAATGTTTCCTGAATTGGAAACCGCTACTCCTGGAAAAGCCCCCTTATACCATTGATAAGTCAGTTCGTCTCCAATAGCGACAACGTTTAAATTAGCAGGAAAACTGGCACAAATACTTGTGTTAGACGGTTGGGTTGTAATGATTACTTCTTTTTTAACAGTGATAGTTTTTGTTGCAGTTGCAGTAGAACAGGAAGTAGCTGAATTTGTGGTTAATTTAAGGATAACGGTTCCGCTATAATTGGAAGCAGGTGTGTAATTTACTATTGATGGTGATGCTGTTTGTAACGTACTGCTTAATGTACCACCACCAGAAACAACAGACCAGGCTCCCGTAGTTGCTCCACCACCTATTGATGCTCCAGTTAAGCTAATTGCCGAAGGCGTAGCCGATTGACAAATAGTTTGATCAGATCCAGCAGCTACTGTTGATGCTGCATTCACTGTAATTGTTCTTGTATCTGAAATAGGGGAACATGAAGTTAAGGCATTTGTAGTTAATGCCAAGATTACATTTCCATTATAATTTGATGTAGGAGTATAAGTAATTGTTGCTGGTGATGCTGTTTGCGCCGTGCTGCTTAATGTTCCTCCTCCAGAAGTAATGGACCAAGCTGCTGATGTTGCTCCGCCACCAAAAGAAGCTCCGCTTAAGGTTATTGCTGATGGCGATAATGATTGGCAAACAATATTTGGTCCGCCTGCATTTACTGTAGGCGCTGCATTCACTGTGATTGTTCTAGTCGCACTAATAGCCGCACATGAACTCAAGGCATTCGTTGTTAATGTCAAAATTACGTTTCCACTATAATTTGCTGCCGGAGTATAAGTAACAAGATCAGGAGTTGTTGTTTGTGCAGTATTACTTAATGATCCTCCTCCAGAAGTAATGGACCAAGCTGCAGTTGTTGCACCTCCACCAAATGAAGCTCCCGTTAATGGTATTGCGGAAGGAGATGCTGATTGACAAATCGTTTGATTCAAACCAGGATTTACAGTAGAAGTAACATTTATCGTTATTGTTCTTGTTGCACTTGTTGGAGTACAGGAAGTAGCGGAATTTGTTATAAGTGTAAGTAGAACAGTTCCGCTATAGTTTGCCGCTGGAGTATAGGTAATGCTAGATGGAGTTGCAGTTTGTAAAGTGCTACTTAAGGTTCCTCCTCCAGAAGTAATGGACCATGCTCCACTAGTTGCCCCACCACCTATTGAAGCTCCACTTAAAGTAATTGCCGATGGGGATGAAGATTGACAGATAGTTTGATCCAAACCAGGATTCACAGTTGATAGAGCATTAACCGTAATTGTTTTTGTAGCACTTACGGCTGAACAAGAGCTTAAAGCATTTGTAGTTAAAGTTAAAATTACGGCTCCACTATAATTTGAGGCAGGTGTATAAGTTACAGTTGCAGGTGACGCTGTTTGCGTGGTATTGCTTAATATTCCTCCTCCAGAAGTAATGGACCAAGCTGCAGTTGTTGCTCCTCCACCAACCGATGCTCCAGTTAAGGTAATAGTAGATGGTGTTGCAGATTGACAAATAGTTTGATTAGTCCCAGCATTTACTGTTGATGCTGTATTTATGGTAATAGTTCTTGAAGCGCTAATTGGTAAACAAGAACTTAAAGAATTTGTCGTTAAAGTTAATGTAACTGTTCCACTATAGTTTGCCACTGGGGTATAGGTTACTGTGGATGGTGAAGCTGTTTGTGCAGTATTGCTTAAAGTTCCACCTCCAGAAGTAACTGACCAAGCTCCTGTAGTGGCCCCGCCACCAATAGTGGCCCCTGATAAAGTTATGGCAGTTGGTGATGCAGATTGGCATACAATATCTGGCCCTCCAGCATTTACTGTAGGCGCCGCATTTACGGTAATTGTTCTTGTTGCACTTGTTGGAGAACAGGCTGTTGGTGCATTTGTAGTCAAAGTTAAAGTCACCATTCCGCTATAATTTACTGCAGGGGTGTAAGTCACCGTTGCTGGTGTAGCAGTTTGCGCACTACTACTTAATGTTCCTCCTCCAGAAGTAATGGACCAAGCTCCTGTAGTTGCACCACCAGAGACTACAGCTCCAGATAAAGTAATAGCCGATGGGCTGCTAGATTGACATACAGTATCAGGACCAGCTGCATTTACAATAGGCGTTGGGTTTACTGTTACAATTGCGCTTCCTGATGCGGCTAAACTACAAGTTGGCACAGCAGTATAGGCAACACTGGTTAAGGTATAAGTTCTACTTGATGATAGTATGGGAGTTGTCAATACGGCTGATCCGCTTGCGCCAATGTTTATTGTTGAACTTCCTGCAATTCCAGTAACTGTGTAAGTAACAGTAGTGTTTGCTGTCGCATTGAATGTGATGTTAGTAGTTGAACCAGAACAAATAGTTGTAGTACCGCTTATAGAAGCTGTAACTGGTGGCAAAACAGTAATTATCATTTGATCGGTTGAAACGGGGCAACTACCTTCAGCTCTTACAGTGGCGGTAAGTGTAACGGATCCACCATTAGTAGCGATAGAATTATTTATCGTATAGGTTGCATTAGCTTTGCTAGTATTTGAAAAACTTCCAGAGGGTGCGGACCATGTTAAATCATTATTAATATTAGTAGATCCACCACCTGTAGCTAACAGTGAAACTGTGGTTGTTCCAGCACAAACTATTTGATCAACACCCGCATCTACATATCCAAAAGTTCCTACAGTTGCGCTATAATTAGGGCTTGTACTTGACCCACAGGCATTTGTAGCAGTAACAGAAATATTTTTAGTTCCAGTCGATTGGACACCTGCATCAACTACTATTGCCGTTGTTCCTTGGCCAGAAGTAATTGTCCACCCAGCAGGTACATTCCAAGTGTAACTGGTAGCATTTGCAACTGCTGAAATAGAGTACATTAATCCATAAGCTATTGGACATAATGAACTGGATTGACCAGCAGGAGCAGTGGGGGTTCCGGGAGTTGTAGGAATACCTGAATATACATTTACAGCTTGTGAAGCAGAGACAGTACCTCCACAGCCGCCTGAAATAGTATATGTAATGGTAGTAGTTCCAGCTCCTATTGCGCTAACAAGTCCTGAGCTATTTACTGTTGCAACCGCGTTATTGCTACTGCTCCAAGTACCCGTTCCTCCTCCTAAAATTACTGAATTGGCTGTGAAAGTAGTTGAAGTTGAAATACATAGATTACTAGTTCCAGTAACGGAAGCAATGTTTGCATTTGGATTTATGGTTATCGATTGTTGAGCCGTTTTAGTTCCTGAACATCCTCCTGAAATGGTGTAAATTATGTTTGAAGTTCCTGCTGTGATACCAGTTACTAAACCAGTTGACGAATTAACTGTCGCCACAGCTGTATTGCTACTGGTCCAAGCTCCTGTTCCACCACCCAAAACAACTGAGTTTGCGGTATAGGTTGTCGTTCCAGAAATACATATTGGACTTGTACCAGTAACGGAACTAATACTTGCATTTGGAGTTATGGTTATTGATTGTTGAGCCGTTTTAGTACCCGAGCAACCTCCAGTAATGGTATAAATAATGTTTGAAGTCCCTGTTGTAATTCCTGTTACAACTCCTGTTGCTGCATTTACTGTTGCTACAGCTGTATTACTACTTGTCCAAGTTCCAGATCCACCACCTAATGTAACAGAGTTTGCTGCGTAGGTTGTTGTACCAGAAATGCATATTGGACTTGTACCAGTAACGGAGCCAATACTTGCGTTTGGAGTTATCGTAATGGATTGTTGAGCTGTTTTAGTGCCAGAACAACCCCCAGTAATGGTGTAAATTATGTTTGAAGTTCCAGCTGCTATTCCAGTAACAATACCCGTTGAAGAATCAACTGTTGCTACAGCTGTGTTGCTACTGCTCCAAGAACCCGTTCCTCCACCTAATACAATTGCATTTGCGGTATAGGTTGTGGTACCAGAAATACATATTGGACTTGTTCCAGTAACGGAACCAATACTTGCATTTGGGGTTATCGTTATTGATTGTTGGGCAGTTTTAGTTCCTGAACAACCTCCACTGATAGTATAAATGATATCACAATTTCCAGCTCCAATTCCAGTTACTAAACCGGACGAATTAACTGTAGCTACAGCGTTATTACTGCTGCTCCAAGTTCCTGTTCCGCCTCCTAGAGTAACTGAATTTGCAGTGAAAGTTGTTGTTCCAGAAATACATATTGGACTTGTCCCAGTAACGGAGGCAATATTTGCATCGGGATTTATAGTTATTGTTTGTTGGGCCGTTTTAGTACCTGAGCAACCACCAGTTATTGTATAGATTATGTTTGAATTACCTGCTGCTATTCCAGTTACTAGACCTGTAGTTGAATCTACTGTTGCTACAGCGGTATTAGAACTACTCCAAGCGCCAGTTCCACCACCTAAAACAACAGAATTTGCTGAGTATGTTGAAGTACTAGTTATACATATTGTATTTGTTCCAGTAACTGAACCAATACTTGCATTAGGTATAATAGTTACAGCCAAATTGCTTGCTGAACTTGTTCCACAGCTATTAGCTGCCGTAACACTTATATTACCATTTTGACCAGAGTTACCTGTTGTAACGTTTATAGAAGTTGTTCCTTGCCCTCCTGTTATTGCCCAACCCGAAGGTACAGTCCAATTGTAAGTAGTAGCATTGGCTACTGCAGTAATTGTATAAGCCTGATTATTTAGTGTTGGACATTGAGTTGTAGTTCCTGTTATGGATAAAGGAGTTGTTGGTATTGCTGGATTAACTGTTATTGTGATACTATTACTTGTTGCTTTTGAAGGAGAAACGCAAATTGCATTTGAAGTTAATTCTACAGTAACAATATCTCCGTTACTTAAAGTCCTTGAAGAATAATTAGCACTATTAGTTCCAACATTGCTGTTATTTACTTTCCATTGATATGAAGGGGTACTTCCACCATTTATTGGTATGGCAGAAAAGTTTATATTATTACCTGGGCAAATTGTTGTTGTTGATGCAGAAATATTTACAGTAGGTATTACAACATCATTGACTGTCATTGTAATCTGATTACTAGTTGCGCTAGTCGGAGATACACAAGTTGCATTCGATGTTAATACTACAGTTATTTTATCAGTGTTTAATAGTGATGATGAGGTAAAAGTTGATGTTGAACTATTAGTCCCAACATTAGTTCCATTTATTTTCCATTGATATAAAGGAGAGCTACCGCCATTTGTAGGAGAGGCTGTAAAAGTTACAGTTGTTCCAGCACAGATATTATTACCTGGGCTTACACCAATCGATACCGATGGTATTGGTACTGAATTAACAATTATCGTTGTAGAAGTACAAGCTGTTGTATTACAAGTTCCATTATATCG
>TARA_R110000868_G_scaffold6363_7_pt1 | contig 23609 bp, 22 predicted proteins | sample TARA_R110000868 | Tara Oceans TARA_R110000868 (sample SAMEA4397489) | marine metagenome | biome: Polar Biome; feature: [SRF] surface water layer (ENVO:00010504); material: water (ENVO:00002006), including particulate matter (ENVO:01000060) such as... | depth 5 m | reverse complement strand
TCGACCATCGCGATCGCCGCAGGACTTGCCGTCGCAATCCGGATATGGCTGGTCCCCCGCGCCACACTGGTCCGCAACGGCCGCGCGATCGACGGACTCGGCGTCCTGTTCGTGGTGGTTTTTTGTCTTGGTATCGTCGACGGATTGCAGGCCTTCGCGATCGAGCGGCCACACTACGTGCTGCTGACGCTGGCCGCCACGTTCGCCCTGAATATCGGCCTTCAGATATTCGGCGCGCTGCTGTTCCTTCGGATGGGCCGCCGCGAAGCGCTGACGGTGGGCCTGATCACCGGCAATACCAATCTCGGCCTGGTCCTGGTGACGCTTGCCGATACCGCACCCCCGGAATTGCTGCTCTGTTTCGTTCTTGGGCAGGTCCCGATGTATTTCCTGCCGGTGGTCGCCCTGCCGGTCTATCGCCGGCTGATGCGGACATGATGATTTCCCGGGGCCTCGAACTCGTCGCCCGGCGCACGACCTGGGTGCTGGCGGGCGGTGTCTTTGCCGGGATAGCCTGGCAGCCGCTGGCGGATTTTTTCGCGCCGTGGCTCGAAGTCCTGATCGTGATGAACCTGTCACTATCCATGATGCGGATCGAGCCTGCGGCGCTCCGCCACTATCTCCGCCGCCCGGCATTGCTCGCCGCGATATTCGTCTTTTCGATGGGCGTGGCACCGCTGATTCTGTGGGGTTTTACAAGGGCGGCGGGAATCGACGGGCCGATCGGGGCCGGGATCGTATTTCACGCCCTGGCGACACCGATCATGTCGGGCGCTTCGTTGTGCATATTGTTCGGGCTTGATGCGGCACTGGCGCTGATCGTTACGGTCGCATCCTATGCGCTGGTGCCGTTCACACTGCCGCCGCTCGCCCTGTGGCTGCTGGGCATCGAGCTTGACGTTACCGTTTTCGAACTGATGTGGCGGCTCGGGCGGATCGTCGGGGCCAGTTTTCTGATCGCCTTCGTCGCGCGGCGTTTTCTGAGCGCGGAATTCCTGAAAACCCAGGCCCCGCGCATGGACGGTATCATGGTGTTCGGCATGGTGGGCGTGGCGGTGTCGCTGATGTCGGGCCTGCCGGACTTCGCAGCGTCCAAGCCGGCCTATACGGTCCTGGTAACGGCGACGACCTTCGCCACCAACATCGCTTTGCAGATATGCGCCGCCGCGCTGTTCTGGCGGATCGGCCGCCGTGCCGCGGTGACGGTCGGCCTGATTACCGGCAATACCAATACGGCGCTCGTCATGGCAGCGCTGAGCGAAAGCGCGCCCTATGATCTGCTGGTCTATTTCGTGGTCGGCCAGTTCCCGATCTACCTGCTGCCGCTGGTGGCCGTGCCGGTCTACCGGCGGATCTTGAACGCGAAATAGAAAAACGGCGGACCCGAACAGGCCCGCCGTTGTCATTTCGCCGAAATCGAAATTATTCGGCAGCGACCGCCATCTGGCCCTGTTCTTCCGCGATCTTGCGGTCGATCATGGCGCGCGCGGCGATGGCGCCGGCGTCCTGGATGGTATCGATGGTCGGCTTGTCGTCCCAGTTTTCCTGCTGCTTGTTGAAGACTTCCCAGTCCTGGTGGAACGCCGTGAAAATCTGCTTGTACTGCAATTCCGTCATTTCCGGGGTGACCGGCTTGCCGGGAATGTTATAGGCATTGGACCAGAAATAATGAGTCGTGTTCTCGGTTTCCGGAGTCACGAAGTTGAGATTGTGGAACCCGAATCCGCCCTTCGGCACCTCCCGGTCGATCTGGGTGAAGCCGAATTCCTTGCCTTCTGCCGCCCCGGGTGCCGCCCCGGTGAACAGGCGCACCGCACCCGGCATCTGGAATTCGATGATCTGCCAGCGATCAACGATATCGTCCTCGGTCCAGCCGCCCATTTTCTGATAGGTCGGCGCGGGGGGCTGCCCCACGGTCCAGCGCGCCACGGTGACGGAATCGTCGTCCTTCAGCGTCCGGATACGGGCCGCTTCAGCGACCGCGGCATTGCCGATGGTGGACCGGTGCACGAAACCGAGATGCGACAGGTCGAGCAGGTTGTCGATAACCAGCCTGTAGTCGGCTTTGACATAGAAATAGGTGCCCTTGTCGCCCCAGTCATCCGCGGTTTTCCACGGGAACGGGACGATCAGGTCTTCGTCTGCGAGGGCCGGATCGCCCATCCAGATCCACATCCAGTTGTATTTTTCGACGATCGGATATTTCTGGACCTGAGCCCCCGGCGGAATCGTGGTCTGACCGGGCACGTGAACGCATTTGCCGTCCTCGTCGAAGCGCAGGCCGTGATAATAGCATTCCATCTGGTCGCCGACGAGATTGGCCTTCGACAGCGGCATCCGGCGGTGACAGCAGCGGTCTTCGAACACGATCGGCGTGCCGTCTTCCTTGCGCCAGAAAACCAGGTTTTCATTGCAGATCGTACGCGCCATCGGCGTCCGGGTGACTTCCTCCGGCTGGGCACAGACGTACCATGTATTTTTCAGAAACATCCAGTTTCTCCCATATGTAGGCGTCCGCTCCGGACGCCTGAAATCCGTTCAGAACGCGCATTTTAGGGTCTTTCCGCTCTCTATTGCAAACCCCGCTTTACACACCCCTTGCCGCGGCGGCCCTGGCTTTCTATAGAAGAGGGACCGAATTCCGGTCGAAACACGAAGGATGCTTTCATGGAAAACCGCGCCTTTTACCCCGAAAAGATGCCCCTGCCGGGCGGCCCCTACGCCCATGGCGTGGAAATTCCCGAGGACGCCAAGATCACCTTTACCGCGGGCCAGATCGGCATGGATTTCGACGGCAATATCCCCGACGATTTCGAAACCCAGGCGCGAAACGCGTGGAACAACTGCATCGCAATCCTGGAACATAACCGGCTGCGGATCAGCGACGTGGTGAAGATCAACCATTTCATCACCGATCCGGCCAATATTCCCGCCTATAACGCGATCCGCGAGGAATTTCTCGGCGAGAACCGCCCGGCATCCACCCTGCTGGTGGTCGCCGGACTCGCCGCCCCCAACCTGCTGGTCGAAGTGGAAATGATTGCGGCGTCGACGCGGCGCGGTTAATTCCCCGCCAGGATCGTGTCCGCTACCTTCTCCGCCATCATGATGGTCGGGATATTGGTATTGGCGCGCGGCACGCAGGGCATAATCGAGGTGTCGCAGACCCGCAGGCCGTCGACCCCGTAAACTTGCGCCGAAGGATCGGTCACCGCGCCCGGGTCGTCCGCCGCCCCCATGCGGCAGGTGCAGGATGCATGCCAGTGGCCGGTGACGGTTTTCCGGATCCAGTCGGCGATGGTGTCGTCGTCCTGCAATAGTTCGGCAAGTGTCGGCCCTTCGAGAATCACGTTGTTGATGAAACCGCGCCGCACCGGCCCGCTGAGATCCATCAATTGCGCCGCAATCCAGGTCTTGATCCGGTTCGAATTGTTGAATTCCCCGACCTTGCGCACCCGCTCGGAATAGGCGGCGGGAAAGACATCGTGCACGGCGGCGGTCACGGCGGGGTTTTCATGCAGCTTTGCGAGCAGACGTGTCGCCCTGACCAGGCGCACCAGGTCGCGCTCGTCCGAGCACATGTTGAAATCGACACGGGGTTCAACCCCCGGGTCCGCCGAATTCAGAGTCACTTCGCCGGTCGAATAGGACTTGTTGATCCACACCATTACTGCGCCGATGCGGTCGCCGAGCGCGTGCCAGACGGATTTGTTCGTCGGCACGATAAACATATCATTGTCGCCGCAACCTTCGACGCCGGACGAAAACCGCATCGCCGCGATCATCTGGCGGCGCATTCCCGGCGGCAGGCGGGCGGCGGGTTTCATATAGGACGCCATCGAAACACCCGGATGTTCCATCAGGTTCTGGCCGACCCCGGGCCGATCGGCGACGATATCGATACCGAGATGGGACAGTTGCGCAGCCGGCCCGATGCCGGACCGCATCAGGATCGCCGGCGAATGGGTCGCACCGCCCGACACGATGACTTCTTTCGCGCGGATCGTGCGAATACCGTCGGGCCGTTTCACGCGAAGGCCTGCAATCTTCCTGCCGTCGAAGACGAGCTGCTGTACCTCCGCCCGGTCGAGGATTTCGAAATTGGGCCGGGCGCGGACGTCCATCGTCAGGTAGGCGACGTTCGCCGATACCCGCTTGTCGTCGATATTGGAGATGGAAATGGGAAAATAGCCGTCGGCGAAATCCGCATTCATGTCTTCGAGATAAGCGAAACCGGCATCGTCCGCTGCCGTCATGATGGCCTTCGTATAGCCGGGCCAGACATCGGGAAAGAGGCGTCGGATCCCGATGGGGCCGTCCATGCCGTGATACGGGCCGCTGAAATCGCGGTCGGATTCCAGTTTCAGGAAAAACGGCAGAACGTCCTCCCACGACCAGCCAGCGGCCCCGCGCTCCACCCATTCGTCGTAATCCTGCGGGCTGCCCCTATTGGCCATCATGCCGTTGATCGACGAGCCGCCGCCCATGACCCGGCCCTGCTGGTAAAGCTTGTCAGGGCGGGCATCCGGCGCATTGCCCGGGCGCGGCGGAACCGTGACGCGCAGCTTGTCCCAGATGAACCGCAGGTCGTTATAGGCAACACCGGCAAAGCCGTCCTGCAACTGGTCCGGCAGATTGTCGGGTGCGTAGTCGGTGCCGGCCTCGACCAGCAGAACACGGTTGGACGACCGCGCGCTCAACCGTCCGGCCAGCACGCACCCGGCGGAGCCGCCGCCGACAATGACGTAGTCGTAAACCGTATCGTTCATCGAAAATTTTATTCCTGACTTGTCATCTCAAATCCGCCCGCGCATAATCCGGTCTTCCATCGGGGGGAGCCGCCATATGCGGCTGAGAGGTTCGGCAAGCGAACGACTCCTGGAACCTGCACCGGATAATGCCGGCGAAGGGACGATGAAATTGACGACGCAACCGAATTCGAATTTCAAAAAAACGCTTCTGAGTAAGTTGTCTTCGACGGGGTCTCCGGTCGGAGCGCCCTATTCTGTGTGTTCAACGCTGCGCCGGAAAGCAAAAAACCGCAAGCGCGCAGCCCTGGAGGAAACAAAAATGAAATATACGATTGGTGCATTCGCACTCGGGGCCGCGGCACTCGCCGCGATTTCGGCAACATCGCCGGCACAGGCGACGGTCGGCAGCTGTACCGACCCCGTGACGTTCGGCACAACAATATCGTCGACCGGGAGGTATTCGACCCTGGCCGACAAATGGCGCGACATGACCATCGAATTCGCCAAGATGATCAATGAAAAGGGCGGGATAAACCTTAAAGACTGCGGCAATAAGGTTCCCCTGAAGATCGTTATTTATGACGACCAGAGCGTGCCGGCGACCGCGGTCAGCCTGTATGAGCGCATGGCGACGGTCGACAAGGTCGATTTCTTCGTCGGGCCGGACTGGTCGGCCATGGGCTTCCCGGTACCGCCGGTCGCCGAGCGGCATAAAATTCCGATGGTGATGGCCAATGTCGCCGCGCCGCCGATTTTCAAGCGTGGCCTGAAATACATGTGGGGCACGCCGATGCCGACCGTGCCCAACTGGTCGACCCGATATTTCGACATGTTGTCGAAGCAGACGCCCCAGCCGAAGACGATCTATTTCGTCACCCAGGACAACCCGGTCACCAAGGCGATCACCGGGTTCTGGAGCAAGAAGGCAAAAGAGCTCGGCTTTAACGTTCTCGGTAACGAGCTGTTTTCGGCAGAACTGAAGGATTTCACGTCGTTGGTCCTCAAACTGCGCATCCGACGTCCCGATATTGTATACATTTCAGCCTATGACAGCCCGTCCGTACCGCTGATCCAGCAGATGCGCCGCCTCAAGATCAGGGCGAAGGACGTCCATCATGCGATCCTGTCGGGGTCGCTGTACAAGCAGGTCCGCGACGATCTGGACGGCGTGACGGGTGAAATTCCCTGGTATCCCGGCGTGAAAGGGCCCTATAGCGATTTCGCCGAAGAGCTGGTCGGCCGGGCGAATGTCGACATGTTCGATTACCCGTGGACGATGTCGCGGATTTCGGCCTACCTGATCATGGTGCAGGCGATCGAACGCGCCGGAAAGGTCGACCGCGAAGCCGTCCGGAAAGCCCTGTTCAAAGGCGTGTTCGACGCACCGATCGGCCAGATTTCGTTCAACGAGGCCGGCTATGCACACAAGAACGGCGCGTTCACCCTTCAGATACAGAATGGCAAGCCGGTGATCGTGTGGCCGCCGGAAATCGCAACCGGCAAGTATCAGTACCCGTCCCCCAGCTGGCAGTAGTGCCGATATGAACGGATATTGTCGTTCGGCGTCCCTGGCCTGACCGCCATGGACGCCTCCATCATCATCCAGATCGCGCTGGGCGGTATCCTCATCGGCGGGCTCTATGCGCTGGTCGCGTTCGGCCTGTCGCTGATCTACGGCGTCGCGCGAATACTCAACTTCTCCCATGGCACGCTACTTGCCGTGGGCGGCGTTGCGGCAAGCGGTATTTTCGCGGCGACGGCATGGAATCCGCTTCTCATCATGCTCCTGCTGGTGCCGGTCCTCGCGGTGTTCGGCTACGTCTTCTACGACAAGCTGCTGCAGCCGCTGACGAAACGAAACCACTTCGAATACACGGTGGGATCGGTGCTGGTCACGGTCGGCGCGCTGCTGATCCTGTCCGATGTAGCCGCCTGGATCGCCGGGCCGGCGCCGCGCAATATTCCGCTGCGCTTCGACGCCATCGAAATCGGCAACGTGATCCTGTCGACCACCCAGGCATGGATACTGGGGGGCATCGTCGTCTTCACCATCGCGTTGCACTTTTACATCCGGAAAAGCTGGTTCGGGCGCGCCATGCGGGCGGTGACCCAGGACCATGCGGGCGCCACGATCTGCGGCGTAAAAGCGGACCGGGTGCATGCGCTGACCTTCGCTTTCGGATCCGGCATCGTCGGGATCGCCGCCGTACTCTACGCCATGCTGTTCCCGGTCGATCCCTATATCGGGTTCTCGCTGACGGTAAAGGCGTTCACGATCATTATTCTCGGTGGGATCGGCAACCTGATCGGCGCGCTGATGGCCGGAATCTTTCTCGGCCTCGCCGAAGGATTCACGTCGTTCTTCTGGGCAACCCAGTGGGCGCCGGCCATTTCCATCGTGCTGTTGCTGGTGATCCTGGTGATCTTCCCGCAGGGCTTCGGGCGGCGGAAAACGACATGAGCAACTACCGCTACTGGCTCGGCGGCGGGATGGTCCTCGCCGCTCTTGCCCTGGTGCCGACGTCAGGCAGCGCCTATACGACGACCCTGCTTTTCACCATGCTGATCTCCTATGCCCTCGCGCAGAGCTGGGACTGGGTGGGCGGCGAAGCGGGTTATATCAACCTCGCCCATTTCGCATTTTACGGTATTGGCGCCTACGCGTTCTGCCTGTCGCTGCTGAACAACGTACCGATCCCGCTCTGCTTCGCGATCGCCGTCGCGGTAACGTCAACGGTCGCCTTCGTGGTCAGCTTCCCGCTGTTTCGCCTGAGCGGTGATTACTTCGCCTTCGCGACGCTCGCGATCCTGCCGCTGACGGAATTGCTCGCCTTCAATTTCGATTTCACCGGGGGGGCGGACGGTGTCGTGCTGCCGCCGAACTATGTGCTGTTCGAGGCCTATTATATTGCCATAGGCCTGGTGGGGCTGACCGCGATCGCCACGGTGTGGCTGATCCGCACCCGGTTCGGATATGCGCTCAAGGCGATTCGCAATGACGAGGAAGCGGCTGAAATCAGTGGAATCCGTATATTCCCGGCCAAGTCCAAAGTGCTGATTCTTTCGGCGGGGTTTGCGTCCGTTGCCGGTGCGCTGCAGGGCTGGCAGCTTTCCTATATCGATCCGACGACCGTGTTCGGCCTCGACGTCGCCCTGGTGCCGATCGCGATGGCGCTGCTCGGCGGATCGGGCCTGCTCTGGGGAGCGGTAGTCGGCGTGATCATTCTGTCGCTGTTCAACCAGTTGCTGATCGTCAGCCTGCCGATCCTGCAGACCGCTATCTTCGGCCTGCTGCTGCTGCTGATCGGACGCTACATGCCTGGCGGCCTGTTGCGCAGCGCCGTCGTACGCGGCAACCGATGGACGGGCTTCCTCGGGCGGGAACACGACCGCTTCGTGACGGCGACTGCGGGCGCGCCGGATACCGGCGACCTGCCGCTGCCGAAAATCGCCGTCGCGCCGGGCACGCCGGTGCTCGAATGCCGTAACCTCACCATGGCGTTCGGCGGCAATGTCGCGGTCGACAATGTCAGTCTGACGATCAATGCGGGCGAAATCGTGGGGCTTGTCGGCACCAACGGGTCGGGCAAGACGACTTTGTTCAACTGCATTTCGAAGGTGTTCGAACAGAAGTCCGGCGAAATCGTCTTTCTCGGCCACGACCTTGCGGGCGCCCGCCGCGACGAGGCGTCGAAGCTGGGGATCGGGCGGACCTATCAGATTCCCCGGCCGTTCTCGGACCTGACGGTCGCCGAAAATATCGCGATGCCGCTGATGAACCGCGGCGACGCATCGGCGACGCTGGCGGATTCGCTGGGTCTGGCGACACAGTTCGCCGCCTATGTGGGCCTGACGGACCGCCTGACGGACCGCGCGGATTCACTGAACCTGCAACAGAAGAAAGCGCTGGAACTGGCGCGGGCGCTGGCATGCCGGCCCAGGTTGCTGCTGGTGGACGAGGTCGCATCGGGCCTGACCCCGGTCGAGGTCCGCACTTTCGTCAACCACATCCGCGAACTGCGCGACGATTACGGCATCACCATCATCTGGGTCGAACATATCTTTTCGGCGCTTGCCCAGGTGGTCGATCGCGTGATCGTGCTCGAACAGGGATCGATCATCGCCGACGGCCCGCTCGACACGGTCGTGCGCGACGAACGCGTGCTCAGCACCTATCTCGGGTCTGCGGCGCCTCTCGGGTCTGCGGCGCCGGGAGATGCGGGATGCTGACGATCGAGAACCTTGCCGTCGATCACGGCAAACTGCGTGCAATCTGGGATCTGTCGCTGCAGGTCGAAAAGGGCAGCCGGGTCGGGCTGCTTGGCGCAAACGGTGCCGGCAAGTCGACCACGCTCGGCGCAATTCTCGGCCTGTATCCGCCGGCAGAGGGCGATATCGGTTTCAAGGGAAAGTCGATAGCGGGCGTCGCCCCGCCGCAGAACGTCGAAGCCGGCATCGCGCTGGTGCCGGAAGGACGGCGGCTGTTCGGTGAAATGACCGTGCGCGAAAACCTGGAAATGGGCGCCTATACCAGATCGGCGCGCGCCGGGGTGAACGACGGCATCGACCGCGCCTTCTCGCTGTTCCCGATTCTCAGTCAGAAAAGCGGCGACATGGCCGGCACGCTGTCGGGTGGCCAGCAACAGATGCTCGCGATCTGCCGCGCCCTGATGTCGTCTCCCGATCTGCTGCTGCTGGACGAGCCATTCCTCGGGGTCGCGCCGATCCTAGTCGACGAAGTGATGGAGGCGCTGCGCGGGATTTCAGACAACGGCATGACCATGCTTCTGGTCGAACAGAACATTCACCGCGCCCTTGATTTCGTCGAACACGCCTATGTCATCGAAAACGGGCGGACCGTGCTGGACGGTGCAAAAGACGCGCTCTTGAATGATCCCGGATTTTCGAACAAGTTCCTCGGACTGGAATAATGCCAACAGCCTATCAAGGGAGAAGATAATGGGAAGACTGGACGGACAGGTGGCCGTTGTCACCGGCGCGGGACGCGGCATTGGCGTGGAATACGCCAAGGTGCTGGCTGCGGAAGGCGCGAAAGTCGCGGTCACCGACATTGTGGATACGGAAACCACGGTCAACATCATCAAGCAGGCCGGCGGCGAGGCCATCGGCGTTCATTGCGACGTTACCGATCCCGATAATATCAAAGCCATGGTCGCAGAGACCGTTTCAACCTTCGGCAAACTCGATATCCTGGTGAATAACGCGGCCCTGTTCGCCGACCTGAAACAGGGATCGTTCCTGGACATCGACGAAGCCGAATGGGACCGGGTGATGCAGATCAACACCCGCGGTGTGTTCAGTTGCGTCAAGGCCGCCGTGCCGGAAATGAAAAGGAACGGTTACGGCAAGATCGTAAACATCGCGTCCGGCACCGTGTTCAAGGGAACGCCGATGCTGCTTCACTACGTCAGTTCCAAGGGCGCGCAGATCGCCTTCACCCGAGCGCTCGCCCGCGAAGTCGGCGACGACGGCATTACGGTCAACTGCATCGCCCCCGGCCTGACGATGAGCGAAAAGGTCGTCGACGACCCACAATGGACGGCGGTCAAGGACGGCAATACCGCGTCGCGCGCGATCAAACGCGAACAGATGCCCGAAGACCTTATCGGTGCCCTGGTATTTTTCTCGTCGTCGGATTCGGATTTCATCACCGGCCAGACCCTGGTCGTCGATGGCGGCTCGGCAATGCACTGACGCGCTGAAAACCTATGAAAAGCAACGGGCGCAGGCCGGGTTCTGCGCCCGTTTTTCTATACGGTCCGGTTGCTGAGAGTATTTCCTGTTTTGGCGGCACCGGGCCGGTGCGATTCCGCTTAAGCGGAATATGCTTTAGTGGACGACCGTCAGCCCGGGAGACGGGGGACGGCTGCGCATAAAGGGGAACAGGACGAGCCCGGCGAAGAAACCGCCGGCATGGGCTTCCCAGCTTACGTTCCCGTCGCTGAGAACGGCATAGCCGATATTCACGATCATCATCACCAGAATGTATTGCGCGAAGTCCTTCGCACTCGGTTTCGAATACCCGTCGCGGCCGCGGATCATGACATAGGCACCGGCCCCCAGCAGGCCGAAGACTGCGCCGGACGCGCCGACCAGGATCTGGCTTTGGCCCCAGTTGATCAGCGCATGGGTCAGGGCGCCCGCGGTTCCGGTGGCGACGAAAAACGTCACGAAGCGCCAGCCCGAAAGATGCGGCGAAATCTGGGGCGACAGCACCACGATCCATGTCGCGTTCGCCAGCAGGTGCAACCAGCCGCCATGGACGAAGACCGATGTCACAGCGCCATAGGCCCAGAAGAGGTTAAGCTCGCCGCCGCGGAACAGATCGAATCCCAGGAACACGACCAGATAGGCATCGAATTCAGGCGGCAGGATCGCCCGGACCGCCTGAACGCCGGTAAGCGCAACCAATAGCTTGATTGCGACGGGCGGCAGGGAAAACTGGGAATTATTCATGAAGAGCCTGTAGATGAAAGCGGCGGGGCGGCGAGTCGAATGGCGCCACCAATATGTAGTGTTGCGGGGTTACAGTACAAGCAACAGTAAAAACGGCAGGGTGACAAAGGACAGCGCCGTCGAAGAGACCACCATACCGGCGACTTCTTCAGGCTTGCGGCCGAATTTCTGCGCAAACAGATAGCTTGAAATTGCAACCGGCATTGCGCTCTGGATGATAACGATGGCGCGGGCCGGGCCGTCAAGCCCGAAAGCCCAGGCGATGGCGACACCCACGGCGACACCCATCGCCAGACGGAAGGCCCCGAGAAAGGCGCTGCGCGTGGCGCCGCCTGTCCGAAGATCGAGGAGCGAGACGCCGAGGGCGACAAGCTGGGCCGGGATCACCATGCCGCCCAAAAGGTCCGTCGTATTGAAAATCCATTCCGGCAAACGGCCGCCCGTCAGTTGCAGCGTGACGGCAATGACGACCGCATACAATACCGGCGCACGCGCCAGCTTGGCATAGGACAGCTTTCCTTCGGCGATCGCGGCGCCGATGGTGAACGTGCCGATGGCGCCGAAGGTGAAATAGACAATGGCCAGCGCCAGGCCTTCATCGCCAAAGGCGAAATACGAAACCGGCAATCCCATGCTGCCGGTCAGCGGAAATATCAGCGACGGCAGGTAGGACGGCAGATCGAGACGCAATAATCGGAGCAGCCCGAAGCCGATCACCGTAAACGCCGCATAGCAGGCGAGCGTCGCAAGGGCGATTTCACCCATCGCAGCGGGCGATAATTCAACCTTCTGGAACGTTGCCAGGATCAGGCAGGGCGCGCCGACATTGTAGACCAGCGACGTAATCAGCCCTGAATCGAACGGGGTCCCGATCTTCGACCACAACACGCCGAAACCGACGCAGATAAAAACCGGCACGATCACGCCGGCAAGCTGGGAAATGATGTCCATACCCGGCACGGCCTTACAGCACGATCAGCATCAGCAATGGCAGGCTTGCCAGGGAAATGGCGGTGGAAACCAGAATCATGCTGGCGGTGTCAGCAGTATTGCGGTTGAATTTCTGGGCGAACATATAGTTATGTACCGCAACCGGCATGGCGGATTCGATAATCAGCGCGCCCCGGGCCGCCCCTTCGAGCCCGAGCAGGGTGGCAATACCGTATCCGACTGCAAAGCCCGCGATCAGCTTGACCGTGCAGATGATGATGATACGGCCGGCACCCTCGGCCCGCATTTTGGAGATCGCGACACCGAGCGAGATCAGCATCAGGGGAATGGCGAGTCCGCCCATCAACGCCGTCGTATTGGCGAGCCAGACCGGTGGCGGCGTGTCGGTGACCATAAAGACCAGGGCGATGGCAACCGCGTAGATCAGCGGATTGTTGTAAAAAACGTCCGCTGCGACACGGCCCGCATAGATGCTCCACCCCACGGTGAAGCTGAACAGCGACGACAACACGAACACGCAGATGCCGAGCGCCAGGCCCTCGGGGCCAAAAGCGAACAGGCAAAGCGGCAGTCCCATATTGCCGGTATTGGACGACGTAAAAACCGGCAGGAACGTATGAGCCGGAAGCCGCATGACCGTAATAGAAATCAGTCCGACTACCAGGAAACACCCGAGGACCAGGGCATAGGCGCCGGCCATTTCCGCAAAGGCCTCGGGGCTGACCTTCAGCTTGGTCAGGGCCGAAAACGCCAGGCAGGGCATGCCGAGGTTCAGGGCGAGCGCGCCGACCATACGGGTGTCGAACGGCCTTCCTGCCCGTCCCCAGACGAACCCGATGCCGGCACAGACAAAGACGGGCGCGATGACCGAAAAGATTTGCAGGAACAATGGATGGCCGCCGTGAAAGGGAATGCGGAAAAGCCCGCAATACGCTGCCGCCAACCGGCGACGGTCCAGTCTAGATCATTCACGCGCCGCGGCAAATGCGACGAACCCGTTATTCGGCCGCGAGGGATGCTTCTGCGGGTTCGAGGTCGCGCAGTTGCGGTGCGACTTCTTCCATGAAACGGGTCATCGACCGGGCGCGTTTTTCGGCGGTCGCCCAGTCTTTGCCGGTAACGATCAGGAACGTTCCGAACCCCCCGGAATCGTCATGGAATTCGCGGATCCGCGCCGCCACGCTGTCAGGCGTACCGAGCAGGTACAGCCCCGCCTCGGCGAGCACCTCGATCGCGCGTTCGTCGTTCGGCACATCCAGATTGAATACGTTCTTGAGCATTTTCAAAAAGCCGCGTTCGGCCTGGACGCTGATTTCATAGGTGACCGCGGGCCGCAGATCTTCCAGGGCTTCTTCGTAGGAATCGGCGATGTAGACGATGCGGGACGCCGTGATATTTTTTCGCGCACCGGTGATACCCGCGGCACGGGCGTATTTTTCATACTTGTCGCCCTTCGGTTTGAGCCGTTCCGGTGTTTCGAGGAACGCCGACAAAAGGGTATAGCCCCGCTCAGCCGCGATCTTGATCATGGCATCGGTATCGGTGGCGGTCGCCATCGGCATGTGCGGAGACGAGAGCGGCTTTGGCAGCGCCACGACCCCCTTGCCTTTCCAGTGGGCGCCGTCCCAGTCGAAAATCTCGTCGCTGCCCCAGCATTTGAGAATGAAGTCGAGCGATTCCGTCAGGCGTTCGTGGCGGTCTTCGAACGTCAGTCCGCGTTCCTCGGTAAACTGGGGAGAGGGAAAACCGGACCCGAACCCGAAAATGAACCGGCCTTCGCCGAGCAGATGTTCGGTGACGGCTGCCTGGATCGCGACATCGAGCGGATGATGGATATGAAGCAGTCTGATCGCCGCGCCCATTCGGATCTGCTTTGTCAGCCCGGCGGCCTTGCACATCAGCAGTTCCGGCATGGGGATCGTATCGACCCGGTTGATATAGGGCGGCTCTCCATGATGCTCGCTGATATAGGCATCGCGGAAACCGAGCTTGTCGGCGAGAACGATTTCTCGGATGTCTTCCTCGTAGGTCTGGGCTGCGGTGGTGTGCGGGCGAAAGCCGTTGGAAAAAATACCGAATTGCATGTGTCTCGATCTCCACAGGTAAGGCGTCACGTTACCGCCTGTTATGCCGCACTGCAATGTCGGCTATATCGCACCGCAAACAAATTCGGGAGTCAGACGGCCTCCGCAGACTCGTCTTCTTCGATCAGTGCGCCGAGGTCGTTCATATCTTCGATCATCCGGCGCCAGCGGTCTTCGCCGAAACGGGCGGTCAGCGCATCCTGCGCTTCGTGCCATACCGGCGTTGCACGGTCTATCGCGGCGCGGCCCTGTTCGGTCAGGCTGACGACGCGTTCGCGTTTGTCGTCGCCCGCGGCAATCGAAACCAGCCCCTGGTCGGCGAGCACCTTCAGGTTGCGTGTCAGCGTCGTCCGGTCGAGGGCAAGATGCGCCGCGAGGCGCGTCACCGATGCCGGCCCCATCAGGGCCACCGCACCCAGCATGGTGAACTGGGTCGCCTTGATGCCGCTCGGCGCCATGATATCGTCATAGAACTGCGTGACCGCCCGGGAAGCGCGGCGGACATTAAAACACGTGCAGTGCCACGCAACACGCACCTGTGTCGGTTTCTGACGGGAGGACGAATCAGCCATATAAGTGCAAATACACATAAAACAGCGAATCGGCAATCGTTTTCCCATCCTGCTCGCATTTGGCCGGCAGGCGCGCTACATCCACCTTATGTCCGGAAACGAGAACCGCAATACGCCCTGGGCCCAGCCCGGAGACAAGCCGCCGAAGCGGCGCAGACCCTTCTGGCTGTGGATGCTGATTGCGGCGATTGCGGTCGCCGGATTACTGTATTTTCTGAGCTGGCAATTCCCCGGCGTCCTGTCCGACGGCGACGCCCAACCCTATCTGGCGCACCATGTCATCCTGCTGGTGGTGCTCGGCAGCGCGCTGATGGCGGGCCGCCAGACCACCATCGGGACCTCACTGCGCCATGCCGCGATATGGATTGCGATCGGCGTCGTCGCGATCCTCGGCTATAGCTACCGGTCGGATTTCCGAAACCTGCAGAACCGCATCGTCGGCGAATTACGGCCCGATCTCGGCCTCGTCACCACCGGCGGAGAGGTCACGATCCGGCGCGGCGGCGACGGGCATTTCAGACTGACGGCGAATGTCGACGGCAAGCCGGTCCGGTTTCTTGTCGATACGGGCGCCAGCCTTGTGGCTCTGACGCCGGGCGACGCACGAACCCTCGGCTTCGATACGTCCCGGCTGACATACGGGCTGCGGCTCAGGACGGCCAACGGCACGGCATGGGCCGCCGGCGTCACCCTGGGAACGATTGCCGTCGGACCGATCCGCGCCCGCAATGTCGGTGCGTCGGTCAGCCGGGAGGGGCTTTCCGAATCTCTGCTGGGACTTACCTTCCTGAACAGGCTGTCGGGTTACGAGGTTCGCGGCGACACGATGATACTGAAACCCTGAGACAGATACGGACGGGAGCACGAAACAGCATGGTCAAGCTCGACAAAATTTACACACGCGGCGGCGACGGCGGGGAAACCTCGCTCGGCGACGGCAGCCGCGTGCCCAAACATTCGGCCCGCGTCCACGCCCAGGGCGATATCGATGAGACCAATGCCGCGATCGGCCTTGCCCGGCGCTTTGCCGGTACGGACGAAACAACGTCCGCCCTGCTGGCCCGGGTGCAGAACGACCTCTTCGATCTCGGCGCCGACGTTACCCGGCCGGGCGACGACCCCGCCGACGGCGCACTGCGGATTCAGCCCGGACAGGTGGAACGGATCGAACAGGAAATCGACCGGATAAACGAAGGTCTCGAACCGCTGAAATCGTTCATTCTGCGCGGCGGCACCGACCTGGCGGCGGCACTGCATTTTGCCTGCACAGTGTGCCGTCGTGCCGAACGAATGCTGTCGGCGTTGTCCGCCGAAGAGCCGTTGAATCCGCACGGGCTCAAATATATAAATCGGTTGTCGGACCTTTTATTCGTGATGGCCCGCGCCGCCAATGACAGCGGAACCACCGACATCCTGTGGAAGCCCGGCGAAAATTCATGACCGGCGAGGGGACCGGCAGAGAGTCGCTGGTCGAGTCCCGCAAACCGGTATAGGTTCACATCCATGGGTATGGCAAAAATTATCATTTCAGGCATGACGGTGGGCGTTGTCGTCATCTGCATGTCTCAGGCTGCTTATGCGTCTGCGCAGAAAGGTGTCGAAGCCTTTCAGCGCGGCAAATACGAAGTTGCGCTTAAATATCTGAAACCAGCAGCCAAAGACGGCGATGCCGCCGCGATGTACGTCCTCGGTCAGATGTATGCGTCGGGCCGCGGGATCGAAAAAGACGAAAAACTTGCTGCCGGGTATTTCATGAAAGCGGCGGAGCTCGGAAATGCCGATGCGCAGCAGAGCCTGGGCTCCGCACTGATGTTGGGCGAGGGCATCGAGCAGGACATGATCGAAGCCCTGAAATGGTTCATTATTTCTTCCCGCGGCGGGAATAAGAGCGCAACGGAATATACCGCGAAAGTCGGCCGTTTCCTGTCCAAGGACATGCAGCGCGAAGCCCGCAGCAAGGCCATGGAATGGCAGAAAGCCCACACGAAAAAGACCACGGAAACGAACTGAATCTAGGCCTTCATGCCGGTTGCCCGCGCCGTCATGCCGGTATTCCCCGCATGGTCGGTCGCCCGGAAAGATACTTCGTCCCGGCCGGATTCCCCTGCAACGACGGCCGACGCGCCGATCCTGAAATCGCCGTTGTCGTAAATTGGCCGCCCCGACCGGAACGAGAACGTTTCGACCGCGAAACCGGGTGAATTTTCCGCCAGCAGATCCAGCATGAGCCGAGCGATGAGCGTGCCCTGGACCAGCAACCCGGGATAGCCCTTCTCGCGAACGTAGTCGCGGTCGTAATGGATGCGGTGGCTGTTAAAGGTCACGGCGGAATGGCGGAACATGAGCACCGGATCGGGGGTAATCGTCCGCGACCACGCCTCTTCCGGCGCCACGGGGGCCGGCTTCATTGCAGCCGGTTTTTTTTCCGGTATCGCGGCGGCAACCGGGCGGAAAATGATGTCGTTCTGTTCGACGACAGCGAGCCCCTGCGCGTTGGACACCCGGTGCTCGATTAACCCGACGATAAAAGAACCCGACCTGCCGTCCTTTATATCGAACGACATCACCTCGGATTCCTTCCGGATAACGTCGCCAATCCGCAGCTTTGCGCGAAATTCGAACCGCGCGCCGCCGAACAGCTTGTTCGGATAATCGGCGACTGCCGGCAGCAGACCTTCATCCTTTGCCAGGCCGTCCGGGCCAAGCCGCGACGGCGGCAGCTTGGCCGTGCAGAACAGGCCGTGCCACAAAGGCGGCAGATCGTCGCCCGGCCGCGGGGCGGGCGCATCGTGACCGAACGCCGCCCGGAGGCCGGCGACGGGGGCCGCCGTCACGACGTCCTCCGCGACGACGATCCGGCCAAGAGCGGCCTGAAGCGATTTCGGGATCCTTTTCATTCCCGATTGCATACCGCAGCCGTCCCCTATTCGCCAGCCTCTCGCTTCAGAGCCGGTCACCCTGTTCGACCAGAACGCCGAGCGCGAGAGCCTCGTCCCGCGCGGCAATCGGGAACAGGCCCATCGCATTGGTCTGGTGGAGAAAACCGAGCTTTTCGTAAAAGCCTTCCTTGCCCGGCACCGTGGTCAGGTAGACCTTCTGCACCGGAAGACGGCGCAGCAGTTCATGCATCATTTTGCGCCCGATCCCCGCACCCTGGAAACCGGGGTCGACCGCGACATCCATCACGGTCGCATAATACACGCCGTCGGACATCGCCCGGGCGGCGCCGACCAGTTGTCCGCCGACCCAGGCGAAGCAGCACAGGTAACTGTTGGCGAAGGCGCGTTTGATCTCTGCCGCATTCCGAACGGCGAGCGGCGCGCGGGCGTAAATATCGGCGAGGACATCCCAGTCGACGCCGTCGCGGGTGAACGTCACCTTGGCGTAGGCATTCCGGTAGAAGTTCTGGTCCTGTCTGTGTTCGATCAACGCGCCCATGGTGGTCTCCTTTCGAATGATTCGGGCTTCGGAAAATCAGACATAAAAAAATCCGCCGCGCGGGGTCCCGCGGGCGGATCAGCCTGTGAAAAAGAAGGGTCGGACTAAATCATTCCGGTCCCTTCAGAACACACACGGCCACCTGCCCGCGCGCCTTTGGCAAGGCGCGCGACCATAGCGATTCGTTTGATGGCAATCGTGTGTGTCATGGGGCGCAGCTTATAGGGCTGAGTGGATAGGAGATCAAGGGAAAACGTCCCAAAGACCGGTCCCCGATTCCGGTCCGGCACGAACCGAGCGTGACGCCGCCGGATCACTTATACGGATCGGCCGCGTCTCTCAGCCCGTCGCCGAGGAAATTGAAGGCAAGGATAACGATGATCACCGGCATCACCGGCAGCATCAGCCAAGGGTAGAGCGCGACCACGTTGATGTTCTGGGCTTCCGCCAGCAGGACGCCCCAACTGGTGATCGGCGGGCGCAGCCCGAGTCCGAGGAAGGACAGAGCGGTTTCGCCCAGGATCATCGCCGGGATCGACAACGTGGCCGAGGCAATCAGGTGGCTCATGAAGCTCGGCATCATGTGCCGCCAGATGATGCGCCCGGGCTTGGCGCCCATCAGCCGGGCGGCCGACACAAAGTCTTCCTCGCGGATCGCCAGCAGTTTCGACCGCACCGCGCGGGCAAGGCCGGTCCAGTCCAGCAGGCCGAGAATGATGGTAATGCCGAAATAGATGACGATGGGGCTCCACGTCACCGGCAGGGCGGCGGACAGCGCCATCCACAGCGGCAGTTCGGGGAACGAGCGGATCACCTCGATCACGCGCTGGATCACGTTGTCGATCCAGCCGCCGTAATAGCCGGCCAGCCCCCCGAAAAACATGCCCAGTGCAAAGCTGATCGTGATGCCGATCAGCCCGACGGTAAGCGAAATACGGGTTCCCATAACGATGCGCGAGAACATGTCGCGCCCCAGCCGGTCGGTGCCGAGCAGGAACAGCGTGCCGTTCTCCGGCGGACACACCAGATGAAACCGCATCGGGATCAGGCCCCAGAAATTATAGCTGTCGCCGAGGCAGAAAAAGCGGATCGGGTCGGCCCGGCGCTCGTCTTTGCTGTATTCCCGCTTCAGGTTCTCCATGTTCAGCGTGTATTTCAGGCTATAGGTAAACGGCGCCTTCAGGCTGCCTTCGTGGAACAGGTTGATCGATTGCGGCGGCGCATAGATGTGATCCGTATGGCGGCTGTGCATGTTGTAGGGCGCAATGAATTCGCTGATCAGCACGCTGAAATAGATCACTGCCAGGATCGCGCCGGACCAGACGGCCAGCTTGTGACGCCGGAAACGAATCCACATCATGCGCCATTGCGACGCCATATAGACCCGTTCCTGTTCCGGTGTCAGCGCTTCTGCGACATGAGGGTCGAACGGCGCGTCCGAAACCCAGTGTTCGAGGGTGTCGTCGCTTTTTGACGGCGAACTCATCGCGTACTCCCCCCGCCCAGCCGGATACGCGGATCGAGCATGGCGAGAAGAATGTCCGAAATGAACACCCCGATCACCGTCAACAGAGACAGGAACATCAGGAACGACCCGGCAAGGTACATATCCTGGCTTTGCAGCGCCCGCAGAAGCATCGGCCCGGTGGTCGGCAGAGACAGCACGACCGACACGATCACCGAGCCCGAAATCACCTGCGGCAACAGGTTCCCGATATCGGCAATGAACGGATTCAGCGACATGCGCAGCGGATATTTGATCAAAAGCCTGCGGGGCGGCATTCCCTTGGCGCGGCCGGTAGTGACGTATTGGCGCTGCAATTCATCCAGCAGGTTCGCGCGCAGCCGCCGGATCATCCCCGCCGTCCCCGACGTCCCGATTACGACGACCGGCACCCAGAGATGTTCCAGCACCGAGACGAACTTTCCCCATGACCACGGCTGGCCGATAAAATGATCGTCCATCAGCCCGCCAACCGACGTGCCGAACCATCGGTTGGCAAGATAAAGCATGACGAGGGCGAGCAGGAAATTGGGCGTTGCCAACCCAAGGAATCCCAGAAACGACAGGCCGTAATCCCCCCAGGAATACTGATGCGTCGCCGAGTACACGCCGATGGGAAACGACACCGCCCAGGTGAACATGATCGTGGTGATCGACACCAGGAAGCTGAGCCACAGGCGGTCGCCGACGACTTCCGATACCGGCTGGTTGTGTTCGAAAGAGAACCCGAAATCTCCCTGCAGCATGCCGAACAGCCACACCAGGTATTGCTGCCACCATGGTTTGTCGAGACCGTATTGTTCGCGCAGGAAGGCGATTTTCGCCTCGTCGACCGCTTCGCCCTGGCTTTGCAGCTCGTTGATATAGCTGGTCAGGTAATCGCCCGGCGGCAACTGGATGATGACGAACACGATCAGGCTGATCGCCAGCAGGGTCGGGATCATGATGAAAAGGCGGTGAATCAGGTATCGAAGCATGGTTCTTCCCGCCTATCGCCGCGCCTGACGGCGCTGGGCATCGTCGAACCAGAACGTATCCGGCATATAGACGCCGAAATGCGCGCCGGGATTCCAGTTGAACACGCCCTTCTTGGGGACGTTCCGCAGACTGGAATTGACCACGACCGGCTGCGGCACCGCCGAGATAAGGCCAATCGAATATACGCGATCCGCGTTGATTTCCAGCATCCGGCGCCAGATCGCACGCCGTTCCGCGCGGCTCAGGGCATAGGCCCAGGCCCGGTTGAGCTTCAGCAGTTCCAGCGCGTGCGAATCTGTCGGCGCTTCTCCGGCACGTCCGAGCGTCTGGTAATACTGTCCCCATTTCGGCCATTGGAGCTGCAACTGATCGGTCGGCGCGAATTCGTCCGGAATGGTATCAGCGTTGGGAATGCCGAATTCATGACCCGACCAGATCGATACCAGTGTCTCGCCCGCGAAGATCCGATTGCGGAATACTTCGCGTTGCGACGGCCGGGTAAACAGCTTGATTCCGGCTTCGAGCCAGGAATCGTGGATCAGTTCCAGCACGTCTGTCTGCTCGGTGTCCTCGCCTGCGGTCTCGACGATGATTTCCATCGGCTTGCCGTTCGGCAGCAGCCGGACCCCGCGGGAATCCCGCTTCGTCAGTCCAAGCGCATCGAGTTTCGCGTTCGCCTGTTTGAGGTCGAACCGGGCCCAGGCATCAAGGTACTCTTTTTTGTACAGCGGACTGGCAGGAAGCACAGTGTTCTGACCTTCGATTGCGAGGCCGTAATAGATCACCTGGTTGATTTCGTGCCGGTTGATTGCCAGCGACAGGGCGCGGCGGAATTCCACATTCCGGAAAAGATCTCGCCAGACCGGATCCTTGGCATTCAGATTGGGAAACAGCGCAAGATGCGAACCCTTGGCCGTCTGCCACAGGCGCACCTTGAAATTCTCGCGTTTTTCCGCCTCCTTCAGGAACGTGTAGTTGTTGAATGCGATGCCGCGGGCCTGCAGGTCGGCCTCTCCGGCGCCGGTCTTCAACGCGATCACCCCGGCCGCGGCGACGCCCATGGCAACCCGGTCGGTATACGGCAGTTGACGGCCGTTCTGGTCGATCCGGTGAAAATACGGATTGCGGTCGAACAGGAAGCGCTGTGCCGGCGGCTTGGTTTTCAGCACCCAGGGCTGAAGCGTCGGCAAGTCGGGATTGTCGTTCTTGTACTGGTTGTCGCGCCGGTTATGCAGCGCCGCCCAGTTGCGGCGGCCGGATTTTTCGACCTTCGCCTTCAATTTCCCGGGCGCCGCGTATTTGGTGTGGAATTTTTTCAGGTAATGCGCCGGGCGGTAGATATAAAGCGGCGTCGCCGATGCCAGCGCGGGCAGGAAATGCGGGTTCGGCGAACTCCACGAATAGCGGACCGTATGGTCGTCGATGACTTCGAACTTTGCGGCCTCGCCGGCGACGAGCATCTGCTTCGGCGGGCCGAGCGGCGACAGCATCCGCTGGTTGGCGATGTCTTCCCACCAATAGCGGAAATCCTCGGCGGTAAACGGCGTGCCGTCGGACCACCTGTGTCCCTTGCGCAGGTGCAGGGTAAAGCTGCGGCCGAGTTCGTCATCGACACGCGCCAGGATGTCGGGCTGCAGGTTGAATTCCGAATCATAGGTCACCAGGCGCGCATAGCCGTAGACGACCATAACCCGCGTATCCTTGGAGCGGCCGAACACAACGCGGAGGATGCCGCCGTGGAGGCCGGGCGTTTTGACGTTCACGATGCGGGGATCGGACGGCAGGCGGCGGGCAACCGGCGGCAGACTGCCATTTTCGACCTGTTGCGCCAGAACCGGCGGACCGATGGGCTCAACCGCATGCCCGGTGGCCGGCGCCAGCGCGGCTGCGACGGTCCCTAACGTTGCTATGGCGGCAATCAGCGTTTTCACGCGACCAGGTCCTGCAGGTCGGCGTTCGGATCGGCACGCACATAGTGCCCGTCGCCAAGATCCATCAGTTTTAGATCGTGGTCGCCGTCGATCGTAAACGGTTCCGGCCATGCCGACGGAATCGACGCCTTGCCCTCCATCAGGGCGGACAGGTCCAGACGCGAATCGGGATTGGGCTCCGGCACCGCAGACAGCAATGCACGCGTATAGGGATGCACCGGTGCGCGGAACAGGACTTCGCGCGGGGCGGTTTCAACCAGGCGCCCGGCGCACATCACGGCGATCCGGTCGGCAATGTAGTCGACGACCGCGAGATTGTGCGAAATAAACAGATAGGTCAGCCCCAGATCCTTTTGCAGGTCCTTCATCAGGTTAAGGATCTGTGCCTGGACCGACACGTCCAGCGCCGAAACGGGTTCGTCGCAGATCAGCAGTTCGGGCTTCAACGCCAGCGCGCGGGCGATCCCGATCCGCTGGCGCTGACCGCCCGAGAACGAGTGCGGGTAGCGGTTCAGATAGCGCGGATCGAGTCCGACCAGCGCCATAAGTTCCTGCACCATCTCGGCACGGTAGGCGGGATCGCCGATTTTATGGATGACCAACGGTTCCGAGATGATATCGAATACGGTCATGCGCGGGTTCAGGGACGAAAACGGGTCCTGGAACATGAACTGCATCTTGCGGCGATAGGGTAGCAGATCTTTTTCGTTCAGCGTCGTCAGGTCGACGCGGTTTCCGCGATCGTTGAACAGGACCTCGCCGCAATCGGGCGACAGCGCCCGCATGATCATCTTGGACAACGTCGTTTTGCCGCAACCGGATTCGCCGACAAGGCCGAGACATTCGCCCTGGCGGACGAAAAAACTGACATCGTCGACCGCCAGCACTTTCTGGGTATCGCCGCCGGCGAATATGCCGCCCTT
>TARA_R110000868_G_scaffold36900_4_pt1 | contig 23625 bp, 24 predicted proteins | sample TARA_R110000868 | Tara Oceans TARA_R110000868 (sample SAMEA4397489) | marine metagenome | biome: Polar Biome; feature: [SRF] surface water layer (ENVO:00010504); material: water (ENVO:00002006), including particulate matter (ENVO:01000060) such as... | depth 5 m | reverse complement strand
TTTTGTTACAAAAAAAACAAACAATTAAAACTAAAGATAGTATTTTTACGTTCATATACATATTAAACCCCAAATATGAGAACAACATTCAAATTTACACTTTTATTATTTTTAGCTGCTTTAACTTTCCAGAGTTGTCAAGATCAAGATGACACAGCAGCGCCGATAAATTTAGAAGTTCAAGATTTTATCTGGAAAGGATTAAATCAATACTATTTATGGCAAGCTGATGTTCCCAACTTAGCTGATGATCGTTTTGCTTCTCAAGATCAACTTAATGTCTTTTTGAGAGGATATCCGGTTCCTGAAGAATTATTTGATGCGCTAAGAGTTGATAAAAGTATTGATCGTTTTAGCTGGATTGTAAGTGATTATTTAGAATTAGAGCAAGCCCTTGGGGGAATCTCAAAAAATCATGGAGCCGAATTTGGGCTAGTTTACAAACCGGGAAGTACTACTGAAATATTTGGTTATGTTCGTTATATTCTCCCTAATTCTGATGCAGCTACAAAAAACATTCAAAGAGGTAATATCTTTTACGGTGTAAATGGGACCCAACTTACTATAAGCAATTATCAAACTTTATTGGGAGCTGATAACTATACTTTAAATTTCGCCGACTACAATGGAGGTGCTATTACATCAAATGGAAAATCAGTAGATTTAGTTAAAACAACCTTAGCTGAAAATCCAATTTTAATAAACAAAGTTATAACAAATGGTGCGCATAAAATAGGTTACCTAATGTACAATGGTTTTTATGCGGACTATGACACCCAATTAAATACAGCATTCGAATCTTTAAAGTCACAAGGTATTACTGACTTAGTACTCGATTTACGTTATAATGGTGGAGGTTCTGTCCTTACTGCTACCCGCTTAGCAAGTATGATTACAGGGCAATATACAGGGCAAATTTTCGCAAAGCAGCAGTGGAACTCAAAGATAAATGACTATTTTGCCTCTAATAATCCAGAAGCGCTAAACAATAACTTTACAGACCAAATTGGGACAACACCTATCAACAGTTTAAATTTATCAAAAATTTATATCCTAACTACTAAAAGCACTGCATCAGCAAGCGAATTAGTAATCAATGGCTTAAAACCCTATATGGATGTAGTACAGATAGGTGACATTACTACAGGGAAAAATGTTGGGTCGGTTACATTATATGACTCTCCAACTTTTGGAAAAGACAATAGAAATCCTAATCATCGCTATGCTATGCAGCCCATTGTATTAAAGATAATTAATGCAGCTGGTTTTGGAGATTATTATAATGGACTTACTCCTACTTACCAATTAAAAGAAAATTTAGGAAACTTAGACGTTCTTGGAAATAGTTCAGAACCTTTATTAAGTACAGCAATAGGAAAAATTACAGGAACCGGAAAAATGCTAAAACAAAGTCCTGAAAAAGATTTTATTTATTTTAAAGACACAAAATCGATTGACGGCTTACAAAACCAAATGTATATAGAGAAAGCACCAGAAGGGCTTTTAAAAGCATTAAAATAATTGATAGCAGATATAATAAATTAGATTTCAATACGTTATAGATTACTAACCTTTCGTAAAACAATGCTAGCTATGGGAAAAACAATTAAATTATTCTTGATTTTGATTGCTTTTACTTCTTTTGCTTTTATAAGTCCAAAAAATAAAGTGACAAAACAGATTAATGTAGTTATTGATGCTGGACATGGTGGAGCGGATTTTGGTGTCACCCAAGATGATTTATCTGAAAAACAAATTGTAGAACAAGTAATAACAAAAATTAAGACATTCAGTAAAAATAAAAATATTGTTTTTCACTTTACCCGATCTACAGACAAATTTATTCCGCTGCAAGATAGAACTGATTTTATAAATACAATCAAACCTGATTTGGTTTTGTCCTTGCATGTGAACGCAAGTAAAAACAGTACTACTTCGGGCATGGAATTCTATGTTTCAAAAGAATCCAACTCTTATGAAAAATCAAATTTAATTGCTGAAAATTTCCAAACTAAGTTTTTAAATTCAAATTTTAAAGTTGCTGAAATAAAGAATGCGAATTTTTTTATTTTAAAAAATTCAGAAGTTCCAGCCGTTATAATGGAATTGGGGTATTTAACGAATGAAATTGACAAAAAAAATCTTTCTAATAATAACGAACAAAATCAAATTGCAAAAAAAATAATCGAATGTATAGTTGAATTAAAATAATACCATTTCCATAAACAAAAAAAAGGCTTTCATCTTGAAAGCCTTTTTTTGAATTAAAAGAAGGAATTAAAAGTTAAGATTAAATCCTATTTTAAAGTTTCTACCTCTTGTACTGTATCCTATAGATTCTACGAAATCTTCATTCAAAATATTGTTTACTGCACCAAATACACTCATTCTATTTTTAATAAGGTCATATTTTACTGTACCATTAAATAATTGATACCCATCAAGAACTACTGGCGTAGTGGCATAAGTTCCTCCATCAAAAAAGGCATCTTTTCTATGATCAACATATTGATAATTTACGGAGAAAAAAGTTCTCTCTGTAGGTTGGTAATCCAAAGAAACATTTCCTTTATGTTTTGGAATCAAACGACTTAATGGGGCTTCAACTTGCGTAAAAGTATAATTTGCATTTACATTTAATTCTTTTGAAAAAGTATAAGAAACCATTGTCTCCACTCCTTTTGCATTATTCTTTCCTTCTATATTGATATAATTTGAAGCATAAGTCGATGGATTAGTATAAAATCCAAATGAATTTTTCTCTTCTCTATGAAATGCAACTGCATTAAAAGTTAGTTTTTTAGCTAATAAAGCCACTTCAAAACCCGCTTCTACCGTACTGTTTTCTTCTGGTGTTAAACCTAAATTTCCATAAGGAGAATACAATTGATATAAACTTGGAGTAATGTAAGCTGTACTATAAGAAGCCAAAACTTTCAATGGCAACTCAGAAAAAGAGAAAGAGGGATTCACATTATAAACAAAATGATCTCCATAAACGCTATGTATGTTGTCTCTAACACCTATATTCAAATTTAGACCAAAATCAGAATTATAAACTGCAGTTACATAAGGATCAATAGTGTTGAATTTTGCGGTTTCGGCAGCAATAGCATCATAAGGAGTTTTTGAATTCATCTCTTGAAACTGAAATTGTGTTCCCAACACTACAAAAAATTCTTTGCTAAACTCATACTTATTAAAAGCATCCACATTTACACTTCTTGACTTGTAATCACTGACATCAACAGAATTAGACCAACTATTAAATACATTATAGTTTCTTTCAATTGTATTAAAACTTGTATTCAATACAAATTCTCCTTTATTGTATTTATACTTTGGTGAAAACCCCAAACGAAATTGCTCGGATGTTGAACCATTTAATGGTGTATCAGGATTATTGAAATTATCATATGTACCATCAAAATCATTTTTAAGTCGGTCATAATTAGCAAAAAAATCCAAGCTTAATTTTTTTGTTGGAGTAAATCCTAACTTAACTAATGAATTAACTCTAGAAAAACGATCCGCTTCGAATGTGGAAGACGCAGGTACTGCAGCTTCAGAAATACCTGTAGTTTCAGTACTATTGACAGAAGCATAATAATTAAATTTATCTAATCTTCCATTCACCGAAAGTCCTTGATTGTAATCCTGTGGGCGATAATTTGTTCTATCAGCAGTCGTTTGGGTACCAACACTCATCTGAGCGTTACCTGCAAATGCTTTTTTACCCGCTTTTTTTAATGTGATATTGATTACTCCTGCAGCTGCTCCTGAACCATATAAAGTACTTGCTGCTCCTTTCATAATTTCAATGCTTTCTACTTGATCTACAGGAATCAAACGCAAATCATATTCTAAATTAATTCCCGAAGCATCAGTAACTGGAATCCCATCAATCATGATCAATGTTTGACGATTACGTCCTCCACGAATATAATATCCTAGATTTTTCCCTGCACTACTTTGATTTCCATTAATTTCCATTCCAGCAACAGAACTCAATACAGTGGCTAAAGATTGCCCTGATTTTTTAGCTAATTCGGCTGCAGTAATTTTCACAATTACTTTCCCAGATTTTTCTTTTGCTAATGCAAATTTTGAATCCGAAATTACCACTTCATTCAACTCATTTTGAGAAGAAACAGTTTCTTTTTGTTGTGCCAAAGCACAAGTTGTCATTAGTACGCACAACGCACTAATACGAACGATTTTGTTGTTCATTTTAATAAACATTTTTAATAACAGCATTTTACTGTTACATGACTAAAAATGGGAGAAAAGTATGAAATAACCCATACCCAAACCTTTTTTCCCGAAAGTTTGATACACATTGTATTAGGCAGGTCTCCTGGCTTGCGTCTTGTTGTTTACCTTCTCATCCCGATACATCAGAACAATGGTTTGTAGATAACAACAAGCTTATTAGCTTACAGTTGCGGGTACAGCGCAAGATTTTTGAATCTGATTTTGGATCTATAAAACCCTTCATTTCCAATCACTCACTTCCCTTTTAATGCTGTTTTTAATTGTAAAAAAAGCAACCTCAATACGGCTGCAAATATAACTTTATCCTGCGAATAAAAAATAAAATTTGATTTTTAAAAAGGATTAAATATACCTTTGCACTACTTGAAAAGTATTTTATGAAATCAATATCCTCTAAATTCATCATTTTAACACTTCTGTTTTTAACTTTTGGTTGCAAACAAAAAAATGAATCTTCTGATAAAAATAAAGCGAGTTCAAAAAATGAAATCCAATATGCCAAAGGGTTCGAACTCTATAAGCAAGAAGGGTTTACCATACTTAAAATAATTAGACCTTGGCCCGAAGCCAAAACTCATTTTACCTACATTTTGAAACAAAAAAACGGAATAGTTCCTGACAGTTTAAAACAATATCCTGTCATCCCTGTCCCCATTCTTTCGATTATTGCAACATCCACTACACATATCCCTTCTTTAGAAATGTTAGGCGTTGAAAATACCTTAATTGGTTTTCCTGGCACTGATTATATTTCATCTAAAAAAACTAGAAAAAGAATAGACTCTGGACAAGTTAGAGAAGTAGGGAAAAATGAAAATCTAAATACAGAAGTTATCATAGATATGGTACCCAATGTGATTGTAGGGTTTGGTTTAAATAGTAGCAATCCCTCACTTGATAACTTACAAAAAAGCGGTTTAAAAGTTATTTTTAATGGAGACTGGACGGAGCAGTCCCCTCTCGGAAAAGCAGAATGGATTAAGTTCTTTGGTGCTTTATATAATATAGATTCTAAAGCAGATACTTTATTTTCACAAATTGTAAAAGAATACAATACTACTTTAACTTTAGCAGAAAAAGTTACAAATAAACCAACAGTTCTTTGCGGTTCTATGTTTCAGGATCAATGGTATGTTCCTCAAGGGGATAGTTGGGCAGCATTATTCCTAAAAGAAGCAAAATCCAACTATTTATGGTCAGATACCAAAGGTACCGGAGGCTTATCTGTCCCTTTTGAAGTGGTATTAGAAAAAGCCAAAAAAGCAGATTTTTGGATTGCACCAGGTGATTTTTCTTCTTTAAAACAAATGAGTGAAAATAATCCCCATTATTCACAATTTGATTCTTTTAAAAATAAAAAAGTATATTCGTATGCGGTAAATAAAGGTGCAAAAGGTGGAATTGTCTATTTTGAGTTGTCACCATCTCGTCCAGACTTAGTGCTAAAAGACTTGATAAAAATTCTCCACCCCGAACTATTACCCAGCCATAAACTTTTTTTCTTTAAGAAATTAGAATAAATTGAATCATACAAAACGAAATACTGTTCTATTCTTAATCCTAACTTTAGGATTGATTTGCTTGTTTATAATCAACATCAGCTTAGGATCAGTTTCAATTCCTATAAAAGAAGTATTCAAGAGCCTTACGGGCGGCACTCCCAGTAAAGAAACTTGGGAATATATCATTGTGAATTACCGATTGCCAAAAGCCATAACCGCAATTTTAGTGGGTATGGGATTAGCTATAAGCGGTTTATTAATGCAAACTTTATTTAGAAATCCATTGGCTGGTCCTTATGTACTTGGGCTAAGTTCGGGTGCTAGTCTAGGTGTGGCAATGGTTATTCTTGGAGCAACATTTTTACCTCAATCCTTGGCTACTTTTTTACTATCTACTTACGGAATTGTATTAGCCTCAAGTTTAGGAAGTTTTTTAGTCCTAATGGCTGTTTTAGTCGTTTCTTATCGCTTACGTGACACTATGGCAATCTTAATTGTAGGATTGATGTTTGGTAGTCTAACCAATGCTATTGTGGGAACTTTAACTTATTTCAGTACAGCTGAACAATTACAAAAATTTACTTTTTGGTCCTTGGGAAATTTAGGAAATCTATCATGGACCTCCATTTTAATTTTATTTGTTTGTGTCTTAATAGGCTTGACTCTAAGTCTTATTAGTGTCAAACCATTAAATACCTTACTTTTAGGCGAAAATTATGCTCGAAGTCTAGGATTGAATTATAAAAAATCAAGACTGATTATCATTTTTGCAACGAGCCTATTAGCAGGAAGCATTACTGCTTTTGCAGGCCCAATTGCCTTTATTGGACTGGCTGTTCCTCATATTGCAAAATTAGTTTTTCAAACTAGTAATCATACAATTCTATTTTGGAGCACCATACTTTTTGGAGCAAGCATTATGTTAATTTGCGATAGTATTTCACAAGTTCCAGGAGGGGATATTACATTACCAATTAATGCGGTAACTTCTATTTTTGGTGCGCCAATAGTGATTTGGTTGTTAATTCGAAAAAAGAAAATGATAGGATAATGGAAAATATAATCATTTTAAAAACGTCAAATCTCAGTATCGGTTATTCTCATAAAAAAGAAAAAACTGTTATTGCATCGAATATTAATTTTTCCCTAGAAAGAGGAAAACTTATTTCATTAATTGGTGCCAATGGTGTTGGTAAATCAACGCTGCTCCGAACAATAACGGGCATACAAAAACCGCTATCTGGATCGATATCCCTAAACGAAAAAAACATTCAAGATCTTGACGTACTTACTTTAGCTCAAAATTTAAGTGTTGTTCTTACAGAAAAATTACCTCCTAGTAATTTGACCGTATTCGAACTAATTGCTTTGGGTAGACAGCCTTATACTAATTGGATAGGAAAATTAACTGAATTGGATATTAAAAAAGTTAATGAGGCCATGGAACTCACCCAAATTAATCATTTGGCTACTAAAAAACATTATGAGATTAGTGATGGACAATTACAAAAAGTACTTGTTGCTCGCGCTTTGGCACAAGACACACCGCTTATCATTCTAGACGAACCTACTACTCATTTGGATTTATTGCATAAAGTAGCTTTGTTTAAACTCTTAAAAAAGCTCACCCAAGAAACACAAAAATGCATTTTGTTTTCAACACATGACATTGATATGGCAATACAATTGAGTGATGAAATGATCATTATGACCCCTGAAACGGTTCTTCAAGACCAACCATGTAATTTTATTTCTAAAGGAAGTTTCAATACGTTATTCAAGGATGAACATATCATTTTTGATAGCCAAAAAGGGAAATTTGTTATTGTATAATCAATTTTCATCAAGAAAACGTACAATTCAATTTCAATCAAGAAAAATAGTATAAAATATTCCCAAAAAAACCCGTCTGCCAAATTAATACCTATTTGTTTTGTAAATTAGTATACCTCATTCTCATATCCCCAAATTCAACTTATCTACATTATTAAAACTAATCTTTAAAAATTTTAATTATGGAAAATTCGTGTACTTTACTCAAAAAAATGGTTCTATTGGGGAGCTTACTTTTTCTCCTTTCCTGCAGTCAGGACGAAATGATTAATACAGATTTAAAAACAAATACATCCAAATCTTTTAATGCAAAATCAAGTGCACTCAAGTTTACTATATTCAAAGGGCCGCAAGTAACGCTCGGCTATGGAAAAGTGCGCTCCTGGATAAGCGCTGATGCCAATGGTAATCCAAATGAAATTGGGATTGAATTGACAAGAGAAGCATTATTAAATCCAGAAAGAGACAAAAATAACGCACCACTAGCAGGCTCTACAATCGTTATTCCCTTACATCTTAAAGCAAAACAACTAACACCATTTGACCATATTGGCCTTAACTGGAATCCCAATGGTCATGAACCTGAACATGTTTTTGATGTACCCCATTTTGATATTCATTTTTATATGATATCTGTCGAGCAACAACTGGCTATACCAGCATGGTCTGAAAGTACAAATGATTTATTTAATAATTATCCGCCATTGGGATATATGCCTGCTGATTATTTTACACCTCCTGATGCTGGTACTGCTGAAGCACAAATGGGAAAACACTGGCTACCTATTAATTTACCCGATTATTTGCCATTTAGTAAAATAATGATTTATGGATCTTTTAATGGTGATTTTATATTTGTAGAGCCTATGATAACTTTAGCGTATTTATTATCAAATCAAGAATCCAGTCTCCATTATTCCCAACCAGAACATTTTGCAAAAGCAGGTAATTACCCAACGAAATATAATGTTTATCATGATGCCAACACGGGCAGCACTTTTATAACACTAAGCGATTTTGTTATGCGAGATTAATTTAAAAAGAGGAAGCTTTTGATAAGGCTTCCTCTTTTTTACTTTATTACCCTTTTAATAAATTAACACTTACTGTGGCAATATTAGAATCTGGAAACCGTTTAAAAAAAGAAATATCTGGATACAAACCCGCCTCTGCAGCAATTTTATGCAATACCGGGATTTCAACAATATACTGGTCCGAAAATCCATGGGTAGCGTCATAAGCAGTTGCAGCCGTTTTTCCTAAATTAGCAGCCGTTAACGCTGGATGAATGGTATGCAACTCAATCATTAACAAACCATATTTATGTACATAACGAGACCATTTATTAAAATGCTCTAGTAGATTATCTTCCACTGCATTAGTACTAATTCTTTTTCCTCTGTGAGCAAAAGCACCAGTAGATTGGCTATCTCTATTTGGAGCACGTTTTTTTGGTTCCTCCCAAATGCGGTTGTGATCCAAAAAAGTTCTTACATTCAATAACTCTTTTAAATCAATATTATAATTTTCTAATAAATCTTCGGCAAGCACATCTGGCCGACCGATATCACCCCAAATGACTTTGGCCCAAATATCCGCTTTAATTAAATTGGCACGTGTTACTTTCAGAGCAGCTTGATTGTAATCAACACCAATAAGAAACAAAGGGTAATCATCAAGTATTTTTCCTCGCAAGGTTTGTCTTTCGATAACATTAAAAATATGTTCCAAGAAAGCACCATTGCCACAGCCCATATCTAAAATCCCTTTGGGTTGATCTTCTATTGGCAAATTAAATAATTGAATGATAATCTCATCTACTACTTTAAAATAACTATCATGCGCTCCGCCACTTCCCCATACATTCATTTCCCGGTCTACATGAATTTCATCTTCCCCATTACTTACATTTTGCAAAACATTGGGATTACCAAAAAGCAAATCATCCATTTTACTAAATGTAGGCAAATAGGAAACGGTCACTCCATAAGCAGATGCTCTTTTGGCAAAAAACAAACCCGTTTCTGTAAATTGATAATTCCCGTTTTTTTGGGTAAACCAACCTAAATAAGTTAAAAAGTCCAAGATGATTTTAAAATTTTCTGGTGTTTTATGAAACTCTTCTGGTCGGAAAGAAATTTCCATAAAATATTTATGAAACATGCCGCTCATTCCTAGTCTGACCAAAGTAGGACCAACTAGTGCCCCTTCAATATGCATCATTATTTGATGTTGTACTTCCTTGATTTTGGGGTCCTCTGAAAATACTAAACTGTAGTTTTTTTTATATTTTTCAAAAATAACTTTCAATTTTTCAAATGGCGCTTCTTCAAATAATCGGGGATGAAAATGCATCGAGAATTGTAATAAATCAACTACATCTTCATATAAATGAAACAATGAAAAGGCAATTTCACTTTTTTCAGTCAAGCTAAATTTAATTTCGTCAGTAGTCGTATTGATATGGTATTTCAAAAAACCTTGCGAACATAAAACGCGCAAACCTACATTGAGATACCCTTCATTAGCCGAAAAATGATTTGTAAGATCTGATAAACTTGCTTCCTTTTTATCAATCAAAAAGGATAAAACTTCTTTTTTATATAAAGAATAAGCGACTGGCGCAGTTACTAAACCATCTAAATGTCTAAAAATTGAACCACGAAGAACCACTTTATCAATCATAAAAAAGAAATTTAAAATGAGTAGAATACAAGCTGTATTGCAAATGAGATACTCAAATATATAAAATTTCAACCTAACAATTGGGATAATTAGGATCTTATGTTATTGCTATGACTTCAATTGAATTTGCCTTTTGGCTTCGCCGATAACAAAAGCTACTGCATTGGCAATGTTGAAACTACGGATTTTTGCTGACATCGGAATTTTTAAATGATTTTCAAATTGAGCCAAAACGTCCTCACTTAATCCTCTACTTTCTTTTCCAAAAACCAACCAATCCCCATCTTGAAAATCAATTTCTAAATACGATTTCTCGGCATGTGAACTCATCAAGAAAACTCTTGAAGTATCTGGGACAATTGATTTCCACTCCGCTACATTTTGATATTCCGTTACATCAAGATGTACCCAATAATCAAGTCCCGAGCGTTTTAAATTTTTATCATTAATAACAAATCCAAAAGGATGAACTAAATGCAAACGACTTTCGGTTCCTACACACAATCGGCCAATGTTTCCAGTATTATTTGGTATTTCGGGTTCAACTAAAACAATGTTCAACATTCTTATTTATTTAAAGATTGAAAAATTAAAAGATTGAAAAATTAAAAGATGTAAAGATTAAACTTTAAGGTATTAAATTTCGATATCAAAATCAGCAACTTCAACGACTTCCCCAGATTGCAAACTGTCAAGATGTACGTTTCCTATACGAACACGAACCAATCTTAAAGTAGGAAAACCCACAGCAGCAGTCATTTTACGTACTTGTCTAAACTTCCCTTCATTCACCGTAATCGAAGCCCAAGATGTGGGACCATGGCGTTCATCACGAATTTTTTTTCCTCTAAGTCCAAAATTAGGTACTTCATGAATCAAAGTGGCATTGCACTTTTTAGTAATGTATTTAGTCCCATTAAAGCCTATTTCTACCCCATCTTTCATCAGGTCAATGGCACCCTGAGTAATTACACCATCCACTTGTACATAATATTCTTTATCAACTTTTTTAGACCGAATCATTTCGCTCATCTTACCATCAGTAGTCAACAACAAAATTCCTTCTGAGTCTTCATCTAAACGACCAATAGCCATCGTTCCCTTTGGAAAATCATACAACTCCCCTAACAGTTTCTTTTTTCTTTTCAACTCATAAATAAACTGACTTAAATAGCCATAGGGTTTGTGAAGGATAAAATGGTGATGGGACATACTATTTGAACTATTTTATGCAAAAATACATTTTTAAATTGTCTGATGTCAATTTTTAGGAATCTCACCCATCTTTTGTTACTTTTACTATCTACAAAAATCTATTTATGTCAAATATGCTTCCCTTTTTATTACTGTTTATTATCGCCCTTACCATTGGAATTTTCATAGGGAAACTCCTTTTCTCCGCTCGTTTTCAGTCGGAAAAAGTCAGTTTAGAAGAAAAATTGATTGCTTTAAACTCTCAATTTGACCAACAGAAAGAACAACATTTGAATGATCGTACATCATTCGAAAAACTGCTTCAAACTAGTAATTTAGAGAAAGAAACTATTCGAAATGAAAAAGACAGTCTTGCCATTCAGCTTTCAAAAAAAGAAGTAGATTTTGAAAACCTTTGGGAACGCAATAAAGAGCAAAAAGAAGAAGTAGAAAAACTACAAGAAAAATTTACCAAAGAATTTGAGAATTTGGCCAATAAAATATTAGACGAAAAATCAAATAAATTTACAGAGCAGAACAAGGAAAATATGAAAAACATCTTGTCTCCTTTGCAGGATAAAATTCAATTATTCGAGAAAAAAGTCGAAGATACCCACAAAGAAAGTATTGATTATCATGCCGCTTTACGCCAACAAATTTTAGGTTTACGCGAAATGAATATTCAAATGAGCAAGGAAACAATCAACTTAACTAAAGCCTTAAAGGGTGATAGCAAAATGCAAGGAAATTGGGGTGAACTCGTTTTGGAGCGTGTACTTGAAAAATCAGGATTGGAAAAAGGTCGTGAATACGAAGTACAGCAGGCTTTTACTACAGAGGAAGGAAATCGAGTGTTCCCAGACGTTGTGATTAATTTACCTGATGGTAAAAAAATGATTGTCGATTCTAAGGTTTCTTTGACCGCTTATGAAAAATACATTAACGAAGAAGAGGATGATTTAAAAATTGGTTATTTAAAAGAACATGTCAATTCCATAAAACGCCACGTAGAACAATTAGGAAATAAAAATTATCAAGATTTATACCAAATAGAAAGCCCCGATTTTGTCTTGTTGTTTATTCCTATCGAACCTGCATTTGCCATGGCGCTGAATGAAGATACTACCCTATACAACAAAGCATTCGAGAAAAACATTGTTATCGTAACCCCTGCGACACTATTAGCCACATTACGCACTATTGATAGCATGTGGGCCAACCAAAAACAACAAGAAAACGCTTTTGAAATTGCGCGCCAAGCAGGAGCATTATATGACAAATTTGAAGGTTTTGTTGCTGATTTAATAAAAATTGGAAAGAAAATTGACGAGAGTAAAACAGAATACAGTGGTGCCATGAATAAATTAGTAGAAGGAAAAGGGAACTTGATCACCAGTGTAGAAAAATTGAAAAAAATGGGAGCAAAAGCTAAAAAGTCACTTCCAGAAAGTATTATAAATAGAGCTGAAAAAGACGAAAATCAACTATTAAACTAGAAAAAATGAAGAAATTTTTAGGAATTCTTGCGGCAGTAATCATACTATCAATCATTAGTTATTTTACTTTTTTATACTACGCAACCTATAGCGAAGGTGTTCGATCTGGTGAGTTAATTAAATTCAGTCATAAAGGGATGGTTTTCAAAACTTGGGAAGGAGAAATAAGTCAAGGAATTTCAGGTGCACAAATTTTTGCCTTTTCGGTTTTAGACAAAGACAAAAAAGTAATTGCTGATTTAAAAGAGATGGAAGGACAATATGTGAAAGTATCGTATATCGAACGTTACAAAACGTTTCCTTGGTGGGGAGATACAAAATATTATATTGTAGAAGTAAAAAAGGAAATTTCCCCTTTTAAAATTAAATAAAACATGAATAATACTTTCAAAACAGTCGCATCTTCAGATATTACAATTTCTGAATTAATGCTTCCATCGCACACTAACTTTAGTGGTAAAATACATGGTGGTTATATCCTTTCTTTACTCGATCAAATTGCCTTTGCTTGTGCCTCTAAATTTTCAGGAAATTATTGTGTTACAGCATCAGTGGATACCGTAGATTTTCTAAGACCTATCGAAGTGGGGGAATTAGTCACTATGAAGGCAAGTGTCAATTATGTAGGTAAAAGCTCTATGATTATAGGAATTCGAGTAGAGTCTGAAAATATTCAAACAGGAACCGTTAATCATTGTAATTCTTCTTATTTTACGATGGTTTCAAAAGATATAGAAGGAAAGAATGCAAGAGTTCCTGGCCTTATTCTTTCGAATTTAGAAGAAGTACGCCGTTTTTGTAATTGTTTGAAACAAATCTCCTTAAAAAAGGAAAAAGATCGCCATGAAGAAGTGTTTAATTACAGCTCTATAGAAACTTTAGCAAGTTTGGAAAAATACAATGTTCAAATTGAATTAAGCTAATTTACTGATTACAAACACTTAACGATTCAACTTTATTTTTCTTATAATTTTCAGAATTTTAAAATAACTTTAGTTCCTATTTCCTACGAATTAACCTGCTAATTATAGTCCAAAATCGGTGATTTTTTTGTAACTTTAAGTAGAACAATATAGGACAAAACCTATGAAAAAAACTCTACTCTTACTCGCTTTATTAATAGCAACCAGTATACATGCCCAAGAAAAAATGACTTCCACGAAGGGAATCATTACTTTTGAAGCATCAGTGCCTTTTTTTGAAAATGTGGAAGCAAAAAACGAGACCGTAAATTCCTATTTAAACACTAAAAAAGGTCAAGTAACGTTTGTCGTTTATATCAATATGTTCCATTTTCAAAGAAGTTTAATGGAAGAACATTTTAATGCCAATTATTTAGAAAGCAAAAAATATCCAAAAGCAACTTTCAAAGGAGTAATTGAAAAATTTGAGATTAAAAACATTGATTTCAATGAAAAGATATACTACATCAGTGGAAAAATAAATATCCACGGAAAATCAAAAAACATTCGAGTAAGCGCCAAAATCAAAAAAGCAGATAAAGGAATAGAAATCCAATCTAATTTTACGTTAAATACAGATGACTTCAATATAGATATTCCCTATATCGTGAGAAATAAAATTTCTAAAAAAGTTACTGTAACGGTCTATTCTGTTTTACAATAATACCATTATGGCAAACAAATTTTAAGTGTGTTTTCTAAATTTTTATGCTCGAAATAAAAGCCTGTACTTTCTATTTTATCTGAAGAAACCCTCCTACCAGTCAAAACAATCTTAGCCATTTCCCCCATCATAATTTTTAATACAAATGCAGGAACATTTGGTAACCAAAGAGAGTGACCACAAAGTCTAGCTAGCGTTTTTGAAAAAATAGTATTAGTTGTATCATCATTTATCGCAGCATTATAAGGTCCTTCCATTTTAGGGTTAGTAATAGCTTCAAGATATATTCTACAAAGATCACTAACATGAATCCATGGCATATACTGCTCACCTGAACCTAAAGCGGCACCTAAATTCCATTTAAAAAGCGGGAGTAATTTATTTAAAAAACCATCATTTTTACCTAACACTAAACCGGTACGAATTTTTACAGTACGAATTCCTAAATTTCCAATACGATCAGCTGCCGCTTCCCATTTTTTACATGTAACTCCCAAGAAATCATTTGCCACAGTCATATTTTCAGTACAAATAGCCCTTCCGTTTATAGCTCCATAAATACCCACTGCAGAGGCAGAAATAAATGCTTCGGGTATTTTTTTATTTTTTTTTAGAACGGAATAAATCAATTGAATTGATTTATCTCTACTATCAATAATCTCCTCTTTCCTTTTTTTTGTCCATCTTTTTCCGGCAATGTTTTCTCCAGCTAGATGAATAATATAATCCGCATTTAGAACTGCTTCCTCTTCTATTTTCTGATTTGCAACATCCCAAGTATAATAAAAAATATTGGCAACATTCTCTTTTTTTCCTCTACTTAAAATAGAAACTGTAAATCCCCTATCAATTAATAAATCAGTCATGTGTCGCCCAATAAATCCAGTACCTCCAGTTATCAAAACATTTTTTTTCATGGCCGTTCAACTTTAATGATTTTACAATAAAACAAATATACAAAATAATTTTTGTTTAACTTTAACAATATTTCATTAAACAATACTTATCTTTATACTCTAATTTGAAATTTTCAAAAAAATGGCAACAAAAAAAACACCCCTTAGCAAAGACAAAATAGTTTCTATGTATATGGATTATACATTGGAGCACAATGAAAAACCAAAATCAGTTTATCAATTTATGAAATTGAATGGATATACCGAAGCGGAATTCTACCCTTTTTTTGGAACATTAGAAGTGATTGAAAAGGAAATATACCTGTTATTCTTAGAGAAAACGATTGCCCTTTTAAATAAGAACAAAGAATATGAAACTTACGATATGAAAAGTAAAATGCTAAGTTTCTATTTTACTTTTTTCGAATTATTAGCTGCTAACCGTTCTTATGTTGCTATGAGTTTGAAAGAGCATCAAAATCAGTTAAAAAACCTGATGCAACTATCAGAGCTAAGAGTTGGTTTTAAGAACTACGTCCTTACAATTCTCTCTGATGAGTACCGAATTAAAAATGAAAAAGCACAGGAATATCAAGAAAAAGCTATTACCGAAGGTTCTTGGTTGCAATTTTTAATGACACTGAAATTTTGGTTGGATGATTCTTCTCCATCATTTGAAAAAACAGATATTTTTATTGAGAAATCTGTAAAAGCCACATTTGAATTGATGAATATCAGCCCTATTGAATCACTAATCGATTTTGGAAAATTTATTTTCAAAGAAAAAATACAAACCAAATAAATGAAAACAATTGATTATATCCCAACCTCAAAAATAGAGAGGGCTACAAAACTGGTACAAACTGGTGCTAAAGTAGGCGTTAACTATTTGAAATATTATGGCGAGAAAATGGTCAACTCTGATTTGACACGCGATAAATTGAATGAAGACAATGCCGAAGATATTTATGATGGATTAAAAAGTTTAAAAGGAAGCGCACTGAAAGTAGCCCAAATGTTGAGCATGGACAAGAGCTTCTTGCCACAAGCTTATGTAGAGAAATTTTCTTTGTCCCAATTTTCAGTTCCTCCACTTTCTGCTCCATTAGTTTTGAAAACGTTTAAAAACAATTTTGGTAAAACGCCATATGAGATTTTTGATGAATTTAATTCGACTTCAATAAATGCGGCCAGTATCGGACAAGTACATTTGGCTATAAAAGACAATAAAAAACTGGCAGTAAAAATTCAATATCCTGGAGTGGCTAACAGCATCTCATCGGATTTGGCTTTGGTAAAACCCATTGCTATTCGCATGTTTAATCTTCAAGGAAAAGACTCCGATAAATATTTCAAAGAAGTTGAAGACAAACTGATCGAAGAGACTAATTATTTGCTAGAACTACAACAAAGCCAAGAAGTGGTTGCGGCTTGTAAAAAAATCGAGAATTTAGTTTTTCCAAATTATTATCCTGAGTTTTCATCTGAGAAAATAATTACCATGGATTGGATGACTGGCGTTCATTTATCAGAATTTAAAAATTCAAATCCAGAGATTGCCAATAAGCTAGGACAAGCGTTATGGGATTTTTATATGTATCAAATCCATATTTTGAAAAAAGTCCATGCTGACCCGCATCCCGGAAATTTCTTGGTGAATGATAAAAATGAATTAGTCGCATTAGATTTTGGATGTATGAAACAAATTCCAAATGAATTTTATATTCCTTATTTTGAACTCATCAACAAAGAAGTAATTGACAACAAAGCACTTTTCGAGAAAAAACTATTTGAATTAGAAATTTTAAGAACCGATGATTCTAAAGAAGAAATTGTGTATTTCACTCAGATGTTTTACGATTTACTGTCGTTGTTTACAAAACCCTTTCAAACAGAAATATTCGATTTCTCCAATGAAGAATTTTTTGAAAATATTGCCCAATTAGGCGAGCGTTTTTCAAAAGACACCAACCTAAGAAAAATGAATGGCAATCGAGGTTCTAAACATTTTATTTACATGAATAGAACTTTCTTTGGCTTGTATAATTTGATGTTTGATTTGAAAGCAAATATTGTGGTTAATGAATATCAAAAATACAAATCGTGAAAATAACACTAGATGAAATTGAAATCGATCGCATCATTGAAATGGCATGGGAAGATCGAACCACATTTGAAGCAATCCAAATGCAGTTTGGGTTAAAAGAACAAGAAGTGATTGACTTAATGCGACAAGAAATGAAAGCATCGAGTTTTAAAATGTGGCGGGAACGGGTACAAGGCAGGAAAACAAAACATGAAAAATTGCGCGAATTCGAAAAAGGCCGTTTTAAATGTAACAGACAAAGAAACATTAGCAATAATAAAATTTCAAAAAGATAGATTTAAAAACTTATTTTAAATGAAAAACATACTCATCATTGGCGGAAGCAAAGGCATAGGAAATGCCATTCTTTTACAACAATTAGAACAACATATTATACACAATATAAGTAGAAGCGCCCCAGAACTTTCACATCCAAACCTGAAACACTATCCTTTGGATGTATTAAAAGACTCGCTACCAGAAATAGAAAACATTGATGCGCTTGTGTACTGCCCAGGTTCAATCAATTTAAAACCAATAGGGAGTTTAAGTATCGAAGATTTTAGAAATGACTTTGAAATTAATGTGATTGGAGCAGTAAAAGCCATTCAAAACTATTTACCTATTTTAAAAAAGGGAACAAATCCATCCATACTCTTATTTAGCACAGTTGCTGCCAAACTGGGAATGCCATTTCACGCCAGTATTGCAACAGCTAAGGCGGGAGTGGAAGGATTAGTTAAATCGTTGGGAGCTGAGTTGGCATCGGTAGTACGCATCAATGCCATTGCTCCCACGATTACCGAAACCTCGCTGTCGGCAGGGATTTTAAGAAATGATCGAATGAAAGAAAATATGATAGAACGACATCCTATGAAAGGCTATTTAAAACCAAAAGAAGTCGCAGATATGGCTGAATTTTTACTTTCTGAAAAGGCTAAATCAATTTCAGGTCAAGTCTTTGAAATGGATTATGGAATTGTAACTTTTAAAATATAAAAACTCCCAAATTAAATAGTAAACCCATGATTAAAGAAATGAAAAGTTACGAGAAAAAAGAACAATATAATATAGAAACCACAAATGTATTAGCCGAAAATTACAAAACAATAATCCATGGTTTAGGAGAAGATGTAACCAGAGAAGGTCTTGAAAAAACACCCGAAAGAGTTGCTAAAGCCATGCAGTTTTTGACTCATGGATATGCATTAGACCCATTAGAAATATTAAAATCGGCATTGTTTACAGAAGATCATAGCCAAATGATTGTAGTAAAAAATATCGAAGTCTATTCTATGTGTGAACATCATATGCTTCCTTTTTTTGGTAAAGCTCACGTCGCTTATATTCCAAACGGAAAAATTGTAGGACTTAGCAAAATACCTAGAATTGTAGACGCCTACGCGCGTAGAATGCAAGTTCAAGAGCGATTGACTGACCAAATAAAAGATTGTATTCAAGAAGCATTAGAACCTTTGGGTGTGGCTGTAGTTATTGAAGCACAACACATGTGCATGCAAATGCGAGGCATTCAAAAACAAAATTCTTTTACGACGACTTCCTCTTTTACTGGTGCATTTGAAAAAAACAAGACTAGAAAAGAATTTATTAGCTTAATTTCGAATAAATTGAGTTAATTACTATAAAAAACAAACTATGAAGATTCTCTTAACAGGCGCAACAGGTTATATCGGGAAAAGGCTTTTACCTATTTTAGTAGCGCAAGGTCACGATATCATCTGTTGTGTAAGAGATAAAAACAGGTTTTACATTCCTATAGAACTAACCGCGAAAATAGATGTTATTGAAGTTGATTTTTTAAAAGAAGAAACCCTAAATAACATCCCTTATGACATTGATGCAGCCTATTATCTTATTCATTCCATGTCAAGTTCAGCTGATAATTATGATGAATTGGAACAAATTTCAGCAGAGAATTTTGTTGCAAAAATTAACACCACCAATGCCAAACAAGTCATTTACTTGAGCGGAATTGTAAATGACGAATCACTATCTAAACATTTATCGTCTAGAAAAAATGTAGAAAATATTCTAAGCTCTGGAACTTTTGCCTTAACCACTTTACGAGCTGGGATTATTGTAGGTTCTGGTAGTGCTTCCTTCGAAATTATTCGGGATTTAGTCAACAAACTACCTGTAATGATTACACCCAAATGGCTAAATACCAAATGCCAACCTATTGCTATCAATGATGTGCTGGATTTTTTATCTAAATCTCTATTGAATCCCATTACTTATAACCAAAGCTTTGATATTGGTGGTCCCGATATTTTGACTTATAAAGAAATGTTATTGGCTTTCGCCAAAGCAAAAAAACTACGCCGTTGGATATTCACCGTTCCGGTAATGACTCCAAAACTATCCTCCTACTGGCTATATTTCGTCACCTCAACATCGTATAAGTTAGCGAGTGCTTTAGTGAGTAGCATGAAGGTGGAAGTTATTTGTCGAGATACCAAAATTAACGAACTCCTACAGGTAACACCCATGTCCTACGAACAAGCACTTTCAAGAGCATTAATAAAAGTCGATGAAGACAAAGTAGCCTCTAGCTGGAAAGATTCCTTAGTTAGTGGCCGATTTAAAAGTAATATTTCCGAATATTTACAAGTACCCAAAAAAGACTGCTTCATTGACCGACGCAAAATGGAAATTATAAACCGAGATTTCACGATTCACCAAATCTGGTCCATTGGTGGAGAAACAGGATGGTATTATGGGGATTGGTTGTGGGGATTGCGTGGATTTATTGATAAACTGTACGGCGGAGTAGGTTCTAGAAGAGGACGCACTAACAAACACGACATCCATGCAGGCGATGCACTTGATTTTTGGAGGGTTTTGTATGCCAATAAAGAAGAAGGAAAATTAATTCTCTTTGCCGAAATGAAACTCCCAGGAGAAGCTTGGTTAGAATTTAAAATTATAGGAAACACATTGTATCAATCAGCTACATTTAGACCTCGAGGCATTTGGGGAAAATTATATTGGTATTCCGTTTTGCCTTTTCATGGCTTTATTTTTAAGGGAATGCTGACTAAGTTGATTAAATAGATTTACTTGTTTTTGTGATTAAATCACTTCAATATTCCTGATTTATAAGTAGCTATTGCTCTATCTCTTGCCATCGCGTGTTCAACCATAGGAGTTCCATAACCCAAATCGAATTCAGGAATCCATTTACGGATATAAATCCCTTTTTCGTCAAATTTTTTCAATTGAATTTCAGGATTGAATACTCTAAAATAAGGTGCTGCATCACAACCGGTTCCTGCGGCCCATTGCCAGTTTCCTACATTGGCAGATAATTCATAATCCAATAACTTTTCGGCAAAATAAGCTTCGCCCCATTGCCACTGAATTAATAAATGTTTACACAAAAAACTGGCAACAACCATACGCACTCTGTTGTGCATATAACCCGTTTCGTTCAGTTGACGCATACCTGCATCGACCATAGGATAACCTGTTGTTCCCGTACACCAGCGCTTGAATTCTTCTTCGTTATTGCGCCACTGAATCCCATCGTAAGCCGATTTGAAATTATGATCCATCACTTTTGGAAAACTGAAGAGAATTTGCATAAAAAACTCTCGCCAAATCAATTCACTTAAAAAAACGTCATTTTTACGTACAGCCCAATTGACTAATTTACGTATACTGACTGTTCCAAAACGCAAATGAGGTGATAAATAAGAGGTGCTATCTATTGCTGGAAAATCACGGGTTTCGTGATAATTTGAAATTTTAGTAAGGTTGTGTGGATTAACTTTTATGGAGTTTTCTATAAAACCAATTTCTCCCAAAGTAGGAAAATCAAAATTGCTTTGATAAAAATTAGAATAGTAAATAGAAACATCAAATTCAGTTACTGGAGCATTTGTTCTGTATTTTTCTAACCATTTATTTTTATAAGGAGTATACACCGTATAAGGCAAACCATCGGCTTTTGTGATTTCGAGTTCTTCAAAAATCACTTGGTCTTTATAGGAATTGGTTATGGTATTATTTGCATGTAATAATTCAGAAATTTTGAGATCACGCTTTGTTGCATAAGGCTCATAATCTTTATTGAAGAATACTTCTTTGATATCATATTCTTGAATTAATGATTCCCAAACGGCAGATGTTGTTGCTTTTTTTATCAAAAGAGAACTTCCGAATTCATGGAGTTCCGAATTAATTTTTGAAAGTGATTCGTGAATAAAACCAACTCGGGCATCATTCTTTGGCAAACTATCCAGAATGGCATCATCAAAAATAAATAATGGAATTACAGGATAAGGAGATTGTAACGCATAAAACAAACCTACATTATCTTCTAAACGCAAGTCCCTACGAAACCAAAAAACAGCTACTGATTGCTTGGTCATTATTTTGAATTAAAGAGTTGGTTGACCATTTTTTCTCTATGGGCAAAAATCTCGGTTAATTTCCCTTTCACTACGAGCGTGTTCATGATGCGCCCTAAGATTCCTAATGGCAATCCATAATGCACTACATCAGTCATTTTTACCCCATTTGCTGTAGCTTCAAAAAAATGTTTGTGGTGCCAAAATGCATAAGGTCCAAAACGTTGTTCATCTATGAAATAGCTATTGTCTTTTACCTTCGTAATTTCCGTTACCCATGCTATTTTAATTCCTGCTAAAGGCGATACTTTATATTGAATGATTTGGCCTGGATACATGCTTTTCCCATCGTAATCAGTGATTTGAAAACCCATGGTTTCTGGTGTAATTTTTTGAAGGTTTCTTGGACTGGAAAAAAAAGCCCAACATTCTTCGATACTTGCATTGACATGTTGAACCGATTCTTTTTTATAGAGTTTCATGGTAGATGTGTTTTTTATTGTATTCTTGAAGTATAAATGGGGTCGCGTGAGATTTTAAATTAAAAGGAGGACAGCCAGTGGCTGTGCGGTATATTTGAAAAAATTTTAAAACTTATTCTTATATGAGTTTAATAAAAAAATCACGCCCAAATAATTTTACATTTTGTAATATTTGAAAGGAACAAATAACATTCCGAAACATTCTCCTTCGTGTTTTCCCAGATGTTTGTGATGTACTTTGTGGGCTTTTCGCAAACCAATTAGATATTTATTTTTGGTGTTTTTGAACCACTTGAATCGTTGATGTATTAAGACATCGTGAATCATAAAATAACAAAACCCATAGGTAGTGATTCCCAGTCCAATGAAAAACAAATAATTGATGCCGCCCTCGACACCAAAATAAAAAAGAGCGATGCTGGGGATGGCAAAAATGACAAAGAAAACGTCGTTCCTTTCAAAAGGATGGGCATATTTAGGTTGGTGATGATCTTCGTGAAAATACCACATCAAGCCGTGCATAATATACTTATGCGTAAGCCAAGTGACACATTCCATAAAGAGAAAAACGCTTATAAAAATTAAAAAAGAGATCATTGTTTTATGTTTAAGTACTAGACTAATTTCAGTTTATAGGTTACGAATGATTGTGCTAGAAGTCCCGCTTTAGTATAATTAGACACTCGGATTCTGGCATTCCCAATCTCGTGACAGGGGGTGTTTTTTAGCTTTTTGAGTAATTTTTTATAATATACAAAAGCGGTATATACTCCAAATTTAGCTTCGATTGGTAATTTTATTATACCTTGATAAGCAATTGCAAAATCTTCTTCGATTTCTTTGATAATAGCCGTTTTGGCTTTTTCGTCGAAAGATTTTAAGTCGACACCAGGGAAATAATTGCGGTTTAAAACTAAATTATCATCTTTTAAATCTCGAAGGAAATTTACTTTTTGGAAAGCAGATCCCAATCGCATGGCTTCTCCTTTTAACTGCTCATACCGTACTGTATTTCCTTTTACAAACACTTTGAGGCACATCAAGCCTACTACATCGGCTGATCCGTAAATGTAGTCTTCGTATTCATCCTGCGTTTCATAATCTGATTTTACTAAATCCAGTTTCATACTTTTCAAGAAAGCTTGAATTAGATCATCTGTAATATTATACTCTTTTA
>TARA_R110000868_G_scaffold126043_2_pt1 | contig 23626 bp, 24 predicted proteins | sample TARA_R110000868 | Tara Oceans TARA_R110000868 (sample SAMEA4397489) | marine metagenome | biome: Polar Biome; feature: [SRF] surface water layer (ENVO:00010504); material: water (ENVO:00002006), including particulate matter (ENVO:01000060) such as... | depth 5 m | reverse complement strand
CACCAGCCGGTCCCGCACCGCGTTCGACAGCCGCAGTCGCGCGGCGAGCGCCCGCAGGCCGTCCGCATCGGCCGGTACCAGCCCCGCCAGCCGCAGGACCGGGTCGGGGGTCAGGTCGCACAGGCGCCGGAACAGGGGCCCCGTCACGGCCTCGGGCAGCAGTTGCGCCAGCACGCCCGTCTCGACCATGGCCTGGACGGCGCGGCGCGGGTCCGGTGCCGCCAGCAGCTTCATCAGCTCGGCCGACACCCGCTCGACCGACAGGCGGGCCAGACCGTCGACCTCGGCGGCGCAGGCGGCCATCGCTGCCGCATCCGGCACGTCCCGGCCATACCAGGCGTAGAAGCGGAAGAAGCGCAGGATCCGCAGATAGTCCTCGCGAATGCGCGTCACCGGATCGCCGACGAAGATGACCCGTCCGGCCAGGGCGTCGGCGACCCCCTCGCCCGTGGGGTCGTAGACCCGCCCGCTCAGGTCGGCGTACAGCGCGTTCAGCCGAAAATCGCGGCGTGCCGCGTCCTCGCTCCAGTCGTCGGTGAAGGCGACAGTGGCATTGCGTCCGTCCGTGGTCACGTCGCGGCGCAGGGTGGTGATCTCATAGGGCTTGTGCCCGGACACCGCCGTCACCGTGCCATGGGCCAGCCCCGTCGGCACCGCCTTCAGGCCGGCCGCCCGGATCGCGGCAAAGGCCGCCTCCGGCTCCAGGGTCGTGGCGATATCGATATCGGCGACGGCCTGACCCAGCAGGGCATTGCGCACACTGCCCCCGACGAAGCGGGCACAGTCAGGCCCGCCCGCCGCTTCCAGCGCCGCGAACACCGCCCGCGTCGCCGCACTGGTCAGCCAGGGCTGGTCCTGCAGGCGGGTGGTCATGCGGCATCCTCCGCCGTCGCCACAGCGGGCTCCGGCTCATCCCCGTACAGCCGGGCCCGCAAGGCCCGGACAATCCCGGCCGTCACGCCCCAGATATAGCGCTCCTCCCACGGCATGGCCCAGTACCAGCGGCGGGGCTCGCCCTCACGCTCATAGGAATCCTGTCGGTGGTTGAGCCGGTTCATCAGAAAGTCCCACGGCACCTCGAACAGTTCCGCCACCTCGTCCGGCGCGGGCGTCACCTCGGGCGGGGTCTTCAGCCAGCCGACCACCGGCGTCACCAGAAAGCCCGTGCCGGTCTCATAGGCGTCCCCCAGACCCAGCACCTCGACCGTGTCCGGGGCCAGGGCGACCTCCTCCCAGGCTTCGCGCAGGGCGGCCACGGCGGCTGTCTCACCCGCGTCCAGCCGGCCGCCGGGAAAGGCGATCTGTCCCGGATGGCTGGCCAGACGGTCGGAACGGCGCGTCAGCAGGACACTGGCTCCCTCCGGGCGGGCGATTACGGGGATCAGCACGGCCGCCGGCTTCAACGTGCGTTCCGGCCGGTCCGCGTCCGGATTCAGATCGAAGTCCGATCGTCCCGCCGTCCGGTCCGGCGACCAGCCCGCGACCGGCTCCAGCCGTTCGGTCAGACGCTGCTTCAGCGACGACAGGCTCATTCCACGCCCGCCCCCACCGGTCCCAGGGCAAAGGTCTCGCCGCCGCTGCGGACCACCAGCCGCCCGCCCTCGACCGACGCCGTCTCGACCAGGTCATAGAACAGCGAGCGCACGATCCGGGCCCACAGATCGCCGCGCACATGCACGCGCGGCGCGGGCTCGTCGGTCACCGGATCGGTCTCGACCACGATCGGATGCTCCGCCCCGGCCTCGACCGTGTCGCCGACATCGGTGGTGAACCGCAGCCGGTCACCGTCCCGCTCCAGCGTCACCGCCCGGAACGGCAGGTCCTCGACCGTGATCTTCAGCTTCTCGACCGGCGTGACCAGATGATAGCCGTCCGGGTCCTTGCGCAGCACTGTCGAGAACAACCGCACCAGCTCGGCCCGGCCGATCGGCGAGCCCTCGTGCATCCACACGCCGTCGGCGCGGATGATGATGTCGATGTCGCCGCAATGCTCCGGATGCCACAGATGCACCGGCGGCAGTCCGCGCCCCGGGGCCTGTTTCGCGGCCCCGGCCACGGCGGCCAGACCTCCGGTCTCTGTCTTCGGGCGTTCGCTCATGACCCAGACTTAGGCGCGCCCGGCCTCGCGGAAAAGGCGTCTCAGCCGATCGGTCGCACCGGGCCGCTGACCGAGGGGGTCGCCAGCGGCAGCCACAGCAGTCGACGCCGGTCGACCGGACCCGGCAGTTCGGCGTCCGGCGACGGCACGAAGCCGAAGCGCGCGAAATACGGCGTGTCCCCGACCAGCAGCACGCCGGCGGCGCTCTCCGCGCGGGCATGGTCGACACAGGCGGCGACCAGATCGGCCCCCAGACCGGCCCGACGGCTGCCCGCCTCGACCGCGATCGGCCCCAGGAACAGGGCGTCGGTGTCCCCGACCCGGATCGGCCACAGCCGCACCGAACCGATCACGCGGTTGTCCTCGCGGGCGACGAATGCGGCCACGGCCACCGTCTTTTCGCGCAACCGCTCCGCCGTCTTGGCGAACCGGCCCGGCCCGAAGGCCGCCAGCACCACGGCCTCGACCGCCGCGGCGTCGGCGGCGGTTTCGGCGTCGATGCGCACGATCGGGTCAAGGGCGGCGGAATGGGTCATGGGCGGGCGCTGATAGGGCCACGGCCCGACCAGATCAACCGGCTTTGGAGAAATCCGGCGCCCGCTTCTGGCTGAAGGCCATGAAGGCCTCCATCGCCTCGGGGCTCCGCATCTGGCTGCCGAAGGCCTCGCCCTCGCGCTGCATCAGGGTCCACAGATGGGCGGCATCGCGCATCAGCTGCTTTGTCTTGCGGATCGAATTGGGTGCGCGCGCCGCCAGCTTGACCGCCAGGGCCTGCGCCGCCGCGTCGACCTGATCCGACGGCACGGCCCGGTTGGCCAGGCCCCAGGCCAGGGCCGTGCGTCCGTCGATGGCCTCGCCGAGGGCGAACAGCTCAAAGGCGCGATGATGACCGATCGCCGCCGGCAGCAACATCGACGACGCCGCCTCAGGGGCCAGGGCCAGGTTGATGAAGGGGGCGGACAGCAGGGCATCCTCGGCCACCACCACCATGTCGCAATGCAGCAGCAGCGTCAGGCCGATACCGACCGCACGCCCCTGCACCGCCCCCACCGCCGGCTTGTCCAGGTCCGCCAGCGACTTCAGGAAGCGAAACACCGGCATGTCGGCGGCCTCCGCGCCCTGCGAGCCCAGGGCGATGAAGTCGGCGATGTCATTGCCCGCCGAAAAACTGTCGCCCTCGCCCCGGAACAGCAGCACCCGCACCGCATCGTCCGTGCGCGCCCGCTCGGTCGCCTCGGCCAGCGCGGCGTACATCGCCTGGGTGATGGCGTTCTTCTTCTCGGGCCGCGCCAGGGTCACGGTCAGAATGCCGCCGTCGAGGGTGGTCAGGATATGATCAGTCACGTCAGGTCTCGCTGCTTGAGGTCAGGGTCCACCAGTCCACGCCATCGGCGTCGCGGGCAACCTGTGCCCGGCCGTTGCGGGCCAGATAGTTGAGATGTGCCAGGCTTTCACCGGTCGCCATGCCCAGCAGCCCGTCGTCGATGGCGCGGGCGAACAGGGCCCCGAACACGTCCACGGCGCGGCAGGGCCGGGTCAGGGTGCGCTCCAGGCGCTTCAGGCCGGTCTCGTGGCCGCGGATCAGGGCGTCGAGCCGCGCCTGCACCCCGGTGAACGGCTCGCCGTGCGACGGCAGGACCAGGGTGGTTTCCGGAAACACCGTCTTCATCCGCTTCAGCGACACCAGCCAGTCCCCCAGCGGGTCGGCGGCCGGCTCGGTCGGCCAGACGGCCACGATCGACGAGATGCGCGGCAGGATCTGGTCACCGCCCAGCAGCACATCGTCGGATTCACGCCACAGACAGGCGTGCTCAGGACTGTGGCCCTCGCCGATGACCACCCGCCAGCGATCGTCGCCGATCGTCAGAACCTCGCCCTCGACCATGCGGGTAAGGGCCGTCGGCAGCGGCCGGACGGCCTTGCCGAACCCACCGAAATGCTTGCGGTAACCCGCGATCTGATCCTCGCTCCAGCCGGCGGCGCGATAGAAGACCGCCCCGTCCTCGGGGGCGGGCTGGCCGGTGTCGGCGATCAACATCCGTGCCGTCACATATTCCAGCCGCGTCATCAGCAGCGGGGCCGCGAACCGCTCACACAGCCAGCCCGCCAGGCCGATATGGTCGGGATGCATATGGGTGCAGATCACCCGTGTGACCGGTCGTCCGCCCAGCGGTCCGGCCAGGGCCGCCTCCCAGGCGGCGATCGAGGCGGCGGTGTTCAGGCCGGTATCCACCAGGGTCCAGCCGTCGCCGTCCTCCAGCGCATAGACATTGATGTGATCCAGCGCCATCGGCAGCGGCAGGCGCAGCCACAGCACGCCGGGTGCCACCGTGACGGCCTCGCCGGCTCCGGGCACGGCGGGAAACGGATAGGTCAGACCCCGGTTGCCGCCCCGGGCCTGTCGTTCGTCCGGGATGACCACGCCGTCCGCCAATGAAAGTCTCCTTTGAAAACTTTGCTACCATGCCTCGCCCGACCGGCCGGGTCCATAGGCGTCCTCCCCCGCCCCGCCACGACGGACCGGAGCCATCTCCGACGGGCGAGGCCGGAGCCAACCCAGTCATCCTGCGTTCATTGCACGACCACAGACTGGTCATTTCCCTGCCTTGACCGCGCCGCCCCCGGACGCCAAGGCTGCGGGCCTAAACGTTTCTTCGAGGAGTTTTCGGTGCCCAAGAGCCCTTTCATCGCCGTCATCGGGGGCGCATTCGCCCTGTCTCTGGCGACGTTCCAGCCCGCAGCCGCCCAGGTTGCCGGTCAACAGGCGACCGACCCCACCTTCCAGCCGGAAACCTCCCAGGAAGACAATTCGCGCCAGCGTCGCAGCCGTCACCAGCGCCCGCGCGCGCCGCGGCCCGACGCCGCACCGGCCGCCCCGGCCGCACCGACGGCCGAGGAACTGGTCGCCAGCGCCCAGGTCATCGCCACCTCGGCCGGCGTAGCCTGCCAGGTCACCGAGGCCACCGAACTGGGTCTGACCGTCGCCCAGGAAATCGCCTATGAAGCCGCCTGCGCCACCGGCCCCGGCTATATCCTGATCGGCTCGACACCGCCCCAGGCCGTCGATTGCGTGCTGCTGAACGGTCAGGGCAATGTCGCGCGCGCCGCCGATCCGGAAGCCGATGTCGGCCAGCAGTGCGCGCTGCCGGCCAACCAGAACGTCGTCGCCGTCCTCCAGGCCTATGCCACTGAAGCCGGCGTCGACTGCATCGTCGACGAGGCCTCGGCCATCGGCAAGACCGACGACGGCAACCTGATGTATGAGGTCGGCTGCCAGAACAAGGATGGCTTCTGGCTCGAAAAGACGGCCACCGGCTGGGCCACCACCGCCTGCTGGGAACTGATCGGCCGACGCACCACCTGCCGCTTCACCCCCGTTGCCGAGTCCTACGGGGCCTGGAAGGACGTTCTGGCCGGCACCAGCGCCGCTGCCTGCGACGTCCGGCAGACCCGCCTGATGGGCAAGGATTCCGCCAACCTGAGCATCTATGAGATCAAATGCGCGTCCGGCGACGGCTTCCTGGCCCGTGTGGGCGCGGATCGCCGTGCCCAGCGCATTCACACCTGTGCCGAGGCCGTCAACATCGGCGGCGGCTGCCAGATCGGCGCGGCTCCGGTCGCGGCGACCGAGGACGCCCCGGCTCCCGGCCAGTAATAAAGAGCGACCAGGGCCGGTCCGGCAGGCGTGCGCGCCTTGCCGGACCGGCCGGCTCCGCCTAGCGTCCCGGCCATGCGCATCGCCACCTGGAACGTCAATTCCGTCAACGCCCGCCTGCCCACCGTACTCGACTGGCTCGAGGCGGCGACGCCCGATGTCGCCTGCCTGCAGGAAATCAAATGCGTCGACGAGAAATTCCCGCGCGAGGCCTTTGAAAGCCTCGGCTACAACGTCGAGACCCACGGGCAGAAGTCCTACAACGGCGTCGCCCTGCTCTCGAAATATCCCCTGACCGACATCCGCCGCGGCCTGCCCGGTGCCGACGCCTCGGGCTTCGAGGCCGAGTTCGAACAGGCCCGCTATATCGAGGCCGTGGTCGAATGCCCCCGCCCCGTTCGCGTCGGTTGTCTCTACCTGCCCAACGGCAACCCGATCGGCACCCCCAAATTCGACTACAAACTGGCCTGGTTCGACCGGCTCAACGCCCACGCCCGCGACCTGCTGGCGCTGGAAGAGGCCTTCACCCTGTGCGGGGACTACAACGTCATCCCCACGCCGGACGATGCGAAAGACCCCGCCGCCTGGGCCGGTGACGCCCTGTTCCAGCCCGAAAGCCGCGCCGCCCTGCGTGCCCTGAAATTCCTCGGCCTGTCCGACGCCCATGACCTCGGCAATGAGCCGGCCGGCACCTACAGCTTCTGGGACTACCAGGCCGGGGCCTGGCAGCGGGATCACGGCATCCGCATCGATTTCCACCTGCTGTCGCCCCAGGCCGCCGACCGCTTCCGCGGCATCGAGACCCATCGCGCGGCGCGCGACATGGACAAACCCTCCGACCACGTCCCGGTCGTGGTCGAACTGGAGGACTGAGGCTTGGCCGATGCGCTCCGGGTCATCCTGCTGCTCGCCCTGGCCGCCGCGGCCCTGACCACCGGCGTGCTGGCCCTGGCCTGGTGGATGGAGCCGGGCCGCCGCCTCGGCCGGGCCCTGCTCAAGTCGCTCGGCGTCGTGCCCGAGGCCGAGGCCCTGTCACCGGGCGAGGGCCGCGCCGCCGGTCTGGATTTCGACGGGGCCCAGATCGCCGTGCTGTGGAACCGGGGCGTCGACGGCCTGGTCTATGGCTTCGAGGAGATCGAGGGCGGCGAGGTCATCGTCGACGGCCATGTCGTGGCCCGTATCCGGCGCGGCGAGGTGCGCAAGACGCTCGACGTGATGGCCCCCGATGCCGAGACGGTGGTGCTGCGCCTGCTGTTTTCCGACCCTCGCCATCCCGAGTTTGAACTGTCGCTGTGGAACGCCACCCTGGCCGTTCAGACCGGCTCGCCGGCCGAGGCCATGCGACTGGGCCGTCGCTGGTTGTCGCATCTCGACGCCCTGCTGAAGGCGTGATCGGATCCGTGGCCCTTCCGGTCCGGTCAGCGGGGCGCTAGAACCTCGCATCCCGTTTGTTCCGAGTTCCTGAGGAGCCCGCCGTGGCCCGCCTTTTCGACGCCTACATCATCGCTGACTGGACCGCCGCCGAGGGCAAGAAGCTGGGCGATCAGTCGATCTGGATCGGCGTGGCCAAGCGCGACGTGCGTTTCCGCCTGTACAGCGAGACCCATAATGTCGCGACCCGGGCCGAGGGCGAGAAGCTGCTCGCCTCGCTGCTGGCCGAGCACCGCAAGCGCGGTGACAAGGTCCTGCTCGGCTTCGACTTCAATCTCGGTTTCCCGACCGGCACCGCCGAACGGCTGAAGTTGACCGGCACACCGTGGGCGGCGATGTGGAAATTCCTCGCCGCCAACGTCGTCGACAAGGCCGACAACACCAACAACCGCTATCAGGTCGCGGCCAAGATCAACCGGCTGATGACCGACAACGCCTGGCCCATGTGGGGTGCCCCCGCCAGTCAGGCCCAGCGCTGGCTGACCACGACCAAGCCGCCCGCGGGCTCATCGGCCGACATCCCCGAACATCGCGCCACCGAGATCGCCGCCCGCCGCGGCAAGCTGCACCCCAAGGCCGTCTGGCAGATGCACGGGGCCGGCGCTGTCGGTGGCCTGACCCTGGTTGGCATCCCGATGGTGCGCCGCCTGGTCGAGGTCCTGGGCAGCGCCGCCGCCGTCTGGCCGTTCGGCACCGGCTGGCGCGAACTGACCGCCGAGGATGTCGAACCCCTGTCGACCCTGGTGGTCGAGGTCTGGCCGGCCCTGTTCGACGCCACGCCCGTCCCGGGCGAGTTCAGGGAACAGGTCCAGGTCCGCACCGCCGCCGAGGCCTTCGCCAGAATGGACGACCAGGGCACCCTCGCCCGCGCCTTCGCCCCGCCCAGGGGCACCGATGAGGCCCTGATCGCCCGGGTCGAGAGCGAAGAAGGCTGGATCCTCGGAGCCTAGGGCGAATCCGGCGGCCACGGGCGACATCGGCCCGGTGCCGGTGCATCAGGGTGAACCTCGGGCGCGACGCCATGGTAGGTGGGGTTGACCGACGTTGTTGAGCGACTGAATTTCATGCACGACCTTGCCGCCATCGTGGCCGACATAGCCGAAGAGATGCGGGCGGCCCCCGACCGCGGCAAGCCTGCCGACTACATCCCCCCGCTGGCGCGGGTCGATGTCGCCCAATTCGGCATGGCGGTCGTCACCGTTGACGGGCGCGTCTTCACCGCCGGCTCCGCCGATGAGCTCTTCTCGTTGCAGAGCATTTCAAAGGTCTTCGCCCTCACCCTGGCCCTGGGCAAGGTCGGCAGCCAGCTGTGGGACCGCGTCGGCCGCGAGCCCTCCGGCAGTGCCTTCAACTCCATCGTCCAGCTGGAGTCCGAGCGCGGCATCCCCCGCAATCCCTTTATCAATGCCGGGGCCATCGTGGTCGCCGACGTCAATCTCACCCGCGGTGCCCCCCGTGAATCCCTCGCCGAACTGATCAGCTTCGTCCGCCACCTGGCCGATGACGACACGATTGCCGTTGACGTCGAGGTTGCCAAAAGCGAGTCGGAGACGGGCTTCCGCAACGTCGCCCTGGCGAACTACATGAAATCGTTCGGAAACCTCCACCACACACCGGAGGATGTTCTCGCCCTCTACTTCGGTCAGTGTGCCGTCGCGATGAACTGCCGCCAGCTGGCGATGGCCGGTCGCTACCTGATGGCCGCCGGCCTCAATCCCACCAGTGGTCACCGGATCGTCCCGGAAACCCGCGCCCGCCGGATCAACGCCCTGATGCTGACCTGCGGCCACTATGACGCCAGCGGTGACTTCGCCTTCCGCGTCGGCCTGCCGGGCAAGTCAGGCGTGGGCGGCGGCATCCTCGCGGTGGCCCCCGGACGCGCGTCGATCGCCGTCTGGTCGCCCGGCCTCAACGCCCAGGGCAACTCCCAGCTCGGCACCCTGGCCCTCGAGCGGCTGGCGACGCGCACCGGCTGGTCGGTATTTGACCGGGCCGACGCGCCCCCGGCCTGACCCCGGGGCCGCCGCCGCGCTCCCGCCCTCCTAGCCGATCAGCACCTTCGCCGCCGCCCTCGCCTCGTCGGTGATGGTCGCCCCGGCCAGCATGCGGGCGATCTCTTCCTGACGGGTGGCGGGATCGAGGGTGTCGATCGTGGTGGTCGTGACCCCGTCGGCGTCGGCCTTGCGCACCTTCCAGTGGGCGTGACCGCGCGCCGCGACCTGCGGACTGTGGGTGACCACCAGCACCTGGGCCCCGGTCGACAGCCGCTTCAGCCGCTGGCCCACGGCCTCGGCCACGGCCCCGCCGACGCCCTGGTCGACCTCGTCGAAGATCATTACCGGCTGGCGCTGGTCGGCCCGGCTGGCCAGGGCCGCCTTCATGGCCAGGGCGAAACGCGCCAGCTCACCGCCCGAGGCGATGGCGTCCAGCGGTCCGAACGGGGTCCCGGCATTGGTGGCGATCTGGAAGCGCGCGGTCTCGACGCCCTGCGGCCCGCGCCGGCCCTCGGCGACCGGCTCGAAATCGACGCGGAACCGGGCCCGGTCCAGCTTCAGCGGCCCCAGTTCGCCCATCACCGCCGCGGCCAGCCGCTCGCCCGCCGCCTCGCGCGCCGAGCTCAGGAAGGCGGCGGCCACGTCATAGGCCTCGCGCGCCACACTGGTGGCCCGCTCCGCCTCGGTCAGGGCCTCGGCCCCGTCCTCGATCAGCCGCAGCCGGTCGCGGAACCGGCCGCGCAGCACCGGCAGCATCTCGACACTGGTGTTCAGCTTGCGGGCCGCGGCGCGCAGGGCGAACAGCCGCTCCTCGGCCTTGTCCAGTCGCCCCGGCTCGAAATCAAAGGCGGCCGCCGCCGCATCGACCTCGGCGATGGCCTCAACGGCCTCGACCAGGGTCCGGTCGATGGCCTCGGCCGCGGCCAGCAGCCGGGTGATGACCGGATGATCTTCCTCCGCCCCGGCCTGCAGGGCCCGCTGGCGCGCATGCTCGACCGCGCGCAGGGCCGACGACAGCTTCTGGCTCAGCTTGTCCCCGCCCAGGGCGGTGCGCGCGTCCGACAGATCGGCCAGGGCCTTCTCCGCCGCCCCCAGGATGGCCCGTTCCCCCGCCAGTTCGGTCTCTTCCTCGGCGCGGGGGTCCAGGGCGTCCAGATCGGCCAGGTTCAGGGCCAGGTCCTCGGCCTGGGCCGCGGCCTCGGCGGCGGCGGCGCGCAGATCGGCCAGCCGGGCGGTCGCCGCCTTCAGCTGTTCGGCGGCAGCGGCCACATCGGCCAGCTGCGGGGCCAGACCGCCATAGGTGTCCAGCAGCGTCCGGTGGGTCTTCCAGTCCAGCAGGCCGACGGTCTCGTGCTGGCCGTGCACCTCGACCAGGGCCTGGCCGATCTCGCGCAGGGCCGTGACCCCGGCGGGCTGGTCATTGATGAAGGCGCGGCTGCGCCCGTCGCTCGACAGGATGCGGCGCAGGATCAGGTCCTCGCCCGCCGCCACGTCGAAGCCGCGCTCGGCGATCAGGGCAATCAGCTCGGGATCGTCGGGGGCCGAGAACACCGCCGTGGCCACCGCCTGTTTGGCCCCCTCGCGCACCAGACCCGCGTCGCCACGCCCGCCCAGGGCCAGGCCCAGGGCGTCGAGGATGATCGACTTGCCGGCCCCGGTCTCGCCGGTCAGCACGGTCAGGCCCGCCTCCACCTCGAGGTGGAGCGCGTCGATCAGGACGATGTCGCGAATGGTCAGGGCGGTCAGCATGGCGCTTTGATTCGTGGCTTTCCCGATACTAGAGCGAAATCGGTTGAGTTGGACGAAGTCCAACTCGGCTCAGATTTCGCTCCAGTTTGATGCTGGACCATTTTTTGGATTCAGGTCGATTCGACCTGAAACAAAAATGGTCTCGCCACGAAAGCCGGCGTCCGGGCGCGTCAAGACGCGCACCGGACCGGGGGACCACCGTCAGCCAGGCTCAGCCCGGAATGATCCGGCGCAGCCAGCTCTCGCGCTTGCCCTCGGGCGCGACCTCGGGCCGCTGGCCCTGTTCCGTCAGCAGGGCATGGGCCTCCGAATACCAGGGGCTGCCCGGATAGTTGAAGCCCAGAACGGCCCCGTTGCGCACGGCCTCGTCCTTCAGACCGATGCTCAGATAGACCTCGACCAGACGGTACAGGGCCTCCGGCGTGTGCGAGGTGCGCTGGAAGGCCTCGTTGTCGATCACCGTCTTGTAGCGGTTGATCGCCGCCAGCGGCTGGTTGCCGCGCTGGTAATAGCGGCCGATCGCCATTTCCTTGCCCGCCAGCTGGTCATTGACCATGTCGATCTTGATCGTGGCGTCGATGGCGAAAGCGGTGCCGGGATAGCGGCGGGCCACGTCACGCAGCCCCAGCAGCGCCTGTTCGGCATAGCCCTGGTCGCGGCCGACGTCGGTGATCTGCTCGAAATTGCAGATCGCCTTCATGTAGAAGGCATAGGCCGCCGACGGATTGCCCGGGAACAGCTGGATGAACCGGTCCGAGGCGGCGATGGCCTCGGGGTAGTTGTTGTTCTGGTAGTAGGCGTAGATCTGCATCAGGATCGCGCGACGCGACCACTCCGAATACGGATGCTGGCGCTCGACCTCCTGGAAATAGTCGACCGCATCGCTCCAGCGCTGACGCTGCAGGCGTTCGTAGCCCGTATTGTAGAGCAGCTCGACCGGACGTTCCTCATAGGCGAGCCGGGGCCGTTTGCTGGTGCCCGAGCAGGCACTGACGGCCAGAACCGACAGCGCGACTGTCGTGATGATCAGACCGGAACGAAACTTCGAAGCAGGCAAGGGCGACCTCATGACATGCCGGAACAGGCGCGCCCCACACGGCACTCCCGAAACTCAGCGAGACCTCTACACCAGCGACAGGACCGCGCCAATGCGGACGCAAATTGAAGATATTGCGTCGCCGCGCCTTGAAGCGAGGCTGTCCCCTGATAAGAAGCGCGCTTGAAAGCGCCACCTGATCTGGCGGTTTGATGACGGCAAAAGGATGACCGGCGATGAAGCTGCTTGCAGGCAATTCGAACCGGACCCTGTCCCAGGCCATAGCCACCCACCTCGACATGCCGCTGACCAAGGCCCAGGTGAAACGCTTCGCCGACAATGAGGTGTTCGCGGTCATCGAGGAGAACGTCCGCGGCGAGGACGTCTTCATCGTCCAGTCGACCAGCTACCCGGCCAATGACAATCTGATGGAGCTGCTGATCATCACCGACGCCCTGGTCCGGGCCTCGGCCCGGCGGATCACGGCGGTCATGCCCTATTTCGGCTATGCCCGGCAGGACCGGAAAACCGGCGGCCGCACCCCGATCTCGGCCAAGCTGGTCGCCAATCTGATCACGCGCGCCGGGGCGGACCGGGTCCTGACGATGGATCTCCACGCCGGGCAGATCCAGGGCTTCTTCGACATTCCGACCGACAACCTGCTGGCCACCCCGGTGCTGGCCCGCGACATCCGCGAACACTACCCCCGCAGCGGCGAACTGATGATCGTCTCGCCCGACGTCGGCGGCGTGGTGCGGGCCCGGTCCCTGGCCAAGCGTCTCGACGCCGACCTGGCCATCGTCGACAAGCGTCGCGCCAAGGCCGGCGAGAGCGAGGTCATGAACATCATCGGTGAGGTCGAGGGCCGGCGCTGCATTCTGTTCGACGACATCGTCGATTCCGGCGGCACCCTGGTCAATGCGGCCCAGGCCCTGATGGAGCGCGGCGCGGAGTCGGTCTCGGCCTATATCAGCCACGGCGTCCTGTCGGGCCCGGCCGTGACGCGCGTCACCGAAGGCCCGCTGAAGGAGCTGGTGATCACCGACTCCATCGAACAGCCCCACGAAGTTTTGACCTGCGAAAAAATCCGCAGCGTCTCCGTGGCACCACTGATCGGCGAGGCCATCCGGCGCATCGCCAACGAGGAATCGGTATCCAAGCTGTTCGATTAACGGTCGGAAAACCCCTCCGACCGCGTTATACAGGCCAACAGAATGCCGGCGTCCACCGGCGTTGCGCTTTTACGTGGGGTTTCATGCCTATGTTCCAGACCTCTGTACGTTCCGGTCTGTCGATCGCGGCCGTCGCCGCAACCGTCCTTCTTGCCAGCTGCGCCACGCCGGAGCCCGAGCCCGTCGCGCCGCCGCCGCCGCCGCCGCCCGCGGTGACCCTGAACGAGGGTGTGGCCGAGGCCGCCTCCATCTATGTGACCTTCATCCGCGAGGTCGGCTCGATCGAAGCCGGCTTCCCCAATGCGGAATCGATCCAGGCCGCCATCCGGCGCGGTGCCGCCTATGAGCCGGCCCAGCTGTCGCGCGGCATGATCGCCTACGGGTCGATCCTGGCGCTGCAGTCGCCCGAGTTCGTCGCCGGTGTCCGCACCTTCGCCGTCGACCCGGACCAGCGCCGGAGAATGGTCGAGCGGATCATCGCCAATCCCGCCTATGCCGCGACCCTGCCGGGTGCCGACAAGGCCGCCGGTCTGATCGTCGAGGTGATCGGCAAGGATTCCGCCGCCCTGATGACCATCGCCAATGCGGTCGAGGAGGACGCCTACACCATCCAGGGACGCAGCGATCCCCGCCGTCGCTGGGCCTCGACCCATATTACCAACCGCGAGGATCGACTGGAGGGGGCCAAGAGCCTGTCCGCCGTCCAGATGCTGCCGTCCGCCGAGGACGCCGCCCGCCTGTTCGCGGCCGCCAACTCGGGCACGGGCCTGTCGCTGACGGCCGCCGAGGCCGGACCGCCCTATACCCCGGCCGTGGTCAATTCGCTGGCCATCGCCGCCCTCGCCGCCCTCGGGGCCGGTGGCGACGACGCCCGGGCCAATACCGAAGCCCTGGTCGTCGAATCGAACAGCGAATTCTGCCTGAACATGTCGAAGCTGATGCTGTTCCAGTGCCTGGCGGCCTCGCGCCCCAGCTATGAGGACATCTTCTGTGTCGGCCGGCATATCATGCGCGATCTCGCGACCTGCACGGCCAGCAACGTCACGCCTGTGCCGCGTATAACCCCGGTCCCGGACACGGCTGTGGCCGGTGCCGGCGGGATTTCCTCCCCGGTCGCGGCGGGGGCCGCGGCCGCGTCGATCAGCGCGCTCCAGTCCGCGTCCCGCTAGGACTTCATCGCCACGCGCCGCCCGTATGCGATCCCGTCGCGTACGAGCGGTTGCGTAGCAGCCCATGAGCGTGTAATGACCCGCGCTCTTGAATTCGAGGGTCCAAGACCCCGCCGCGCGGGCCTGCCCAGCGGCGTTTGTGTTATTGAGGCGAGCCAGATGGCCGAGATCATCCTGAACGTCGACGTCCGTGCTGGCGTTGGCACCGGTGGCGCCCGCGCCGTGCGTCGTACGGGCGCTGTGCCGGGAATCCTGTACGGCGGCGACAAGGCCCCCGTATCCATTTCGGTGAACGAGAAGGACTTCCGCAAGTCCCTCTACACCGGCAAGCTGCTGGGCCACCTCGTCACGCTGAAGTACGGCGACGAGAGCCAGTCGGTCATCGCCAAGGCGGTGCAGTTCGATCCGGTCTCGGATCGTCCCCTGCATTTCGACCTGATGCGCGTCGACATGAAGCAGATCATCAAGATCGAAGTGCCGGTGCATTTCATCAACCAGGACAAGTGCGAAGCCTTCCGTCAGGGCGGTTCGCTGGAAATCGTCCGTCACACGGTCGAGGTCTCTGTCCGCGCCGACCACATTCCGGAAGACCTGACGGTCGACCTGGCCAACCACAAGCTGGGCGATTCGATCCGGATCTCGGACATCAAACTGCCCAAGGGCGTCGAGCCCTCGATCTCCGATCGTGACTTCATGATCGCCGCGATCAAGGTCTCCTCGGCCGCCATGTCCGAAGCCGCTGACCAGGCCGCCGATGAAGCCGCCGAGGCCGAAGCCGAATCCGTCGAGGTTCCGGCCACCGCCCAGGGCGACGACGTCGAGGCCGCTGGCGAAGGCGACAAGTCGGAAGACTGATCGTCCCGCGATTGACTGTTCTGGAGCGGCCCATTCCCTTGCTGGAATGGGCCGTTTCCATTTCCGGAGCTGAGCGATGATCATCCTGGCCGGGCTCGGCAATCCGGGCCCCCGATACCAGAACAACCGCCACAACATCGGCTTCATGGCCGTCGACGCGATCGCCCGGCGCTGGAAGTTCGGGCCCGAGCGGGCCAAATTCCAGTCCGTGATCAGCGAGGGCGAGATCGACACCCCCGCCGGTGCGGTCCGGGCCCTGCTGATGAAGCCCCAGACCTATATGAACGAGAGCGGTCGCGCCGTCGGCGAGGCCGCGCGTTTCTACAAGATTCCGCCGTCGCAGATCATCGTCTTCCACGACGAGATCGACCTGGCACCCGGCCGTTTCCGCATGAAGACCGGCGGCGGCGCGGCCGGCCAGAACGGCGTCCGCTCCCTGATCAGCCACCTGGGGGCCGATTTCCGCCGCGCCCGCCTGGGCATCGGCCATCCCGGCGAGAGCCACCTGGTCATGCCCCATGTGCTGGGCGATTTTCACAAGGCCGAGCAGCCGTGGCTCGAGGCCCTGCTGAACGCCGTGGCCGACGCCCTGCCCTTCGCCGCCGCCGGCGACGACGAACGCTATCAGGGCGAGGTCATGCGTCTGGCCCCCGCACCGAAATTCAGTCCGCGTCAGGCCGCCCGCGACGTCTGATCCAACCACCGGGCGCGACAAGAAAACACCCGTCGGGGCATCGTCCTTATCACCGCCATCGTCTAGGTTCAGGGTGAGTTGAAATTGATGTCCGACGCCCGGCACTTGCGCGGGGTCCGGATCGCAGGTCGGCCCCTTCGAGGGCCGATATGGAGTATTGTCATGATGCGTCTTCTGATTGCCGCCCTGGCCCTGACCGGCCTCGCCGCCTGCCAGCCGGGCGAACCTGTCGCCACCAAGACCACCGTCGACACCGACGGCACCAGGAATGTCATCACGGCCACCGCCGCCTGGTGCCGGCCGACACCGAACGGGGCCCAGGCCGGGGCCTGCTACCTGACCCTGCGGTCCTCGGCCGGGGATCGCCTGACCGGTGTGGCCACCCCCGTCTCCACGGCGACCCAGATCCACACCATGACGCTGGAAGACGACGTCATGCGGATGAGCGAGATGGCTGAAGGCCTGCCCCTGCCCGCGGAACAGCCGGTGACCCTGGCCCCCGGCGGCGTGCATCTGATGCTGGTCGGCCTGACGGCGCCGCTGGTCGCCGGCCAGACCGTGCCCCTGACCCTCGGCTTCGAGAAGTCACCGGCCATGACCGTCCAGGCCGAGGTGCGGTCGCCGGAACCCGTCGCTCCGGCGAAGACCCCCGCTCCCGCCAAAAAGTCTCCCTGACCCTCGCTGCAAGCGCGAACCTGACAAACGGACCGCGACCGGCTAAAGGCTCGCGCTCACGAGGAATACCATGGCTCTTAAAGTCGCGATCGTCGGACTGCCCAATGTCGGCAAGTCCACCCTGTTCAACGCCCTGACCAAGACGGCGGCGGCCCAGGCGGCCAACTATCCGTTCTGCACCATCGAGCCGAACACCGGTGACGTGGCGGTCCCGGAGCCGCGCCTGCAGGCCCTGGCCGACATCGCCGGCTCGAAGGAGATCATTCCCTCGCGCATCACCTTCGTCGACATCGCCGGCCTCGTCCGCGGTGCGTCCAAGGGCGAGGGTCTGGGCAACCAGTTCCTGGCCAATATCCGCGACTGCGACGCCGTGGCCTTCGTCGCCCGCTGCTTCATCGATGATGACGTTACCCACGTCGAGGATCGCATCGATCCGGTCAGCGATCTCGAGATCATCGAGACCGAGCTGATGCTGGCCGATCTCGAAAGCCTCGAGAAGCGGGTCGGCAACGTCGAGAAGAAGGCCAAGGGCGGCGACAAGGAGGCCCAGACCACCCTGCGCCTGATCAACCTCGCCCTCGAACCCCTGCGCGCCGGCAAGCCCGCCCGCGTGGTCAAGGTCGACAAGGAGGACGAGAAGGCCTGGCACATGCTGCAGCTGCTGACCTCCCTGCCCGCCCTCTATGTCTCCAACGTCGACGAGGCCTCGGCCGACAAGGGCAATGAACTGTCCGACCTGGTCGCCAGACGCGCCGCCGAGGACAATGCCAATTCCGTCGTCATCTCGGCCAAGATCGATTCCGAACTGGCCGTGCTCGACGAGGCCGAGCAGAAGGAATTCCTCGAAGGCCTCGGCCTGGCCGAGCCGGGCCTGAACCGCCTGATCCGCGAGGCCTACAGCCTGCTGGGCCTGCAGTCCTACTTCACGGTCGGACCCAAGGAGGCCCGCGCCTGGACCATCCCGGTCGGGGCCACCGCCCCCCAGGCCGCCGGCGTCATCCATACGGATTTCGAAAAGGGCTTCATCCGCGCCGAAACCATCGCCTACGACGACTTCGTCTCCCTGAAGGGCGAGGCGAAAGCCCGCGAGGCCGGCAAGCTGCGCGCCGAGGGCAAGACCTATGTGGTCAAGGACGGCGACGTGCTGAACTTCCTGTTCAGCGGCTGACGGTATCGGGGCGCGTCGTGATCCCGGACGCCGCGAAGGCGGCGACCCGGGACGCCGGCACAACGACAGGCGCAACCAGCGCCAGCTGTCCCTGGATGAAGACCACCGCCAGGATGGCGACCGCTTCCGCCAATTCCTCGAAGACCTCGTGCTGCAGCAGGGTGCCGGCGGATACCAGCAGGGCAATCCTCACAAGGGAGGCCTGGCTGAAGGGGGCGTGCCGGAACACCGGTGCCAGCCGGCGGGGACGCAGCGTCAGCACGCCGGCCAGAACAATAAAGCCCCATCCCACCACGGCGTAGGCGATGTCATAGAGCCGGGGCGAGACGAAATTGTGCAGGTTCGTCTCGGCCTGAAGGTTCTGTGTGGCAAAGGCACCGGTCGCGGACCACTGGAACAGATGCTGGCCCCAGCTGGCCTCCTCGCCAAAGGCCAGGACCCCGAAACCAGCCACGACGCCCCAGAAGGCCGCTTTCACGGTCGTGTCCGAGCGCAATACCTCGCGGGCCGCCAGCAGGGCGATGGCGATCAGGCCGACAGCGGTGACCGTTTCGACCACGCCGCCGTCATAGGTTTCGGCCCCGAACAGCCAGGGCGCGGACTGTCCCGTGTGCCACAGATAGAGGCTGGCCGGCACGAGACCCGCCCAGGTCACGAACAGCACAGCCAGTCCTGCGCGCGACAGGGCCTTTTGCTTCAGACGCCAGGCATCCTGACCGACCAGCCACTTTCGGATACAGATCGCGATGCCCGCGAAAACGGCGAGCAGCGTACTCAGATTCATCCAGGACAAGGCAATCTCCCGCCACGACATCAAAGCGGCGGTGGAGGGCGTTCGTGGATTCGAACCACGGACCTGCGGGTTAAGAAGCCGCCGCTCTGCGCGACTGAGCTAAACGCCCCATACCTTGCCGTCCCGGAATGACCCGGACGGTTCCAGGCGCTGCACGGACCGTGCCGTGACCCGTCCCCCGACGGTCCTGAACCATCGCCCCTGCCGCCAGCGCTCCGGCTAGCCGAACCGCCGCCAGAGCCACGCGGCCAGCCACAGACCGCCGAGCAGCCATGAACCGACGATGAGGATGGCGACGACACGCCCCCTGGGTCGCGCGACTGACGCTGCCCGGGCGCGAAACCCGTCCATCAGGGCTGACGGAATCAGCCGGATCGCAAGGGCGATCCCCAGCGGCACGATCACGATGTCATCGAGATAGCCGAGCACCGGAATGAAATCGGGAATGAAATCGATGGGGCTCAACGCATAGGCGGCAACCATCGCGGCCACGGCTTTCGCAGCGAAGGGCGTCAGCGGGCTTCTCGCGGCGATCCAGAGCGCGACGACGTCACGCCTGAGCCGCCCGGCCCATGATGTCATTCGCTCCAGCATGGTCCGCTTCTGGCCGTGTGACGGCCCCTCCGCAACGCGGCAAAGGCGGTCCTGCCTCAGGCCGCCGCGACCGCCTCGATCTCGACCATCCAGCCGGCCTCGAACAGGCCGGTGATAATCACCGTCAGGGCCGGCTGGCGGCCGTCCAGCCAGTGCAGCCGCGCCTCGCGGTTCTCCAGCGCATGGTCCCGGTCGGCCAGGAAGGTCGTGACCTTGACCAGGTTGTCCATGGTCATGCCCGCGGCCGTCAGCTGGGTCTCGACATTGGCCCAGACCTGGTCGCACTGGCCGCGGAAATCCGCTGCCAGCGTGCCGTCCGGCGCGACCGGGATCTGGCCGGACAGGAACAGCCAGCGGGTCGCTCCGGTCACCTCCAGCGCCTGCGGATACGCGCCCTCGACCGGCGGCGAGCCGTCACCGGTCAGGGGGCGCAGGTTGGCCGTCACTGGCGGGCCGCGTCGCTTTCCGCGCGAATGGCCCCGAACTCGGAGTCGGGCTTCCAGCCCGGCCAGTCGCGGCTGTTGGCGAGGTCCAGACCCAGATGGTACATCAGGGTCAGGTTCTCGACCGCCGAGGTCAGGTCCCAGTCCGCCGACCACTCGTCCGACGGCCTGTGATAAACCGCCCCGAACCGGGCCTTCCACGCGGCCTCGCCGGCCTCACGGCCGCCGTCGACCCAGTCCCAGCCGTGCCAGGGCATGATCGCCGGCACGCCCATGCGGGCGAAGGGGAAGTGGTCCGAGCGGTAATAGAAGCCCTGCTCCGGCATGTTGTCGTCCGAGACATAGCGACCGTTCGCCGCCGCCAGCAGCTCCAGCCGGTCCTCGAGATCGTTCTGCCCCTTGCCGAAGATCGGCACGTCGCGGGTCGATCCCGACAGCGGCAGCATGTCGATATTGATATCGGCCACCGTCGTCGCCAGTGGCCAGACCGGGTCAGCGGCATAGGCATAGGCCCCCAGCAAACCCATCTCCTCGGCCGCCATATGGGCGAACACAATCGAGCGTTTCGGCCGTGGCGCGGCGCTCAGCTGGCGTGCCATCTCCAGTACGCCGATCGTGCCCGAGGCGTTGTCCCAGGCCCCGTTCCAGATGTTGTCGCCGGTCACACCCGGATGCTGCCCGGCCCCGCCGATATGATCCCAGTGGGCGGAATAGATGATGGTCTGGTCCGGGTGCTCGATCCCGGGAATGCGCGCCAGCAGGTTGTGGGTCACCAGGGTCCTGACGGTCTCGGTCACATCGAGCGACAGGGTCACGCCGCGCAGCGGCACGGCCTTGAAGGTCCCGCCGGCGATGTCGGCGACCTGACCGATGTCCATGCCGCCCGCCGCCGCCCAGGCCTCTGCCGTGTCGTGCGGCACGGAACCGGAAAACTCCAGATCGGCGGCACCGGGCGTCAGGGTGCGGGTGCGCGCCGCGCCGCGGACCAGACGCTGCCAGGCGGTCGATGTCGCGGGCTGGCGCACCAGGGTGAGGATGCCGAGCGCACCCCGGCGGAAGGCCTCATCGGCCTTGTACTCATCGGACTCATAGTGGGTCGCATAGGCCCCGTTGAAGCGCGCGCCGTCGGGCTCGCCGGCGACAACGACGACGACCTTGCCGCGCACGTCCACGTCGCCGTAATCGTCCCACTGGCGCTCGGGCGCGACGATGCCATGACCGGCGAACACCAGACCCGCATCGCGGATCGTGGCCCGGCCGTCATTGGTGTCCGCGCGCAGCACGATGTCGGTGCCCGGTGCCAGCACCCGGGTCCGGCCGTCCGGGCCGGTCCAGCTGGCCGTCGCCCCGGCGACGGGCGTGTAGCGCTTCAGCTCGATGTGCTGCAGCCAGTTCCCGTCGGGACCCCCGGGCTCCAGGCCCATCGCCTCGTACTGGGCCTGCAGCCAGTCCAGCACCATTCGCTCGCCCTCGGTGCCGGGATAGCGGCCCTGGTAGGCGTCGGCACTGATGGTCCGGATTCCTTCGCTGAGGCGGGCGGCGGAAAAGTCCTGGGCCAGTCCGGGACCGGCCGCAACCAGCAAGGCGACGGCGGCGACGCCCCCCAACATCCGACGAAACATGCAGAACTCCATCCCCGGGGCCACCTCGGCCCGGGCCAAACTAACGGCTGCCTCTAGAGACTGCCCGTTAAGTTTTGGTCACCCGCGATAACGGCCTCAGCGACGGGCGGACGCGCTGGGCGCGCGCGCCGGTCCGAACTCCGACCCCGGCTTCCATGCGGGCCAGTCCCGGCTGTTGGCCAGGGTCCGACCGGCCCGGTACAGGACCTCCAGATCCTCGATCTGACCGCGCAGGTCCCAGTCCGGCGACCATTCGTCGTCGGCCTGGTGATAGCGGCGCGACCCATATTCATCGCGGGCCGCGATGCGGGCCTCGAACGGCGCGTCCCGGAAGGCACCACTGCCGTGCGAATAGGCCATCGGCACGCCGCGCTTGGCCAGCGGGAAGTGATCCGAACGGAAATAGGAGCCGGCGGCGGGATTGGTGTCCGGTGCGACCGTTCGTCCCTGGGCCACGGCCAGCGCGCCCAGCCGCTCGTCCAGATCCGACTGGCCGTAGCCGACGATACCCAGCTCGCTCACGCGACCGTAGACATTCATCGCGTCCATGTTGAAGCCGGCCACCGTCGTCGCCAGCGGATAGACCGGATTGGCCGCATAGAATTCCGAGCCCAGCAGACCGCTCTCCTCGGCGGTGAAGCTGATCATCACGATCGACCGTTGCGGCCGCGGTCCCGCGCCCCACAGCCGGGCCATTTCCAGCAGGCCGGCGGTGCCGGTGGCGTTGTCGACGGCCCCGTTGAAGATGGCGTCACCGTTGGCGTCGGGCGTGCCCACGCCGATATGGTCCCAGTGGCCGGTGTACAGGATGGTCTCATCCGGATGGGTCGTGCCCGGCAGCCGGGCGATGACGTTCTGGGTCGTGACCCGGCTGGTGGCCACGTCGAAGCTGCCGTTGAACCGGGCCCCGGCCAGTTCGACCGGCTGGAAGTCCCGGCGGCGGGCCTGGGCCTTCAGGGCTTCAAAATCCAGACCGGCCCGGCGGAACAGGTCCACGGCCACATCGCGCTGGATCCAGGCCTCCATCCCCGTGCGTTCCGCCGCCGCATTGGCGCGGACGATGTCGAACTGCGGGCCCGACCAGCTGTTCTGCACCGTGGTCCAGCCATAGGAGGCCGGGGCCGTCTCGTGCACGATGATGATCCCGGCGGCCCCCTGGCGGGCGGCCTCCTCGTACTTGTAGGTCCAGCGCCCGTAATAGGTCATGGCCCGGCCGTTGAAGGTGTTCAGCGCCGGCTCCTCGAAGTCGGCGTCATTGACCAGGGCGACGATGACCTTGCCGCGCACGTCCATGCCCTTGAAGTCGTCCCAGTCGCGCTCGGGGGCCGTGATGCCGTAGCCGACGAACACCAGCGGCGCGTCGGTGATGGCGACATGGTCGCCCGGCAGCCGGGTCGAGATGGTGATCTGCTGGCCCTGGTTCAGAGCGATGGTCTCGCCGCCGACCCTGATGTCCGCCGCGATGTTCGAGGCGGTGAAGCGGTTCAGCGACACATCCTGGGTCCAGCCCCCGTTCGTTCCGCCCGGCGCGAAGCCCGCCGCCGCATACTGTTCGCTCAGATAGCGGACCACCTTGGCCTCGGCCGGGGTGGCGATCCCCCGCCCCTCGAAGCTGTCGTCGGCCAGCACCCGTACATGCTCCGACAGGCGGGCGGCATCAAAGGTGGCGGGCGCTTCGGGAGCGGCCACGGTGGCGCAGGCGGCCAGCAGGCCCCCCGCGGCGAGAACGGCGACGGACGTAGCGAGACGCATGAACGGTAACTCTCAGCCGGTGAACACAGGCGCAGACCCTAGGGCACCGGTGGAGGGCTGTCGATGCGACCGCTCGCCCGGGATCAGTGGCCGGGATCGACCGCCCCGCCCGCCGGCCAGTCACTGTCGCCCAGACGGGTCAGGGTCATCTCGAGGATCTGGCGCGGCGGCTGGCCCTCGACGATGTAGTGACCGACCTCGTGCCAGCGCCCGTCCTGCACCACCGCGACATAGCGCACCTTGGCCCCGGGGCCTGCCTGGACCTCCCAGCGGAAGCCGTCGGCCGTGGCCTCGAACGGGAAGTCGCCCGAACGGCCGTTGGCCCAGGAATGGAAGGCATAACGCCCGGCCGTCTCGTCCCAGGAGATCACCGCCATGGCGTTGAAGCTGGTGGTGCCGTCGGCATTGTAGCCCCGCCCCTCGATCACCTTGATCGATCCCCCCAGCAGCGAGCCGACCCGCTCGGTCTGGATGAACGTCATCTGCCCGCCGGGCCCGGCCATCCTGGCCTCCCCGCGCCAGGTCCCGTCCAGCCGGTCCAGGGCGGCGATCGCCTGGCGCTGGGCCGCCGATCCGGCCGCCTCGGGGGCCGCCTGGGCCAGCGCCGGCTGCGGCACGGACAGCGGCGCGACCAGCAGGGCAGCCGCCACCACGGCCATACGCATGCGAAGCAACATGATCCCTCTCCTTCTGTTTGCACTTTGCATTATAAAGCGAACGGGCAAA
>TARA_R110000868_G_scaffold1211_4_pt1 | contig 23643 bp, 27 predicted proteins | sample TARA_R110000868 | Tara Oceans TARA_R110000868 (sample SAMEA4397489) | marine metagenome | biome: Polar Biome; feature: [SRF] surface water layer (ENVO:00010504); material: water (ENVO:00002006), including particulate matter (ENVO:01000060) such as... | depth 5 m | reverse complement strand
TCGAACCTGCGACCTTCGGGTTATGAGCCCTACCCATTTTGTATCAATATGGTCTTAAATGTGTCTAAATTGCTGTTTAAAGCACTTATTCGACTCATCTGAAACCACAATAATTCAAGTAAAACCGCCAATTGTTGTACCTATGTTGTACCCATTGTACAAAAGAATCCTTATCTTCTAAGTGTAGCTCCTCAAAACACTTAGATTATGGCTTCATTAAAAGTACTACTCCGCAAAAATAAGAAAAAATCAGATCAAACGTGTCCTTTGGCATTAAGAATTACGCACAATCGTAAGACACGATATATATTCTTAGGGCAATATATATTAGAGAAGCATTGGAATGAGGATACTCAACGAGTTAAGAAATCTCATCCTAATTCAGCACGCCTGAACAATCTAATTCTAAAAAAGCTATCAGAAGCTAATGACACGATCTTAGAATTGGAGAGTAAAGATAATCCCGTTTCCGTTAAACAGATCAAAAATAAGGTTACCAACAGTAATGCAGATATTAGTTTTTTTGATTTGGGTGAGAAACGAATTAAAGAGTATGAAGAAAAAGGCACGTTTTCTGTGTCTCGTGCAGACCAATCTATTCTAAATAATATTGAGGCGTTCAACGGTGGAAAGAATCTATCCTTTAGCGATATAACTGTCTCCTTCTTAGATAGATTCAAAACCTACTGTGTTACTAAGCTCAATCACAAAAAGCGAACGGCCACCAATCAACTCATGCTTATCAGGACTTTATACAATAGAGCGATCAGTGAAGGCATTATTGATGAAAAGAATTATCCGTTCGGTGGTGATAATATCTCAATCAAACTTAACTCTGGGAATAAAATTGGATTAACCGAAGAAGAAATAAGATTGATTGAGGAAATGGAATTCAAACAAGGCACTTCAATCTGGCACACCAAAAATATATGGCTCTTCTCTTTTTACTTTGCAGGGGTACGGGTATCAGACGTACTTTCGCTTAAATGGTCTGATATTAAAAATGAGCGTCTCTATTATGAAATGAGTAAGAACGATAAACCAGTTTCTTTAAAAATACCTGAGAAAGCGTTAGCCATTATAGAGTTATATATAAAGGACAAAAATTCTGCGGATGATTATATCTTTCCTTATTTAAAGGAAGCCAATCAGGATGATCCTGAAGATATATTTAGAAAATCTCGTAATGCTTCCAGACTACTTAATAAATGGCTTAAACGAATTGCCGAACAAGCAGGAATTGATAAGAATTTATCCAATCATATTTCACGTCATTCGTTTGGGAATATAGCAGGAGAGAAAATTCATCCACTTATGCTTCAAAAGCTTTATCGCCATACTGACCTTAAAACCACTATCAACTATCAGGCGAATTTCATTAATAAAGAAGCTGATGACGCACTAGATAAGGTCATCGACTTCTAAATAATTGATCTGTCCTAGCATATAATCGCAAGTTGATACCGTATAAGCCCTTGTCAGACAAATAATTAAGACGAAAACAAAGTTTTTCTAAAAACTTTGTAAGGAATACTCTTTGAAACGGTCTAACTGTATGATAAAATTATAAAATCTGGACAATTAAAAGGAGATGATATATGGCTTCCTACTACATGAATAAGAACTCTCAATCAAATGGTGACAATGAAGTCCATAGAGAAGGTTGCTCTTGGATGCCTAAATCAGAAAACAGGCTTTATTTAGGTGAGTTCTCATCTTGTCATGGGGCAGTTTCTAAAGCTAAAACAATAGATTCCGATGCAGATGGATGCAAACATTGTTCTCCTGCATGCCACACTTCGTAAACTGACCACTTACTCAATACAATTAAATGGAAGTCATCTGTCTTGAGACAGAGGCGTTTTATGACCTCATTGATAAAGTTGTAGAACGTCTTGAGTCACAATCACCGGATATTGAAAATAAATGGATAGATAGCCAAGAAGCTATGAGCCTTCTTGGTATTAAATCTAAAACCACGTTACAAGGTTATCGTGATAATGGGGATATACGTTTCACTCAACCTCGTAAGAAGCTCATTCTTTATGATCGTGAATCTATTTTAGATTTTTTGGAGGGCAATGCGAAAGAGACCTTTTAAAATACTATCAATTCAAAGTCGTACGGTCAGTATCTGGGTAATTGGGAAAATTACCAGGAGTAGTATTGAAGAACGCTTCATCCCAAGGACGCAGACCATCTATATGAGTGTAGATTTTCTTCAGCTCAATATCGAATTCTTGTGGGGATATTTCACCACGTTCAAGTTTAAACAGAAACTGCGTGAGTTCTTTTCTGTAACACTGTTCGCCAAGACTGTTTTTGAAATATGGCGGATACTCTCCTCCAAAATGAGCTTTCAAATATTTGACCGCTTCATCGTTGTGTTTTGCCAACTCTTTTTTCATTTCAATCGCCATAATATAACCCCTAACCTTTTTCATAATTCTACCACAGATGGAGTCTAAACTCAAACCTCATGACATAAAAGAAGTCCTATCTAATCAACAGACAGATGCATTCGCAAAGCTTCGTCTGCGTCAACAGGCAGAGTATATCGCCAAAGGCATACAAGTTGGTGAAGATCAAGAATTGGATCAGAAATTTGACCTGCAAAGACAAGATTTATATGAGGGTATTCAAAAAAGAGAACAATGGATTAAAGAGCTAGAAGCCACGGATAACTACGATCAGATATCCAATGAATTAAGCCAAGATGATCCCTATGGGTTAATGGAGTATGCCGAAGGTAAAGAACGTCCTTTAGAACCAGATGCACAGTCTGATTATTTCAAGGGCTTTACTCAAGGTTATAAGCTTCAAGAGCTAGCCCCTGAAATAAATCACGTTCTTATCAATTCAGGTGACCGCAATGATGAACGCATGAAAGGAATGATTGAAGCTCGCAATCAGCATACTAAAGACAAAGCTTTAGATCCATCCTCTGAAATCTCACCCGAAATATGGGATGAATTAGACACAAACAAACGTGAAATAGAATCTGGACGCTCCCCGTCAAAAGAAGTGGACAAAGGTAAAGATATAGACAGGTCATAAAACTATCGATCTTGAAACCAACATATTAACCTTTCCAAATTCTGGTGAACTCCCAGATGACACATGGACACTTCGTAATGCTGTTGAAGGCATTCAAATATTTGGTGGTATTGGTTCAGGTAAAACATCTGGATCAGGTGCTACACTCGCCAAGAAATATCTAAAACTTGGGCTTGGTGGATTGGTTCTTACCGTAAAACCTGATGAGAAAAATACATGGGTTGAGTATTGTAAAGAGACCAATCGCCTAGATGATCTTATTATCTTAGAAAGAGACGGAGATCACCAATTCAACTTTCTTGATTATGAATATAATAGAACAGGTGAAGGCTCAGGGATTACAGATAATATCGTCAATGTTCTAAAAACTGTTATAAACTCTGGAAAATCAGATCAAGGACAACGGACTAATGAAGGGTTTTGGGAAGATGCTCTCGATATGCTTTTGTTCAATACCGTTGACCTTTGTGTATTGGCTTTTGGAAAACTAAAAATTGATGACCTTTACCATGCAGTTCAAAACCTTCCTAAGTCTGAATCAGAAGTTGTCCAACCGACGGCAGATAGTAGTGATCCTTTTGCCCGTATTCTTTATAAAGCCAAGCTGAATATTGCTAGGAAAGCAGAGCAAAGAAAACGACAGTACTTAAAAGGCAATCCAGGCTTAGACTACGATGTCAAAACAGACAAAGAGTTGGCCGCTTTTAAAAAAGTCATGCATTATTTTATGTCTGACTTTCCGGGGCTAAGCGACAAAACACGCTCAGTTGTTGAGCACTCTTTCTTTGGCTTACTCTTTCGTCTTATTCGAGAACCGATTAAAACTTTGATATGCTCCCCTACTCCAAACTTCTCCCCTAATGATTGTTTCAAAGGAAAAATCATACTGATTAATCTACCGATTAAGCAGTTCGACAAGGTTGGTCGTGATGCACAAATCTTATTCAAGTACGTCTGGCAAAGAGCCATGGAGCGCAGGACAAAATCCAATAATGAAGCACCTGTTTTTCTATGGGCAGATGAGGCTCAGAATTTTCTACATGAACATGATATTGATTATCAAGCAACAGCCCGAAGTTCTAAAGTATGTACCGTCTATCTGACACAAAATATTCCCAACTATTATGCTCACTTGGGAGGGCGATCAGGTGAGTTTCGAGTAAAGAGTTTTCTTGGGACAATGGGGACTAAAATCTTTCATGCGAACGCTGATATGGAGACCAATAGATATGCTTCTGATTTGATCGGTCAACAAGAGATTTGGAAGGAGAATAAAGGCTCTCAATTTGTCGGCGGATTCACCATGTCCGAAGGTTCTTCTCAAGACAGAGATTTTATTATTCACCCCGAAGATTTTACAGCTATGAGAACGGGTGGACCGATTAATAAATATCTGGTAGATGCCAGAATTCACAGACAGGGATTTCCATGGTTTTCCAGTTCAAGAAATGACAGAAAAATATCCTTTAAACAATCCATTAATAACAACAAATAACGAGGTACAACATGAAACAAAAATCATACTTTAAACAAGTGTTTAGACGGACAAATTTTAAACTCGGGTTTCTGTCTTTCTTTTATAGTATTTGTTCAGTTCCCCGACTTCTCCTTGAGGTCTTTTTAAGAAAAAATATGGGATCGAGATACTTCAGTTTTGGTCTTAGTATTATTCTCTTTTCATTCTTTCTCGTAACGCTACTTTTTAGTGCATTTTCTAAGGCAGCTGCCTATTCTGCTCTTGGCAGTAATGGATATGCTCTAGGTATTTTCGGCATATTATTTTTTGTATTTGCGAACAAAAGACGCTCTGAAATAAATAGTGATCCAACCCATGTAAGCTTTGATGAATTCAGTTTATCAACAGGTGAATTGACAGGGTGGTTTAAGTCAAAAAAAGAGAATGGAGCAAGTTTACGAACGATTGAGATTTGGCTTGAACCCCTTCCCTTTCTCGTTGGTGGATTGGTTCTTTTATTGTTCCCAATTAGCAGATTGCTCGGATTAATCTTTCTCCTTTGTAGCATCCTTTATTCATTGAGTTACATGGGAGCTTATGCCCTTGCCAGAGATTTCATCATGGATAAAATTGATGAAAAAATTGCCGGAGAGGAAATGGGACAAGCTCTTAAATCTGGGTTTTCTGGACATGAAGCGAGAGGCTTTACAAACCGCTCACCAATACCATCGAATGAAGAGCATAGAGAACAGCTCTACAAACTGATTTTAAAGCGAGATAAATCTGGCGAGCCTACTTCAGTCGCCGAATAGAAATGACAGTGCGTAAGCCATGTTCCATCTGTCCAAAGCACTGCTTAGGGGAGATGTCTGATAGAATTGCGCACTGTTCAACCATACGCACTGTCACTTGTTAGTGACACCTTATAAACCACGTTCCGCACATCGTGTATAGCGGACGTGGTGGGCGTAACATTCAGTATTTATCTATGAAATAATACCGCCTCGTTTCACCAAGATACAAAGAATGAATTCAGCATGATTAGAATGTTTCAGAGCCAGACTGCTGGGCAAGCCAAAACTTATTTTAATGAGGCTCTCAGTAAGGCTGACTATTATATAAATGACCAAGAATTAAACGGACGCTTTCATGGAAAACTGTCCGCTCGTCTTGGTATTGAAAATGACATTGTTGATCGTGATGTTTTTCACAATTTGTGTGATAATATTCATCCCAAGACAGGGGAAAACCTTACCCCCCGAACAGTAGAAAATCGCAGGGTTGGATATGACATTTCTTTTCATTGTCCAAAGTCTGTCTCCATCCTTCACGCCTTCGGTGATGACGACAGAGTTTTAGATTCATTTCGAAAAAGTATTCATGAGACAATGCGAGAAATGGAAGCTGATATGCAGACCAGAGTTCGAATTGACGGACAAAATCATGATCGTGATACGGGGGAATTACTTTGGACAGATTTTATACATCAAACGGCTCGTCCAGTTGATGACAATCCCCCTGATCCACATTTGCATTGTCACTGTTTTACGTTCAATGCAACGTGGGATAAAACTGAAAATCGGATCAAGGCAGGACAGTTCCATAACATCAAAAGAGATATGCCTTGGTACCAAGCCAGATTTCAGAAACGCCTTGCCGATAAACTGTCTGAACTGGGTTATGGGATACGAAAAACGGGCAGAAGTTTTGAGGTGTCAATCGTTCCCCAAAAAGCGATTGAACACTTCTCAAAACGCACCAATGCGATTGGTCAGACGGCAAAGGAATTAGGTATTACTGATCCAGAAGAATTGGATCAATTAGGGGCACGCACCAGAGGCAAAAAACAATCGTCAAGATCAATGCCCGAGCTTAAAAAGTTATGGGTTGGGCAACTTAAAAATGCAGGGATAGATCACCGCTTAAATGAAGAGACTGAAACGACTATTCGAAACCTGAATTCAGAGCAATGTATTGACCATGCTTTGGCTCATTCATTTGCCAGAAAATCGGTTGAAAGAGATCGCCGAATCTTAGCTGAAGGATACCTGCATGGCATCGATTCAAGAGCCGTTACTTTAAGTGATATTGACCACACCTTTAACACGGATGATAGAGTGTTCAAAGTGCCTGATGGGAAGGATAAGTTATGTACGACTATTCCTGTGCAAGCGGAAGAAAAACGCATGGTAAAATTAGCTAAAGATATGCGTGGAACGGTTAGTCCTATTCGCCCGAATATTGCTGATAATGTGCTGAGTAATTTAAATGATGAACAGATCGTTGCCGTCAATCATGTATTAAAATCTCCTGATCGTTTAATGATGCTTCGTGGTGGAGCCGGCACAGGTAAAACCACCATGATGAAAACGGCTGTAAGGCTCATAGAAGAGACTAGACGACAAGTCCATGCCTTTGCCCCTACTGCGGATGCCTCAAGAGATATGTTGCGCTCTGAGGGCTTTGAAAGGGCTGATACCGTTGCACGTTTATTAAAAGACGTGGAGATTCAAGCTGAAATTCAAAACCAAGTCATCTGGGTTGATGAAGCAGGAATGCTGGGCACTAAAGATATGAGTGACATTTTAGAGTTAGCTGATGATCTGGATGCCCGTGTGATATTGACGGGCGATACCCGTCAACACACCGCCGTTCAACGTGGTGATGCCATGCGAATTTTGAGACAGGTGGCAGGAATACCAATTCCTTCGGTCAATCGTATTTATCGTCAAAAGGGTAAAGAATATCGAGAAGCTGTTGAAGCGATCAGTGCAGGAGATATATCGACTGGTTTTAACAAACTGGAGTCATTGGGATCAATAGAAGAGCTTGAATCAAAAGATGTATCCAAGCGATTGGCAGAAGATTACTTAAAAACTCAACAAGAAAATAGGACTGCACTGGTGATTTCACCTACAAATGAGCAAGCCCAATTAGTGACAGAGAATATCCGCCAAGGGCTGAAGGATAATGGCTCATTAGAAAAGAAAGACCGCTCCTACTCTCGTCTGAAAAATCTTTATTACTCTAGTGCTCAAAAAGAAGACTGGCGTTCTTATAGTGTAGGTCAGGTTATTCAGCTTCATCAAAATATGCCTGGCTTGAAAAAAGGCTCACAAGCCAAGATTATCAAAGCCGATAAAGAAGGCATAGAGATGATGCAAAATGTTCAATCTCATACGCTTGATCTCGCTCGTCCCGATGACTTTGATGTTTACCATTCTTTTGAAATTAATCTTTCAAAAGGTGATCGCATTCGTATTACTAAGAACAGCTTTGATAAGAATGGCCGTCGCCTGAACAATGGTAAAATATTAGAAGTGGATAGCTTTAGCCGTCAGGGTGATGTCCGATTGAAAACCCCTGATCGCAAGAATGGGGCAGTTTATGAAATTGATAGAGATTTCGGCAACTTCAATCATGCCTATTGTATCACCTCTTATGCCTCACAAGGTAAAACGATAGATAGAGTATTGATTGCTCAACCGTCTGCCACCTTCCCTGCGTCGAACATGAAACAGTTCTATGTATCGGTATCCCGTGGACGTGAGGCTGTGAAAATATATACAGATGATAAGCAAGACCTTTTACAAACAATCCATAAAGAGGGTGATCGTATGTCGGTTCATGAGCTAGAGGCGTTAGATCAAAGCCGAACTCAAAATAAATCTAAAACGCTAAATAAAGGTGATTATGAACCGGATATCTAAAGAGATATTGGCTGAACTGGATGGAAAAGATAAAGAGGAGTTAGAAGAGAATGGTTTTAAGTCAGGGAATAGTGGGACTGTAGATTTTATCAAGCAAGATGGATCACGCCAGATGTTTCCCTACTCTCAGCTTATCACTGCTTGGACAGAAAAAACAGATGAGCATAATCTCATCAAACTTTTCTTCTCCACTCATCATGTAACCTTGAAAGGGTACCACTTAAACTCGTTGTATGAGCTTATCAGACAACAGAATTTAGAAATTGTGATAGCTCAAGATGAGCGGTATTTAAATACCTCGAAAGACAATCAACCTTATGTCATTGAAATTGATATCGAGTGGAAGGGGAATGGAAAAGAAAGATTATCTTAAATCTCAAGCGTGGGTATAGGACCTCTTTTTTCTTCTTTCTCCAAGAAGGCTCTTACTCTTTTGCCCGCCCATTCACCATCTGGGCGGTGGTCATCTGGATCACCCATGCTTTCAACTATTTTATCAAACTCTTCTTGAGTGATATCAATTGTATCATCAGAATCGAGGATAGTTTCTGTTTCTTTTACCATGAAAAATGATTTTAGATTATTTCTCAATAAAGTTATTAAAGAACACATAAGCAAATGCTCCTGCAATTGGAGAGGCTATACTCAACATATACTGTACCAGCTTAAGTGTCCTTGTATCAACAATAAAGCGTTCTTTTTTACTCTCAATATTTAATACTCCAACTGGTTTCCGGTTTTCCCCCTCGCCCCACATCAATAAAACTGAAATAAAGCTTCTAAAATGATCCTCTTTATCTTGGAATATTTCTTTAAAGCGTTCTTCTGCTTTTTCTGGAACATCTTTCCTGAACGAACTGTAATTCTTAGGATCTGGTACATATTGAGAAAAAATTCTCTTCTCTGATACTTTGTCTTTTCTTGAAATCCATCTCTGCAAAAGTACTTGAGCTCCGGGCAAAGATTTATCTATTGAATTAGGTACTTTAAAAAAACATGGCTCGTGCCCTCTTTCCTCTGCCTTTTCGCTAAATCCAATCAATAATAGATTGTATAGTGTCTCTTCCCTAGAAATTTCATCTTTCCCTTCATATAAATCATAAATACCACTTGAGTTTGAAACAGAACACTTGTTGAGCGTTTTGATAATATCTTTCTCTGCTTTTTGTCCTGAAACTTTAACCATTAAATTACACGCAATGTCATAAGAGGTTTCTACAGCTTCATTATTTCTTTTACTCAAATCTCCTATTATAAATTGAATAGAATTTTCGAGTAACCTTGAAAACTCTTTGAACTCTGAATCCCATTTTGCAATATCCCAATCCTGCCATCCATCTGTTGGTTTAATTTCAGTAAAATATTCGATGTACTCAGAAAGTCGACCTATAGTTAGAACTGTTGCTATTCGTTTAGAAAATATTGAAACAAAGAAGTGCCCTAACATTGGTAATGCCATCAATAATATTAGGCAAAAAATAAATGTGAATGATTTTAAAAACTCCTGCCCCATCCAAATACCTGCAAATGCGGCAAAAATTGGAGCCGAAGGTGTGATTATAGTACTTATAGTTCTTATAAGTTTTAAGCGACTGGGTTTCTCTTCAAAATGATTAACTAATCGTTTGGGTAGTAACTGCTTTATCTTATTCGAACTTAAAATTCTTAGGGCTTTCCATTTCTTTTTAAACCATCCTTGTTGTTTTTGTTCAGCTATTTGGTCGCTTTCATCACTCATATCATTGTCTGTTATTCATTAGACTCAGATTAAGGTAATCAAAAATTTTGCTCAAAAGAATTGATCTAAGTTTCAGATACCTACGATTAAAGTGATTAACAACCCCATCTGAACAGCAAACGCCACATAAATTCTGTTTAGAATTCTTACTTCCAATTTTGCCAAAGCTGTTTCTAAGTCTTCACTATCTAAAAGACCATTTGTCCGAGCCTAAATAACTCGGACAATGGCTTTGATCTGTTTTTGAGAAAATCTGGCTTTTCTCAGTATGTTTTCTACTGAATAACTCATGGCGTCATTTCATGGCTGTTCACTGGTTCGGAAGCCTTATTATTTTGCTCATCAGCTTCACGCACAACCAGTTCGATATTGAATCCAAAGAATTCAATTTTCTGGGTCATACCCTTTTGATCTTTATGTTCCCAAGCGGCTCCAACCTTTTGCCAAAACTGCTCTCCATCTTTGTTGTCTTTAATAAAAAAGACATTGTGCGTTGGTTGTTTACTTTGTCCGTTATCAGACATACTTCACTCCTTTGTTTGTGGGTGGAGTAGAAATGTCTCATATGGGCTAAGAGTTGACTACGCACAAAGAAATTTGGGAATAATCAATGAAATAGGAATATAATTAAGCCGTAAATTCAGAAAAAGCTATATCACAATGGAAAAGCAGAAAATACTTACAGACTTACGAAACGATTTGTCAGGGAATATTGAAGAGAGATTTCCGGGCTTAAGCGATGAATGGAAGCAACTTACTCAAAGTGTTGGAATTGATTTTCCTGATGACGCTAAAGAAGAAATTCGTAGAAGCTTTCTATCTATTGAAGGGTTTGGGTTGAACTCAATTTTTGTTGAAGTATATGCTCCTTATAAATTTAGAGAAGAGCTATGTGAAAAGATTCAGATTCAATTTCCAGATCAGTTAGATAAAGCAAAAGAATACGCTGAATACATTCTTTCAAGAGTGACGACCCTAAATTACTGAACAATATTCAAGAAGTTAAGAACGTAGGTAATTTTGATGGCTTTTATCCAGATGTATCTAAAGAAGCAAAGACAAGGTTTTTTGAAATATTTTCTGAAAAAAATTCTCCAAGAAGTTTTATCTCTATACCATTATATTGGAACAAACAACTTGTTGGTGCATTGAACGTAGAAAGTAAAAGAGAAGATTTTTTAAGTGACGATGCTACTAAAGATATGATAGACTCTACATTAGCAGTTTTAACCCCCATTTTGGGAGCTTTTGTATATGTCTTCAATTTTAACTTTATTCAAAAACCAATTAAAACATCTGTTCAAGACGAAACCAAACATACATCCGATGGCTGAAAATAATACTACCATAGTTTCAAATGAGGAAAAAAATAAATTTGTTGAGTCTATTGGTGTGTTAGAACCTGATAGTAATTTTGTTTATGACAACCTCAGAGAGACACTTGATCTTTTCGAGGAATTTGAGGAAGACAACGAAAATGAGACAGTTCAGCCTGAAGTAATCTCCCTCTAAACCTACTTAAGTAGTCCTAATAATATTGTTATTAATATTCCTGCCTGTGTAGCAAATCCTATGTATATCCTGTTTAAGATACGAACTTCCAGTTTTGCTAAAGCTGTTTCTAAGTCTTCATTATCCAAAAGTTCATTAGTTCTAGTATGAAAGATTTTTAAGTGACAGAGCAACAAAAGATATGTTGAACTTCATTCTAGCAGTATTAACCTTTTTAACTAAGAGCTTTTGTATATGTCTTCATTAATAGGATTATTGAAAGATAGCATTAAATCAATTTGTGGTCTTAAAAAAACCACGCTATCTAGCTATAGAACTGAAAATATGAGCACTACAGAAAAATCGGTATATAATAAAAAGATTGAAGAGGAACGTAAAAAGGCAGGAAAAAGCTACTTAGGACATTATCGTCCAAGAGAAATAGTTAGACAAGAGCAAATGAGAGAGCATCTTGCCAAACTGCATCCCGAATTTAGGACTGATAAAGAGCCAGTTGTTTCTTAAAACTGCGTCTATTTCTACGAAAAGATATTAAACACCCCAAAAATCATCGTCAATAAAAGTCCCATCTGAACGGCAAAAGCTACATATATCCTATTTAGAATACGAACTTCCAATTTTGCCAAAGCTGTTTCTAAGTCTTCACTATCTAAAAGACCATTTGTTCGAGCCTCAATGACTCGGACTATGGCTTTGACCTGTTTTTGAGAAAACTTCGCTCTACTCAGGATATGTTCAACTGAATAACTCATGGGGTCATTTCCTGACTCTTTATTGCCTTAGAGTCCTCATTTTTTTGTTCATCAACCTGACGCACAACCAGTTCAACATTGAATCCAAAGAATTCAATTTTCTGGGTCATACCCTTTTCATCTTTATGCTCCCAAGCGGCTCCGACCTTTTGCCAAAATTGTTCTCCGTCTTTATTATCCTTAATAAAGAACACATTGTGCGTTGGTTGTTTACTTTGTCCATTATCTGACATATTTCGCTCCTTTGTTTTTTGGTGGAGTAGAAATATCTCATACAGTCTAAAAGTTAACTACGCACATAGAAAAAGCCCGATTTCTCGGGCTTTTATTTAGCTTAAAAACAAATGATGTTCATCATGTTTGGTTTGAATAGAATAAAACTCCCCATTGAGTTCCATATCTTCAGCCATTGAGTGATAGTCTATATAATACTCCAAATCTTTTGGGATATCACAACAACTGGTTGTTAGTTCTTCTGCATAATCAGATAGACTTTCATAGCAACCAAGATAGTTGTCTTCCAAAACCTCTTTCGCTTTATCAATATCACAATGCATATCTAACAATTCAGCCCCAAGACTTTCATGTTCTTCTATGAATAGTGCAAATTGACTCAGTTTCTCTGGCAGAAAGCCACTTGGATCAAATCCACAGAAATATTCGTAGTCATGGATATCCCACTCTTCACCCATTTCAATGGGTGACGCTTTTAGCATCTGATGGATGTCTGTTTTTATATCCTCCGGATCATTAGCACAATCAACCCATGAACCATGAAGTATGCCGTTATTGTATGAGGCTAAACAGGCTACATAAATACGTGGTGTATTCATTGTTTTATCCTTTCTTGAAAAAAGGAAGAGAGCACTAGGCTCTCTCCTGTTCATCTTTATTTTCACGGATGACCAATTTGGTTTCTAATCCAAGTAGGCTAATACTTTGATTTAAACCTTTCTGATCTTTGTGAGTCCAAGCAACACCAACTTTATTCCAGATAGCGTTGTCGCCTTCACCTGATACGGTATAGACAGTGTGCGTAGGTTTTTTAGTTTGATCGACTGATTTCATAATAAACTCCTTTTGTTGTTATTGGTTTCGAAATCGAGAAATGACCAATCCAAAGTCAGAGACGAGATGTCATGAGCCACACGTTTAAGCGGGCAAGCGTATTGACATGAAGTCGATTTGGATAAATTGACCCGATTCAGAGAAACCGATACACAAAAGGTCTATAGATATCAGAAGTGCAATAAAACGCACATTTTGTACTATCCAGATGTTTGATGAAGCTTTTTGTATAGCCGTGCGTTGGAGAAATAAACACTCAAAGCTGGTAGAAAAGTAATTTGAACAATAGGAGATAAACCTACTTCGTAATCAAAGATGATAAGGACAGGCATTAAGTCCGAATATGTCCAGAGTTCAAGAAATTTTGCCGCCCACTCTAAGACTATACTGGCAATAAAGCTTATGAAGATGAAATATAAATAATCATTCAGTTTGAGTTTCTCAAAATTGACAGACGAAAATATAAACTCTGTTATCTTCCAAAGCCCCAGAACGATAAATACATCCCCAATAATGGCTGCCCACATCCAGAACGTTGCTTTCCAGAATGGCCAGTCCCACATGTCATACAAGAATAGGCACTGCCCAAACTCCCAAATGGTATTGAGAAGAAACGCCCAAATTACAATTGGGCGTATTTCTTTAATATGATCTTTCAAAGCGGGTATTATTTAGCGGGAAGACCAGTGAAGAGCGACAATCTTCCAATTACCGTTTTCTTTCTTTAGTACCGCTAATTCCAAGGAGGTCAGATCAATCCCACGATCTGAGTAGGTTCCTTTCATTGATGTAATGGTTGAAACCCAAGCCATATTTCCTTCGATATTGATCTTTTGAGATAGCTCGTTTCGTTCAATTGCACTTAGGAATTTACCATCAGAATGAAAGTGATGAGATAAATATTCCTCTTTGGTCTCGCTGCCCCTACCTTCTAAGATAGTTACATCTTCATGGAGAAGAGATGATGCTATCTTAGAGTCATTCTCAACAATGGCTTTTTCAAAATTTGATAGTACCGTTTTAATTGATTCCTGATCGCTCAAATCTTGAGCCTGTAGCTGTGGAGCAGCCATAACAAAGATGGCTGCGACTAAGGTTAGTAGTGTTTTCATAAGGATTAATTATTTGAGTTGTGATAATTCAATGTTCTTGATTAAGAGTTTTCCATGACCATTTATTCTTAAGCCAATACTCCCGGTATCTGGTTCATCTCCGTGCCCATGAACCACCATTTCTTTGTTGATATAGCCTCTAAAGTGCGTTCCATCACTAACCACCCGAATAAATTTCACACCTTCATTCTCAAATTCTTTTTCATCAAAAAGTTCGATTTTGTCATTTGTAGTTCGTCCTTGCGAAATTTCTCCATCAGAAGTGAGAGAGACAAAATCATAGTTTTGGGCATCTTGAATATGGTGGGCAATTTTAACATCTCCGGTAAAGGATGTCATATCTACATAGATATCAACTTGAATATTTTTATAGCCTGAATGTGTTACAAAGAAATTGCTTATATGGTCTGTCAGATTTAAGCTGAGATACGTTTGATTGTCAGCTATTGAAACCGTTGGGTTAAGCTGTTCCATATTCCCCTCAAGCCAGTGAAACTGTTCATTCAGATCATTAACTGAACTAGAAGACATTTCCCATGTCCAATCCCCATTTTCTTTTTCTATAAATAGGGATTCTAAGTCAGCATTTTCAGTTTGAACTGGGGCTATCGTTTCTTCTGCTTCTAAGTATTGCCCTGTTCCAACCCCATAACCATAAACCATGGTTGCTCCGTATTCTCCTGTCTCAAATAAGAATAAGAGACCGGGAAGGGCGAGAGCAAATGCAAAAACCTGTATCGATTTCGTTTCCAGCTTTTTAAACCAATGCAGAGCAATACGAAGAGATGAATAGATTCCAAAAAACAGAACCGTCCAAAGTGCCCAATCGGCATGATCTGTGAGAACAGATTGTGCTTCGGTTGGCAGAAACACGGTGTCAGCTGCTGATCGTCCAGTGAAATAAGTAACAATGGCTGAAATAGAGCCAAGTACATAGATGAACGTGGTTTTCTTTTCATCCCACCACTTTTCAGGCAGAAAAAAAGCAATAAGGTTCAATCCAATTGCCAATATGAGTATGGCGATTGGAAAATGAACGATCATGGGGTGAATGTTTGGTGCGTAATCAAATAATTCATTCATAGTTTTATTTTTCAGTTAATAAATGTTGAGTAAGCAAAAATGGATAACCCGATGACATTGATGAGAATAAACAGGGTTACAGCCGTTTTCTTGATCTTTCCACCGCCTTCCATCTGCATATCCATTCCTGAACCATGCTCTTTTTTATGTTGTTTGTAGAGATAGATCATACCGCCAGTTATAAAGAGAAAGACCAGGTTCATCCAAAAGGTATAATCGATTTTAAACTGAGTGACCTCCTGAACCACTTTTGCTGACTCTGGAATGATGCCAAAGAATCCAAAGACTGCATTAAGGATCAGCGCTGTGGCAACAATGCTCACAAACATAATTCCGGCAATGTAGAGTGCCACTTTCCACCCATAGTATTTGGCATTGATATGTACCAATGGTGGAACCATCAGATCGGAGTAGATAAAGCCCATAATTCCCGCAAAAAGAACGCCGTTTTCATTAAGAACTGTTGCTAAAGGAATATTCCCCATAGAGCCAATGAATGTTGCCCCTGCTACAAATGGCGCTATAAGTGCGTTTTCTAAGGTGACCAGCCAGTCAGGAATACCTGTTGCATCAACTAAGAATAAGCTTGCCCAAAAACTCTCTGGAACGAGCACCGCTACAAAGCCTGCGATCGTAAAGCCTATGAGGATATCTTCCCATGCCATTTTCCAGTCATTGACAAACTTTTGTCCGACCAAATGCCATCCTTTTTTACTGGTAATCCGCTCTTTCCAGTTAAAATCATCAGACATCGCCTGATCTTCATCTTCCAACTTCTCCCTAGCCTGATGAATCCAGTTTTTTGGATAAGTAAGCTTTATAAGTATGCTACTAATCACAATAAGAATTAACCCACCGATGATTTCGGCAAGCAAAAACTGCCATCCAAGAAAAATCATAATGAGGATTCCAAGCTCGATCACCAGATTGGTGGAAGCAAACATAAATGCAACAGCAGCCACAAAATGTGCCCCCTTTTTAACCAAGGATCGCGCTGCTGCAAGAGCCGCAAAGGAACACGATGAGGATGCTGAACCGAATAATGTAGAGAGTGAGATACTCTTAAAATCAGCGTCTCCCATATATTTGGTCATTTTTCCTTTGGGGACAAAGGCTTGAATCATTCCTGATACAAAGTACCCAAGAATAAAAGCCCAGCCAGATTTCCAGAAGAAACCAAGTGCTGTTTTTGTTGACTCTCCATAAAGTTGTATAAATTCATTCATTTTTACTCCTACTTATCTAATTTTAATAAACGTGCATTAACTGCGACAATCACAGTACTCAGGGACATAAGTCCTGCGCCAAGAGCAGGATTAAGAATGATGCCGTAGCTGTATAGAACTCCGGCAGCCAAGGGAATAGCCACAGCATTATACCCGGTTGCCCACCATAGATTTTGCACCATTTTTTTGTAGGTCGCTTTGGCAAGCGCAACAAGTGCTGCGACATCCTTTGGATTACTCTGGGTGAGTATGATATCGCCTGTCTCAACAGCCACATCTGATCCTGCTCCGATGGCAATACCGACATCAGCTTGGGCAAGTGCCGGGGCATCATTCACACCATCCCCGGTCATGGCAACTTTTAGCCCACGGGATTGAACCTCTTTGATTTTATCTGCTTTTTCGTTGGGGAGAACTTCAGCGAAGTAGTCATCCAGACCAAGTTCTTTGGCTACATAGGCAGCTGTTTGTTTATTATCGCCAGTGAGCATGATGCATTGAATGCCCATGTCATGGAGTTGTTCTATTGCTTTTCTGGAGTCTTCGCGAATGGTATCGCCAAGAGCAATAGCGCCTATCAGTTTGTCTTCGGCAATCACAAATACCACTGTTTTCCCTTGAGAAGAGAGTGTTTGATATTCATCATTAGGTTGGTCAATCCCTTGTTCTTCTAAGTACCCTGGGCTTACGACCTTGACAGATATCCCATCTACTTTTCCTTCAATCCCTTTACCTGTGATGGAATTAAAATCATCAATCTCAGACAAGTCATCGCTCGCATTCATGATCCCTTGAGCAATAGGATGCTCGGAATTTTGTTCTAACGAAGCGGCTAATCGTAAGATCTGCTCATCGTTATAATCGTTTGAATAATTGATGACATATGTCACCTCAAATACACCTTTGGTGAGGGTTCCGGTTTTATCAAAAATAACCGCTCCCAGGTTTCTTGCTTCCTCAAAAGCGGTACGGTTTCTGATTAAGAAACCATTTCCAGCTGCCAGATTTGTTGATACAGCCACCACTAAGGGCACAGCAAGTCCAAGTGCATGGGGACAGGCAATGACCATGACAGTTACAGTTCGTTCTAAAGCAAAAACAAAATCTTCTGAGGTTAGCGCCGTCCAGACAAAGAAAGTGAGAAAACCTGCCCCGAGAGCAATGATGGTTAGCCAGAATGCTGCTCTATTGGCTAAGTCTTGTGTCCTAGATTTACTGTCTTGAGCTTGGCGTACCAGATCGATCACTTGGGAGAGAAATGAGTCTTTTCCGGTGCGGTTAATCTCAATCGTCAAAGAGCCTTCACCATTGAGCGAACCGCCAATAACTTCATCATCTTCGCTTTTAGAAACGGGTTTGGATTCCCCCGTCATGAGGGATTCATTGACAGAGCTATTGCCCTTTATAACAATACCATCAGCCGGAATTTTTTCACCGGGTTTAATGAGAACCCGATCCCCACTTTTAAGTTCTTCCAAAGCAACATCTTTTGTAGAGCCATCTTCCTGAAGAAGATGCGCTTCGGAAGGCATCAGTTTGGCAAGTTCTTCCAAAGCTTTGGAGGCGCTCATTACCGATTTCATCTCGATGTAGTGCCCGATCAGCATAATGTCGACTAAGGTAACCAGCTCCCAAAAAAAGATTTTCCCTTCAACAGCAAATACAACCAGAGTGCTATACAGATAGGCAACACTGATGGCTATGGCAATGAGGGTCATCATGCCGGGTTGTTTTTTCTTTAACTCATCCACTAACCCTTTCAGGAATGGCCAGCCACCGTAGAAGAACACCAGACTGGATAGTACAAAGGAGACGTAGAGATCGCCCGAGAATGCTAATGTGTCTCGCAATCCAAGAAAGCCCTGAATCATGGGTGATAAAGCGATAATCGGCAGACTTAAAGCCAGAGAAATCCAAAATCGCTTTATAAAATCCTGTGCCATATGCGCATGATGGTCATGGTGATCGTGTCCTTCATGTTGCATATCACTATGTGACTCATGCTCTTTTGAGTTGTTATGATGGTCGTGATTGTGTTCGTGTTCCATTGGTCTCTATCTTTGTTTATTGAATGGTTTTGATGACTTCCCCACACCCCTGCATTGACTGTCCGTAATAGGGGTTTTGAATAGTTTTTGAAGCGCTCAACCATTTCGCCCCTTCTCCGTTATTCGCCATCGGGCAAGATTGGACGTAGATGGTTTGTTGGTTATAGTTCTGATTTTCAACAGCTGTGAGCAATTCAGCGCTTATTTCATCAAATGAATCTCGTAATTGTGAGATAGATGTGGCTGCTTCAGCCTGGTTCAGTGCTTCAAGCATTTTGCTATGATGCTTTTCATGCTTTGATGCATGTTCACTATGGTTATTCATGTCATTATTTTTTCTGGCTTCGGAGGAAAATGCGGTCAAATGCTTGACTGATTTTTCAAAATCATCACTAACCAGTGCGTCTTTGATTCCGAAGTATTCATTCACAAGCGTATGTAGATGTGTGTCATGAGAATGACCGCTATGATCTTGTGCAAAAGCAGGAATGCTTATGAGGCTTGCAACTATGAGTGTGAGTAGGGTTTTCATTGTGTTTCTCCTTGGTTATTGGTTTTCAATTCTTTCTATGGTTTCCCCACATGAAATCATTTGAGATCCGAAATAAGGGTTTTGGATTGTCTCTTTTTCACTGAGCCAATAAGCCCCTTTTCCATCATTTGCCATCGGACAAAACTGTTGGAAATAGATCCCTTTTATGGGATAGGTTTTTGCGACCTGTAACATGATATTGGATAGGCTTTCAAAGCCTTCTCTTTGCTGAGAGATATCCTGTGCTTCAATAAGTTGGTTCAAAGCCGTTTTTATAGAATCCAACTGGCTCATCCAGATCATATGTCCTTCTTGGCTCAACAAGCTCATATCAACACTATTCAATGATGTTTGCATGCTCTGTGCTTGGGATGAGGCTTGTGCTTCTTTATCACCAACCAAGTTGTTTTTTAGATTGATATAGTCATCAACCACCTTGGAAATCTGAGATATAAAAGCCTTCGGGGCATCTATAGAATGACTATCTGACGAAGCTTTACTGCTCATATCCATCTGAGAGTTACTCTGTGACGATCCAGAACCATCCATTGTGTGACCTTCATGACCTGTTCTCACAGGACGTCCGTCCGGTGTTTTGTTCATCATGCTAGCTTTGCCTGCAAGTTGCGCTGCACTATCAATTTTGAAGGTTCCGTTGGTAACCACTTCTTCGCCTTCTGAAACCCCTGATTTCACGATGTATTGGTCACCGACACGCTGACCGAGTACGACTTCTCTAAATTCAAAAGTGGGCTGAGCGGTATTGGGTTTTTTGACGTAGACCACAGAGCGTTCCCCTGTCCATAGCACAGCAGATTTAGGGACAAGGATTTGTGCTCCACTTTTGTTTAAACTTGATTTTATAACACCCTGAGCCAGCATATTCGGTTTAAGAGCGAGATCAGAATTGTTAGCTTCAGCTCTTACAGAAACAGTTCTTGATTGAGCATTGAGAACCGGATCGACAAAGGTAACCTTTGCTGTGAAATTCTTGCCCGGAAATGCTTCTACTGTAAATAAAACTTCATCTCCAACATTTATACTGGCGACATCACTCTCATAGGCATCAAACATGATCCAGACTTTCGACAGATCAGCAAGTTTAAACATGTTAGATCCTTGTTGCACATGACTGCCGATTTCGATCATTTTATTGATTACATAACCATCAACTTTCGAGACGATATCAATCTCATTCATCACTTTTTTTGAACTTTCAATCTGATTGATTTGCTCTTCGGTAATTTCCCAATTAAGGAGCTTATTCCGAGCGGCATTGTAAAGCGAGGGATTACGCTCTTTGTCTTTACCCACTTCTAGCAATTCTTTTTGAGCACTAACGAGTTCAGGAGAATAGATGGACGCAACACGGTCTCCCTTATTGATATATTCGCCTGTAAAATTGATATAGAGTTCTTCGATACGTCCAGGCACATGAGCTGGCAAGGTTTTAAGTCGTCTTTCATCGACCATGATTTTACCCGGTAATCGACTTGTACTTACAGCTACTTCTTTAACCACTACAGTCGTTTGAACATCCGCAAGTTTAGCAGCAGCCTCTGACATACTTAATTCATAAGGACTTTCTTCTCCTGAATCATCTTGTGTGACAGGAATAAGCTCCATACCACAGATGGGGCAATTCCCTGGTTCGTTTTCCCGAATACTCGGATGCATACTACAAGTATAGATCACATTACCTTCTTCATCGGTATGGACCTGTTCAATATGTTCATCCAGAGATTGTGACTGGTCTGGTGCTCCACCAAAAAGCAACCAGCCAAGGCTCAATCCGATCAGTATTAAACCGGATATTTTGGCAATTCTTTTTAAATCAAATCTATTGTTCATGTTAACCTTGCTTAGTTTTTAAAATTCGTTTGTTCGGGGGTCGTGTTATCAGTGCCTGATAAGTATTCCAGATAGGCAACAGCAATGTTTTGATCGACAACAGCTTGTTCTTGGGCAAGCTGAAACTTCAATAGCTTTTGTTGCAGTCTTAACAGCTCTTCAAAATCGGCTGATGAAGAAGTGTATTCTTCCAAGAGAATATCTATGGCTTGGCGTGTTCTTTGAATTTGAATGTCTTTATAGAGGGTGTCTCTTCGTTCGGCATCCCGAAGATCGCGAAGAGCTTTTTCCAGATCGGTTGTAAGGCTGTTTTCAACGGCCAATTGTCTCTCTTGAATAGATCGGTAGTTAAGTTCTGCCTGCTTTTCTTGAGCTTTATACTTACCTCTCCATAAGGGGATTTTTACCCCGAGTTTGACTACAAATGCATCATCTCCATTACCTGAAGGGTTTAAATCTGTTCTTTCATCGGTAAAGATGTAGTCAAAGCCCAATCCAAATTTTGGCATTCCGCTTTTTTGGGCAACATTAATGGCGTGTTGTGCAGACGTAGCTTGGTAATCGAGTTGGCTAAGCTTTGGATTTCTTGATAAAATCTGTTTTGAAAGCTCTGCTTCATCTATCAGAAACGGTGAAACAATAAGTGTATCAGCAATTTCGACCTTGAGATTTTTATCTCTGTTGAGGAACTCATTGAATATTGCCTCGTCTGTTTTGAGTTGATCCTTCAGGAGTTCTAATTGGACTTGCAGGTCTTCTTTTTCAATTTGAACCCGCAAGACATCGACTTGGCTCACCTGACCTGTTTCATATCTTTGCAGAGATAGATTTTCGAAGGTTTGCAGGATATCAATGTTCTCTTTGAGGATAGATATCGAATGATCCAACAAATAAAGCCTATACCATTGTTGCTTGACTTGGAAAAAGAGTTTATTGCGTGCCTCTTCAAACACCTCAAATTGGGATTTTGCTTGCTCTGTGGCGACATTTCCTTTTGCTGAGAGTGTTCCAAACCATGGGAACATTTGATTAAGACCAATCCGGCTTTGCTGTGGACCGACTCTGGTTTCAATGGGTGATATGAAATACCCGAATGATAAATCCGGATCAGGAAGTGCCGTTACTTGTGGTACTTGCTCTAAAGAGGCTAGATATTTTGTAAACTCTGCCTTTAAAGCAGGGTTACTTTCACCTGCTTGGATAAGGTATTCATCCAATGATTGAGCACGTGTTGCTTGTGAGGATAGTAAGACCATCGCCAGAGCAAAACACGTTATGAATGATGTTGTAATTCGTTTATATATCATAATGACAGACTCTTTTTCAGTTGAAATTCTTTCCAGATGGCATAAAGCACAGGAACGACAAATAAGGTTACGACCTGAAACAGCATCCCGCCGACACTGGGAATAGCCATAGGCACCATGATATCTGAGCCTCGACCTGTTGAGGTTAGCACAGGAATAAGGGCTAAAATGGTGGTGGCTGTGGTCATCAGCGTGGGGCGAATTCTTCGAGAACTTGCTTCGATCACAGCTTCTCGTACCTCTTCAATAGTTTTTGGCTTTCTTTTGTCAAAGAGCTGGTCGAGGTAGGTTGCCATGACCACGCCGCCGTCTGAAGCGATACCGAACAAGGCAATGAACCCGACCCAGACGGCAACACTCAAATTGACCGTTCCCATTTGGAACAGGTCACGCATGTTTTGTCCAAAAATGGAAAAGTCCATAAACCATGGTTGACCGTAGAGCCAGACAAGGATGAATCCACCTGCCCAAGCCACAAATATGCTGGTAAAGATCATTCCTGTGGTGGCGGTGGATTTAAACTGAAAGTACATGATGAGGAAAATCAAGAACAGCGCAATGGGCAAGATAATGGATAGCCTTTTCTCCGCTCTGACTTGGTTTTCGTAGCTTCCGGCAAATTCATAGTTGACTGATGCAGGGACATTTAATTCACCATCGCTAATCTGTGTTTCAAGGTATTGTCTTACCCCTTCAACGACTTCCACCTCTGCCATTCCATCGACTTTATCAAAGATGACATAACTGACGAGAAAAGTATCTTCACTCTTAATAGATTGAGCCCCTTGGCGGTATTCGATGCTGGCTAATTGGGCAAGTGGGACTTGCGCCCCTGTATTGGTTGGCACGAGCATTTCAGCAATCCTTTGGGGATCATCTCTAAATTCTCGCCCAAACCTGACCCTTACTGGATAGCGTTCCCGCCCCTCTACGGTTGTAGTGAGAGGCATGCCACCAATACCTACGGCGATAAATTCCTGAACGTCTTGGATGTTTAACCCATAACGAGCCAGCTGTTGCCTATCCCAGTTGATTTCGAGATAAGGTTTTCCAACAATGCGATCAGCAAAAACAGATTCACTTTTTACACCCGGAGCATTTTTAAGCTGTTCTTCGAGTTGTAAGGCAAATTGATCTATCGTTTGAAGATCGGGGCCTTTGACCTTTATACCCATTGGCGCACGCATGCCT
>TARA_R110000868_G_scaffold66856_10_pt1 | contig 23652 bp, 6 predicted proteins | sample TARA_R110000868 | Tara Oceans TARA_R110000868 (sample SAMEA4397489) | marine metagenome | biome: Polar Biome; feature: [SRF] surface water layer (ENVO:00010504); material: water (ENVO:00002006), including particulate matter (ENVO:01000060) such as... | depth 5 m | reverse complement strand
CCTAGTTTTAAGGCATTGCTTGATGTTCCCCAAAAGTAGTTGATCTCACCAGTTGGATCAGTGACTGAAATTCCGTTGGCATCAACTTTTCGTATTGTCATACCTGATTTAATAGTAGGATAATCGCCTGCAATCCAAGAGTCAACATCTGTCTGTGTAACTGCTGGAATAAACTCATCTTTGCTTAAAATTGAAATAATTTGATCGCCAACATAAGTAGCAATACATGCAAACCGTGTGCCAGTGCCATTTTCAACAAGTTCAATACTTTTCATTTCGGTCTGGCCGGTTCCAGCTGCTTGTGGGCCAATTAAAATCCATTCGTTGTCGCTGTTTAATGATTTTAATTGATTAGTACTAGTATCCCACCACAAGTCACCTTCGGCTTGACCAGTAGGCGCAGTTGCAGAAAGTTCGGTACCCGAAGTTGCTTTCCATATTGCGCCGTTGTAAACTTTGATTCGTTCTGATGTTGCATCATACCATATCTGTCCAGTAACCGGTAACGGTGGTTGAGATGTTCCTGAAAAGTTTTCTAATAAGAAAATAAAGTTTTCATTTTGCGCTTCGCCGTATCCGGTATAGTTTTTACCAACTAATTTTAAATCAGTGGTTGTGTCTATTGTACCGTCTTCTACTGTAATAAACGGAATTCCGTTAAATTTGTTTATTGTATATGCCATTTATATTTCACCCTTGTTGCAACACTTATATTTATCTGTTATACGCTAGACGCAAGTTCTGAGATATATACCCATTCTTGCGACGAATCAACTGTAAATAATTTTAAACTTCTTGTAACTGTTAGTACAACTGGATCAACTCCTGCACTAAAACCAACGTTTTGTAGTACTGCTACGTTTTGTACACCGTTACTATCAACGTTAATAAAACTTTTAGTTATTTCGCCGCTGACATCAGTGGTTACAGTTCCTGAATAAGACGTACAATGAACTCTACATTCAACACCAATTTTTTTACTTGTTGCAGGTATGAGATCGTTGATTACATCGGCTATTTGATCATTTGACAATAAGGTAATATCTAAAGACAACCAAGCATTATCAAACGTTGTGATATCATCTACATATCCTTTGTTTGCTGCATCAAACTCTGAAGTTGGATTAGCAATGTTTTTAACTTGACTCAATGGTGCTACATTGCTTAGTGATACTATTAAGTCTCCGTTGAGGTCAAATCTAAGATTATTTCCAACTGTTATTGTACTTCCATTTAAAGTAATATCATCAACACTCAATGATTGCAATGTTCCAACTTGCACCAAGCCGGTTGCTGTAGTAACTGACGGTGCTAATGCAGTTGTTGACAAAACATCGGAGCCGCCTATTTTATATTTTCCGCCAGCATCGATATCAATATTATTATTTGAGGTCCATGAATTTGTAGCGTTTTTCCAAGTCCAGTCTTTTTGAACATCACTACTCGGTACAATAATACCTGCATTATCTAGCTGCCCGTTGCTTAAAGGAGTGCTATCTTCAGTAAGACCAAGTTCGATATTTTTATCTTCAACTCGTAATGTTCCAACATCTAAATACGAAGTATCACCTTCAACAGTTAAATTACCTGTAATTCTTACATCGCCTGTTACGTCGAGAGGATAAGCAGGCGTTGTAGTTAATATACCAATAAACGCATCGTGTGTTACATCGCCTTGTGCTATTGTTAATGCATCAACAACTGATCCATTATTAATTTGTACATTAATATTTTTACCAGAGCGTTGTGATTTTATTACAAGATTATCATTATCAGTAGTATCAACATAAACCCTAAGATCACTTGCTGCGCCTAATAACAATCCAAAATCGCTTGAGATTTCAAAGTAATGATTTGTTGTTTGCGGAACAGATTCGATTAAACTTGGACTTACTTGAATAAAGTCTCCTGGTGCAAATACATCGCCGGCGCTGTCTTTTAAGTTTAGTGATGTTGTTGCTGTTCCTTGCCAGTTGAATGTTCCAAGATTGGTTGTTAAATTAAAACCTTGTTTAATTTCTAAACTAAAAATAGCAGCATCAGTTTGTAATAAAGAAATATTTTCATCAATGTTAGCTGCTGTAAAACTTTCTTTACTAATAATAGCAACTGGAACATTAGCAATTGTCATTCTTCCAACAACTTGGGTTACACCAAATCTGTCAATTAATGTAATAGCATCAATATTAGTTTTACCCTGAGTGTTTGAATATTCTGGGCCTGCTAAAAATGTTGACACGCCGTCACTAAAATACATTTGTTTGTTAGAACTGTCAATCCAGATGTCGCCGGCAATTAAACTAGGTCTAGTAGCACTATAAAGTGTAGTATCAGTTGAACGAAATAATTCTCCGTCATAGACTTTTAACCTATTTTCAGTTGCATCAAACCAAATCTGTCCTCTAATAGGGTTATCGGGTCGACTTGTGCTTGCAAAGTTTTCAAGTAACTTAACAAAATTTTCATTAAACGCTTCGCCGTAGCCTGTGTAGTTACGTCCTACAAGAGTTAAGTCTGTTGTAGCTGTGTCAATTTTTCCATCAATCAGATCCACTAATAATGTGCCATCTGTTGTATTAATTTTATAACTCATTAACTAAAAACTCCTGTGAAGATAATATATTCTACTGTAATAAATGGAGGAACGGTTGGAACCGCAGCGCCAACTTGGGATACCATAGCACCTGTTTGTGTAATTTGTGTTCCTGGGTTTGTGCCTGCAATACTAGAAACTCCTGCGCCTGTGTCTGTTCCGCCGGTAACAGCAGTAGTTGCATAATATTGCACACCATTGTCACCCAACAATGAGTGTTCGTGATCTGGTAATTGACTTGATGTAAGCACAGTAGATCTTGCTCCGCCATCGCCACCTACTTGACCTGCGCCTGGATCATCGAGTAATCTGTTGCCAGTTGTAGCATCAGCAAGATGACCTGCCATCATTCTACCTCTAAAATCTGGAAGTAGCGGAGATCCAAGATAGGAGTTGTTGATAAGATACCAATAAGATCCGTTTGTAACTGTACCAAATTGTCCAGATAACAATGTTCCAAGTAATTCGTAGTCTTGATCAAGATCGCCCGGTGCGTCCAATGATGCAAGAGGTTGTCCTCTACAAAACGCCCAACCGTTTGGAGCAATTGCGCCGATATATGCTGTTATCGATCCTACAGGAGTAACAGGTCCTAATGTTTCATTTGGAATTTTGCTGAGTACTTGTGTATGAGTCATTTTGTATAGTGTGCCGCCACGGTTTACTAAAAACGAATCTGTGTCTTGAGATGTGAATGTAACATTTGGAATAGCTGTTTGTGTGCTTACAAATGCAGGATTAAGTCGTAGTGTCCACTGCTTTGATGCGCCTCCACTTTGTCCATCAAACGAAACAGTTGCTTCGCCGATTGCTTGGTAAACATCGCCTGCGGCATTAAATGTAAATGATGTAGGACTATTAAGCCTAGCTGCACTGCCTGCACTACCACTAACGTTTCCAGTTACACCGCCTACTAAATTTCCTGTAAAAGTATTTGCATACGCATTGTCGTATTTGACGGTAGCCGAACCTAAGTTTCTAGTTGCATTAATATCTGGAAGTATATTTGCAGAATGCGTAATAGTTCCTACAATATCAAGTGTTCCGCCAATGTTAACATCTTTAGCAATTCCTGCTCCGCCTGCTACTGTTAGGGCTCCGTCTGTTGTACTTAAACTGTTTATGTTACTATTAACTAATACTTTACCACTTGACTTAATGTTGCCTGTTACATCTAATGCTTCTTCTGGTGATAAATTTAAAACACCTAAGCGTCCTTGAGGAGTAACTCTTAGTGCAGTAGTATTAATGCCGTTGTCATTTACTTTAATGTCAATATTACCATCTGGTGAAAATTGTCTAATAATAGCGGTACTTCCGCTTACACTAAATTGTAGTAAGTCGTTTTCACCAACACTTAGTCCTTGGTCTGATTTTAATCTAAGTTTTAATGCTAAATCATTTTGTTTGTCTTTTCTAACAATTTTATCAAATGTAATACTATCAGTGGCAGTTGAATTTACAAACAACTCTGCTTTTTCAGCAGTGCCATAATATTTTGCTTTTGCTCCAGAAAAACTTGCTTCAGTAGGTATATTTACACCAGGTTTTATAATGTAACCTGTCGGGAAGCCTGTTAATTTAGCTTTAGGTGTAAATGTTATTGAACTATAAATACTAATAATTTTATTGTTAGCATAATTAACAAGGGCTGTATAATTTAAATTATCTGTTGCTTCAAATGTTTCAATTTTTGCACCAGTTTCGGTTCCGTCGCTGTAGTCTGGTCCAACAAGTATCCAACCTGAGCCGCTGTACAAGTAAACTTGCTGGTTTGTTGTATCAACCCATAAGTCGCCAAGTGTACTAATTGCTGCGTCTGGTTCGGTAAGAGCTTTTTTAATATTACCAGCTGACACCCAGTTTGTGCCATCGTATATTTTTAGTTGGTCAGTACCAGTTGTTGTATCATACCAAAGTTGGCCTTCAACTGGACTAGACGGTGCAGAATTATTTGCAAAATTTTCTAATAGATGCAAAAAGTTTGTATTTATTGCCGTTCCGTATCCGGAGTCATTTGGACCAACAAGTGACAATGAAGTATCATCTGTATTGCCTCCGGTTTCTACTGTAATTGACCCTTTGTTGGTACTATCAGTAAAACTTACATTATATTCTGCCATTTTTTATCCCTCGCTCAATCCGCTTAGACTTTGAATTCTAACTGTATAATCAATTTGAATGAGCCTGTTCAGTGACTTTTGTACTGGGTGAAAAATAACATGAGTTATTAATCTTCCAGTGCCAGATGCAGAATAACTTCTTAATCCTAACTCGTCAAAGACATAAAGTTGTTCAGTGTTTGATGCAGTATCAAACGCATCCTGTCCATCTGGTTCGCCATAATCTAACAAACATCTTACCATTATATCAGTATAGTTTGTTCCGCTTACGTGTCTTATTTCTGTTTTATTACGAGTTGGATCAATATTTGCTACTGCTTTTTCGTCAACAACTTTGGTGTATGTTTGATTATACAAACTAGCATTTGTGCCAGTGGTATTTGGCGTTAGATATGTAATAATACCAGTTGGATCAACACTTGTGCCGCCATTGCCAAAACTCATTTCGTACACAAAGCCAGAGCCTTGATTGGCTAGACTTTCTGCAAGTGCTAAACTCATATTCTCATAATGAATAGCATTACGCTGATTAATTAATACTTCACCAGTAGAAGGATCATGGATCTTAATATGACCCTCAACGTGTATTCCATTTAAATCTTTTATTTGTGTCATGTTATATACCTTATACTGTATTTATCGGGGTAGTCTAATTGTTGCGCCGCGCAAGAATTTACCAATTGGTTTTTGCGATTCAGCTAAACTAACTCCGGTTTCTGTCCAAATTTTACCTGTTTTCTTAACTACTTTAATTAATGTACCGTCTGCAGGAAGTGTTGCCAGTGTAATTATGCCGGCAGCTACGCTATATTCTGCTACACTAGTTTCATCACCTGCTGGCGAATCTTGATCTAGTGCAGGATTATATATACTTATTGCGTTCTTTCTTAATCTACGTCCGCCTACAAATACTTCTACTTCGTTAACATTTAATACCGAAAACGCCATGTCTACAACTCTAGTAGATCCGTCTGCTTTAGTAGTATGCACATCAAATGTATCATTGTAATTAATTGATTCATTTATGCCCTGTCCTAGAACATAAGAACCAACAGTATGTACTTCTGGCACTCCTGTGCCAAGTGTGCCGCGGCGTAATTGTAATAAATTATTACCTGTAATTTTAAAGTACTCAATGCGCTCGCCGTCAATCCAAATAATGCCAGGTGCATTTCTAGCAGGATTTGGTTGCTGTATTCCTGTTGCATCTGTTAATACAATACGAGCATCATAATAATTTAACTCATTAGCAAGTTCATAAGAATTGCCATCGTTGATTCTCTTATAATGAGTTCTTCCTACCATGTCTTTAAATATTCTATATCCAATTTGAGGAGTAGTTACATTATTACTAAATTGTAGTACATCAATTGTATCAGTTTCATTTGGCTTCACTGTTAATTCAACTGCTTTTAAATTTTTACCTACAATGTAATCAACAAACGGTGAAAGCATTGTGCCATTTTTAAACACCCAAACATATTTAGTACCAGGCACTTCGCCCGTTAATTTAATAATGCCTGAAGATAATAACGCACGTTTTGTATACTCGTCACTGTTTTCGTCAACTGAGGTGGTTGTAACAACATCTAAAGTATAACGCTTGAAATTATTAATATCGTGATTACTAAACTGTATAATTTCAATGTCAAGAATTTGCTCTTTATTAATTGTAATGTTATCACTTAATACATACTCAACATTTACAACTGTTAAGTATGTACTATCTTGATCGTTAACACTAATTACAAACTCGTCACTGCTGATATATTCGTTGCGTATTTCTTTGTTAATACTTCTAACTGTAACAGTTGATGCTGTAACTTCTTCAGCAATAAACTCATATGAAGTTGAAGTTGTATTGCTTGTAAATCTAACAGTTTCGCCTGCAGAAATAATATCCGTTAACACAGGACTTGACTCCGTTAAACCAATAGTAATTTTTGTATCTACAAAATAGTATTCTGCATTTGTTAGGAAATAGATATCTAAACTACTATTAGCAGGTGCAATGTCGTTTCTTAGAAGTCTAATTTCAGAAGAAACAGGGTTCCAATTCCAGTATTTCTTTTCTAGTTGCTGTCCATCAACAAATACTAATATATCAATATCAGGAATATTTGTTGGATCTTCAAACTGCCAAGAATCAATGTTATAGATTCTACTACTTGTAGTTGTGTAATGAACACTGTATCCCGGACTTAAAACTCTATCACCAGATTTTACAATAATTTTATGACTTAAAGGTAGGTCGCCAAATGGTACAGGAATATTACCAGTAAACTTGTGATAATTATTAACTGTACTATCAGCATTAAAAGTCTTGTCAATAATTATTTGACTAAACGACTTAACTGTGTTGTTATAAATTGCATACTGTATTTTTGTTCCAGTTGCTATTTTATTATTTTCGCCTTTTAGTAATCTAAGTACTGCTTTATTATATCTTTCTGGAGCTACTGAATCGTCACCGTTGCCGCTGTTTTCAATTACGTAATCAATTTCGTTTTGTAGCAACACGCCATTTTCAACTACTAATGCAGACTTTGCATCTGCAAAGTTGGCTAGTGTCATTATTGTATCAACGCCGTCTTCGTACACTACTACGTTTTGATCAATTAAATCTGCACCATTAACTCCAACTGTAATAATACAAAGATTGCTGTCAACACTGCTTGTACTGTCATCAAAATGTAGTATGTTCTGTTCATAATTAACTGTGTATAATGTACTATCTAAAATGTCGCCATTCAATATTACTATTAGACTATCTGCGGTTGCAGGCTGTGCCGGTAACGCATATTCAAATGTTTCTCCGTCTGTCCAATAGTTTACAACTCCAATATAGCCAACGCCGTCTGTTGTTCTATGATAAACAGTCATATCAAGTGCATCAGTAATTGTTCCAGGAACTAATTCTTCTGGACCACTACTGTTAGCCTGTGTTCTAAAGCCATCGCCGTCTACAATAATTTCACCGCTTGGCAAGCCTGTTGCAGTTGTATAATCCAATGATCCGCCAACTAACGAAGTATCATAAGAGGCAGCAGTTGGTGTAAAGCTACCGTCGCTGGTTGTTTTTCTTATAACAATAACATCGCCGTCGTTGTTTACTAAAGTGTTTATATCTTCAATAGTTATAGTATTTGGATCAAAACTAAGATCGTTAGCATTTTGTGCTATGATTAAATTTCTTCCGTATACTTCAAGTATATCGTTTATAATAACTTCGTCTGTAACGCCGTCACCAATAATAGAACTTATAGAACTATCTGAATTATCAAGACGCACATCATTGTAATAGATGTTGTATTCAACACCGTCTTCAAGCGGCTGTGATAGTGTTACTGATACCGAACTTCCATCAAGAACAATAATTTCATCTTCGTAAGTGTTGGTAAATGTATCCCACGGAATACTTCCAAATCCGCCAACACCAAATCCTTGCTCGTTGCCAAAGTCAATGCTGTTATAGATAGCACCTTCGTATTCAACACCCTTCATTAAGGCAGAAAGACTATTATTATCATTGATGCCTGGCATGCCAGAGGTTGGTGAATATTCTTCAAAAATTCTGTCACTTGCTTTGAGCATGTTTATAGATTTTTTATATGTTATTGAAATAACTGCATCTACTGCCGGAGCATTAATAAACTTAACATAACCAATATGCTTTTCGTACGTTGCAGTTGTATCTAATTTATTACCTATTGTAAATTTATTAGATAGCAATGCTCTTCCATTAACAGAAACTACAAACGAATCTGTTTTTATATTCATCGGCCATTTTAAGAAAAATTGTTCTTTAGATCCTGTTCCGGTAAATGTTTCTGTTGCATTTATATTTTCAATATAACTTTTGCCTGACACTCTGTCAAATTTAACAATCATATGCACACTACGTGCATTTGAATTTCCAAGTATGGCAACTGCACGAGCAGGTGTTGTACTAGTTCCTGTAATTGTTACAGTTGGTGCTTTATAATATTTTCCACCCTTGTTAACTATTTCAATACTTTTTACAGAACCACGTGCTAGATACGCAGTTGCAGTTGTATTATTATCGCCACTAACTGTAACCGTTGGAGTTGTTAAATATTCAGTGCCGCCGTCAGCAACTTCAATACTAGTTACATCATACCCATTGTTGTCTACCCAGCTTTTAAACGGATATGTATTATACTTGGCAAAAATATTACTAATTGTTTGATTTTTATAAATTGCAACACTTGGAGTAATTACTCCATTGATATAACTTGGTGGTAAATCAAAGTCTGTAACCAAACTACCAGTAGGTTCTAAATGAGTGTATGTACTAATGTATTCTCTAATTTTAGTTTTATAAGGTTTAACTTCGTTGATGTAATCTTGATAACTTTCAAGATTGTCATTTTGGAAACTTACTTTTTGAATTAAATCTCCAACATTATGTTTAGCTCTAGCAAAACTAGTTTTAAATGCCCAGTCAACATTATTTTGTTCATTGAATGCATAACGTACTCCTGCAAAGAAAAGCTCGTTGTATTCAACTAACAAATCACCTATAAAGATATTTGTTTTTAATGCAGCAAGAATATTGCGCAATTCTTGTACAGGTTCTTTATCATAGAATGACAAGTCGTAAACACTAGTGTCGTATCCAGATGTTTCAGTGCTGTATCTGTACAACATACTACTTAATTCAATAGTGCCATTCTGACGGGCTATTGTTTCGTAATTTACTGTGTAATCTTCAGTATCAACATCTGCAATCTTTTTGAGTAGTAGCCAGCCACCTGTGCCAATTGTATTAATCTTTACAACATCGCCAATTTTATCATTAATGCCAAACAACTCATAACTTTGGTCAATTACATAATTAACAACAGTATTGGGTGTATAGTTAGTTTTATACCAATCGGTGTAATTCCAATATTTTGTAGTGTCGTAACTTTGGTTTGAAACTCTCTCCCAAGCATTAGTAGTTTTGTTCCAGCTATAAATAGCCCAAATATTACCTATTGTGCTGTCTGCAAGAACTAGTGCAGAAAAATTTCTAACTTTGACAATTGTATTACTACTATAATTTGAACCAGGGCTTCTAATATCAACATTGATAATTTGACCCAAGTTGTTGATAGTAGAATTTAATATTGCGCCTGTGCCAAACCCATCTTCGATTTCAATTTCTGGAGCATACTTGTATCCTCTACCAGAATTTAAAATTTGAACTTGTGTTATTTTGCCATATTCAACAGTAATGCCAATTGATGCTGTTTGTGTTTTAGCAACACCAACATATTGTAAATCATTGTCTGTGTCAGCTACAGCATCGTATTTTCCAGCTAATATATTAGGAGCATTTTCAACTTTGAGCAAATTAGTTAATTCATAATTATCAACTATTTGATTTTGAGAAAATACCCAATTAACTCTATCTACAAATTGCTTAACAGCTTCGATACGATTTACAAACATACTCTGACGTGGTAAGTTTAAAATACCATATTTTTGTGTAACAGGAAGCGATGGATCTGGTACTTGCTTGTTTGCCAAATCGTAACCTACAAGACTATCAATCCACTTGGTTTCAATATCAGCGTTTGGCTGACTTAAATCTAATCCTTGTGACAACAATTGATATTCTGTATGAACGTTTGTAGTAAGATCCTCGTCTATTTTTGTTCTAAAATGTAATACACTATTTGTGCCTTCAATTAAACTTTTGCAGTTATATAATGCAAATTTATCTACGCCGAGCAATGCCACAAATCGATAGCCCTGGCCTGCAGGATCTGCAATTAAGTTTGCAATACTTTGAGTTGATAATTGTCTATTAGCAAAATTAGGAATAATATCAGCGTTTCTTACCCAGAAATAATAATGGTTACTAAACGCTTGCTTAACAGTATCATAAACTCTCTTTACACTATATACGTTATCATCATACAATGTTGTTCCTGATATTCCCTTAGCATAACCTTCTGTTGTACCGCTTAGAGTATTCCATTGAGTTGGTAATACTTTTGACGAAACCCATTCGCAAACTTGTATTTGATATCCTGGAATTACAGAATTAAATTTGCTTGTTCTATAATTAGAATCACCTTGATACGGATTGTACCAACTTGCTATACCAGTGTTCCACCAAATTTGTCCAACTTGCTTGTCAGTCCAGTTACTACTACTATCAACAACAACATCGTCAAATCCGTTGCTGCTTGAATACACAGCAGGATCGTAAGGTGTTTTATAAGCAATTTCTGCTTCTGCTACACTTGCAATTTTTCCTTGTCTTGGATCAATCCAATCAAGTTGTTGTACAATATCCTGTGTATCAATGTTGTAAACAAACACTTTTTCAATTTTATTAATGTCAGGTTTAGAATTTTGATTTTCTAAAGACAGCCATGTATCGGTATTTCTAACAGCATACATGTCAACAAATATTCCTTTGTTAACACTAGTTGCATACTTAGTATTATCAGCTTCTGATGGTAGCGTATCTGCTGATGGTACCATTGTTGGTATACTAATATAAATGTGATTGCCATTTAGTTTAAAGTTTTCTAAACTATGACCGTATGTTTTTCTTCTATAGTCAACATCTTCACCAAATACAAATTTATCATTGATTTCCTGATACAAGAAAATTCGTCCTGAATCTGTATCAGTTAAACTAAATTCAGTTGTACCATTATCAAACAATGTTACATCATTTTCATCTTTTAAATCAAATGTAGTATACTGTATGGTATCACTATTTTTACCAAGGATTGCCAACTTATTTCCACTTAGGCTTATATTAAATCCAAAAACTTCGTTTTGTTCTTTATAAGGACTTTGTATTGTTTGTGCTAAACTATAAGTTGTATCACTGCCTTGCTGATACATATAAACTGCACCCGAATCGGTTCCGTTTAAATCACTCCAAGGTGATGACACAACAATTTTGTCGCCGTCTTCGTTGATAGCAATGTTGTATCCAAATTCTGAATTTGTTTCATTGTCTGAAATAGTTTGAATATAATTCCAACGATTGTCAATTTGATTAAACACTTTAACAACCCGGCTGTTGTTAACATAACTAACAACTGCTAGTTTGTCTCCGGCTAAGTTAACTGCAAATTTAATGCCAAAATTTGTTTGTTGTGTATCAACAACTTCGCCATCTAATTCTCTATCAAGATTTGGAACAAATCCAGTGTGTTCAATATCGGTAGTTATTGTTGTCCACTTGTCTGTATCTGTTGGATTTGGATCTGTTGGATTGTGCGTAGTTAAAGCAATTTTTAATTCGCCAGCATAGTAAACAATATCGCCTTCGTTGTAGATTGCATAATCTTCATAGAGTCCTTTGTAATTTTCATTACGGCTCCATTTCCACTGATCAATCTTTTCAAAGAAATAAACTTTTCCAGTGCCGGTGCCTGGCGCACTTACAAATAATTTTGTGCTGCTATAAGCAGTGTTTACTAATTTTACTTGTAGTCCAAATTGCTGATTTGCAATTGGCTCTGGACTTGTTAAAATAAACGAAAGACTAAATGCTTGTGTTTCTTTGTTTTTTTCGTATACATAAACAACACCTTGATTTGCATGACTTGAATCCGAACTGCCTTCGCCTGCTGTAATAATGTAAGCACGTTCCCAATCCTGGGCATTGATATCAATGGTACTACTATCGCCTAACGCATTTTCCCACACTGCAATATCAACTTTGGCTTTCCAAAATGTTCCTCTGTCACTTACAATATCGCCGGCAGCATAAGAAACGCCTGGTTCTAAATTTCCAACAAAACGTGTTAATGCATTACTTGCCAGTGGCGCACCAACTGCAATAGTTTGCCCGTCTGGACTAATCGAAACACTGTGTCCGTATTCTGATTGTATATCGTGTGCAACGTTGCTTGGTTTAAATTCTGTTCCTGGAATTTTAAAATCAAACTGATCTGATATTCTATTTTGTAGTAAAACAGTTTCAGTTTTACTATTACCAAATACCAAACTACTGTTTGATTTATTTAAATCAAACGCAGATGCAAAACCAATAGTAGCAGTTTCGTTGGCTATTTCTTTTTGTAAGCCAAAAATTGGTTTGTTTTCGTAAACATTCCAATTGCCTGTGCCGTCATTGTCTAACCAAATTGTATCAACAGTGTCTCTATCAATTGCCTCAATTGTTGAATTTAAAGAATCAACATCTGTAAATCTACGTTTTACAAATTTAGAAATACTTGCAGACACTGTGCTATCTTCATTGGCTTCTTTGTTGAGCAAAATTCTGTTAGTACCAACTACAATTATCTTATCAACTGCAACATCTAATACTTGCACAAATGCATTTAGTTGTGCATACTTAGATCTAATAGCAATATAATCATCAACTGCTAAGTCTGTAATTTGTTGTTCGGTTATTATTTCAATTGCATCTATGTTAGAATATGTTATTTCGTTAACATCTAATATATTATAATCCGTGTTGGTTAATTTATATGTGTTCCAGTTGTTTTCGTCATTTGTTATCCAAATGTTTTCGTTGACTGACAGTTTGTTAACAGGAATATCTGTTATAAATTCCCAACTGTTTAAAATATAACTTACTTGCTCGTTTTTAACATATCCGCTGTCTTTTGTATAAGTTCCTGTTGTATTATTTTGAGGTACAATAGTATGATTATAGTTTGTTGGCTTTTTATAAACTTGAGACGGTGTTATTTCGTATACTAAATCTGTTCTTGTAGGATTAATTGTTGAATTAAGTTCAACAATTTGAGGCTCAAGTTTGTATTTTGCTTCATTTAAATTAAATTCAGTTTCGAGTATATTGTCAATTGCTCCATACTGGCCTAAACGAAGAGCCCACTCTTCGTAAAACTCAACGCTGTCTTTGTTGGCAGCGCTCAGCGGATCAAACAATTTAGTTAGCGCATTCTTTGTGCCTTTTTCTTGTATAAATCCTTGATAGAACTTATACTGACTTATACTATCGGTAATAATATTAGCAAGATACTGACGTGGCTGATATCCAATTAAGTGCTGTGCAAGACGTTGTTGCTCAGTGTCAAAATTGTCTGTGTCCAAGTCGTAAAAATCTGCAAACTGATTTGCTTTATAATCCCAGTTTGGATAAATTTGACTTACTGGTTTTTCGTTTAATTTTCTCCAGTTGGTGTCGTTAAATGTTTCCTTACTAGTGTGCATATTAAATGCACTGTAATAAAACTCTTTATACTTTATAAGATCGCTGATTGTATAATCAGTCCACGGCGTCCATTGTTTAACTTTAGCATTATCGTAGATAAAACCAGGAATGTTTAGATTGCCGGTCCAGCCGTCAGTTCTATATCCTACAACTTTAATTCTATCCTGTCTTACTCCAGACACAGTGTCGTATATAATATCATTAAACACTGTCTTGTTGTCAATTAATACAACATGTTCAGTTTGTACTAGTGGCAATTTGATCAAGTATATACCGTCTTTTCCGTTTGAGCTTATTGCAAAATCAATGTCGTTGTTTCTGTATATATTTGTAAAGTTAGGTTCGAGTGCTTGACCAGTTCCTGCTAAAATTGTGTAACCATAGAATGGATCATAAATGTTATCAACACTGTAGTAAGGACGACTAAAAGTGCAAAGATTAGCAATTGGGGAAATAGCTAGTACTGTGCCTTCTTTCCAATTTTGAGTTACCCAGAACATAAATTCCTGAGCTACAATTTTCATATCTTCAATTTGTCCGGTTGTTTGATTTAGATTTTCAAATATAAATCCTTGCTGAGTTAACCAGTGTTCGTAGCCAATCATAAAATCAACTACTTCTTGAATAGTCGAAAATTTAGTGCCGTAAGGTATTGATGTTACATTTTCTTTAAAGCCAGTTCTCACTAAAGCAGTGACGCCGCCTGTGATAGGCAGTTCTGCTAGTTTAGAAAATTTGCTAGTATCAAACTCAGTTGTACTTTCGTGAGTTAGTGTTGATCTATAATATTCGCCATTGTAAAATACAATAGAGCCGATTGCATATGTTTTGCGTTCAGCCCAGTCAATATAATTTTCACTTATGCCGCCAACTGTTATTGCAGTGTCTTTGTTTTTTGGAACTGCTTTATAAATTGAGAAATAAGGACTTTCTTTGTCATAACCTTTTATAAGATATCCTGCTGTTCCAGTTTCAACTGATCCAACTTTTTCAATAATCAATCCACTCAAACTTGGAGTATCTTGTACTGCACTCTTGTTTAATATTATTTCATAATTTTCATCAGGAACAAATACACTAGTTTTGTTTAATGGACTTCTACTGTCTAATACTAATTTTAATTTAGACTTATCGGCAAATCCAGCAACTCTAAAACTCAACTGGTTATCTAATCCAGCAAGTTGTTGTTTGTATTCAACGTATTTGCTGTTTAAATTAAATTTGACATAGTTTGAAATATAATTTACAAGACCGCTTGTTAATATAGTTGTTGTTTCGTCTTCGCTGACATTTGGAAATACAATATCTGCTAGTGCAATTCGTTTGTTTGTTTCGGCGTATACAAAATTTCCTGCAAGGTCTTTTTTAATTCTACTAATATCAAAGCCAAAGCCCATTACTTTTGCAGGCTGTATTAATAGATAATATTTTAAAAGACTAAACTGGTATTCACTAGTACGTCTCCACGCTGTTTCAACTGGCGCACGATCGCCAAATTTAAAACTTTGGTTAGTATCAGTTAAAACAAAGTTAGTAGCAATTCCTGCCGAAAGCGGATCACGCAAGTTGCCAGAGTCGTCAACTGGTATTATGCTCATCAACGAACTACGAATAAACTTTTTATCTTGTACAGGTGCTTTTCCAGGTTCTTTTATAAGACCATCTCTCAAGTCCTGCCAAAGTATTGTATTATCAGAAGTATACGGTGCAGGGCCATACTGTGTTTCCCACCATGTAGGTTTAAAACTAAATCCTAACATCTCCCACGGATTTGTGTGAGGACGATCGGTGTCATAATATTTGAAGAATATATCTCTCCAAAATCCTGTTAATTTGTTACCCAATTTATCAACCATATTACTATAGTTGTAGGTAAATGGGTCTTGTGAATTCCAGAAAGTATGTGTTGAATAATCTGGGTTGCCTGCTCTATCCAACCACTTACTAAAATCTTGTAATAATAGATTCTGTGTGTTAAGATTTAACAATTCAGTATTTCGACTAAACCCAGGAGTAATGTCCCAAATGTCAAGTTTTTCAGGATCGTATAAATTTTTAATATTGTTGTAAATACGCAATTCTAATTCAAGTATTAATGCATCTCTATAATCGCCAAACGCTTTAACAATGCTGCCATCGTGTCCGCGAATCATTGTATACGACTGTCCAATGTAAGTGTCATCAATATAAATTTCAGGAATGTAGCTTGGGAGCAATCCTAATTTTGCAGGAGTTGGTGCAACATAGCAGCCGTTTGTATTTTCGTATTCAACTACTGTTACTTCGTCATTTTCGATTAATGTTTTTGTTACTTTAACAAACTGATCTTCAAATACATAATCAATATTGTGAGTTAGCTGCACATCGTTAACATAAACTAAAACTGATTTATTAGTTAGATTTACAAGATCAAATACATTTTTTAAAGCAAAGTATGATTCGCCGTTGTATTCAACAGTGTGAAGAGTTTCGGTAGTTGCGTGAAATGCAACCATGTCGCTTGAGAAAAATGGAAAACTTGAAGTCTTGTCATTGTTGATTTTTTTTAAGATTAAATCAACGTGTTTTTTTGGTGTGCCGTCAAATCCTAATCTGCCTGCTTCAGTAAGAAACTGTCTTTTAAATTTGGTATACTCTTGCTGAGCAAATTCCAAACTTTTAATAACGTTTGCATTTTTATTTACAATGTGATACATTGCTAAGTTAAGAGGTCCTGCATGTTGAACAAACTTAGTACCATAACTTGTTGTATTACCCAAGTCACGCAAGTTACTTGTACCAGGAAATCTTCCTGTAAATGTTTTTAAATTTTCAGTAATACTATCAACGTGCTGAGATACTGCACCTAATGTAAATGTAGTAACATCTTGGTTAAGTGGATTGCTTTCAAAGTTTAAAGGAATTTCATAAAAACCTTGTGCTGTTTTATTAGCAGTACTATAGCATTTTAATACAATGTCGTCTGCAGAAGTTAAGTCTGAAACAAATTGCACTTCTTTGTATGTTGGTCCGTTAACTAAGGTATAATCAACACCTTGAACTTTTTTAACGCCGTTTACAGATACGCTTACATTTAAATCAGCAAGAGTTAAACTGTTATCAAATACGTCAACTGCATAATTTTTTCCAAAGCCGGTATACAAACGAATTACTGCTTGATTTGTTTCCTGGTAGCTTTCTTTCCAAGCATTAACTATTTTATAATTGCCAAACTTATCGTACTGTCTTAATAAACAAGTATCAGTTCTTTTAGTAAAATCAACTGATGACGACTGATACTTAAATGAATTTTGTGTGTAATTAAAATTAAATACAATATCGCCAACATTTGCAATATTTTGATAAGTTAACGCAAATCCAAGTTCTGTATCAATAGTTCCTTTGCCAATAGCATAACTAAAAATACTGTTTCCTTTAAAACTACTTGAAGGATAATACACTGTATCAGTTAGTGATACATCAGTTTCGTCAAACATATCAAAAAGAGGTGTTTGATTTACTTTTGTTTTTTCTTGTGACTTTATCCATTTAGAATTTTCATAATGAAACATTTTGCCAATATTGCTATTGCCGTTTGTAACAAGTACAGTTTCGCCTTCTAGAGGAGTAGTATCTGTTGTTTCAACTAATGTAATTTGTCTTGTTTTTTCAATGCCTGTGCCAAAATTTATAAACTTAGCTTGATATATTTTTCCAGCAACACGAGAGTCAGTGTCGGCTGTAAATAAGATACGCATATCTTCAGTTACTTCAACGCCGTCAATTAAATATCCGCCTTTGCCTTCAATTGTACTAAACACATCTTTTGTAGTAGTATCAATTAAAGTAACGTTGTCTTTAGAAAGCACGCCGTGATTAAATAATTTTATTCCTGCTTCAAATTCAATAATAGGACGCTTGGCTCTGGCAGATTGATCTAGTTCGATATCTAGCCCGGCTGCAATATAGCTCTGATTGATTACGTCTCGATGGAACCAACGATTGTATCTACTCCAAGCATTGCTGTCTGGACTTGTTCTACTGATTGTAATATAATCTTTGTTTGCTGGATAACTTGCTGCATCTTCAAACGGAAATTTATCAAAACCGTTGGTGTCAAAAGGAATAGGTTTTACACTTGTAAACACCGAAGGAACTTCAAGATCTATTTCATTAACAAGAACAATTGCTGTGCCAACGCCTTCAACATAATAATATCCATTATTGTAAGTTGCAGGAGTTGCATCGCCTTGGAAGTAAACTTTCATACCATTAGAAAGTTTAATTCCGGTACTTGTAGTATATTCTTTTTTACCAATTATTTCTGCATCGACATCAATTTCGCTGTTTTCTTCAATAAAGTATAACGAGAAAAATCCGCTGGTATTGATATCTCTCTGCGAAACATAATACAGCGTGTCGGGCGAATTGTCAGTAGGTGTAAATTCAATTACACCGTTTTCAATGTAATCGCTAGTTGATACAACTAGATCTCCCGCGGCATTAAATTCATATTTTGTTATTCCGTCAAGATATAATATACTGTTATTTTCTTGATCGATTCCTAGTAACGGATTGTTGTCATCAAAATCTCTAGTTTGAGTAACTGCAATACCGTGTCCGGGTGCATTTATTTCAAATCTATATGTTTGACCTCTATAAAGTTTTATAGAAGGATTGCGTGTTAATCCATCAGGAGAAATCAAATAAGCAACATTGTTATCATCATTTACTGTTTCAACAGTATATGTACTAAGAATATCTTTAGTTTGGCCAAATACAGAAACAGGCGGTGGGCCCATTGGCAACCAATAGTATTCTCTAAAGTTGGCAAACTTATCCCAGTCAATATGCGGGTTCCAGCTATAACTTTTTTGTCTGTTTAATAAACTATGATTTGAAACTGAATCTTTAAAAAAGTTTCCTATCTGTCCAATATAATCATTATAATTTGCATAAAATTCAACATTACCAATTTCGTCTTTGTATACAATACTTGGTTCAAACTGATAATTTTCTCTATCTGATGATATCTCCGAGACATAAGCATCCGAATTTAAATTAGCTTTAGCATATCGACGACCAACAAATCCATTTAATTTTTCAACTACGCCTTCTGAAATAAATTGATCAATAGTTGATTGTAAAAATTTATTATTTGTATCTGTTCTAAAATATTTTGGTAAAAAGTTACTCGAACTGCGATTGTTGTCATCTCCAGTCGGCATTGGGAAATCCGACTGATTCTTGTCGTATGCCATTAATTATATCCTTCGCTTTGTGAACTACCAGTTGATATTGTGTAGGTTGTACTTTCAACAACTTCGCCAGTGGCGTTTACTTCAGTTATTACAGTTCCTGACGCTTTTAATCTTTCAGCTGTAATTGCGCTAATTATTTCAACATTGTTTACAGTGGCACCACTTATTAGTATTTCGTCATTTTCAGACTTTAATTCAAACAAACTACCGAAACTACTTTGTCCGCTGTTTGGTACCAGAACAATGCTACTTAGATCAGGTGCTAACTGTTTCATAATATACGAACTTAATTCACTCCAATAAAAAGTTTCGCCAAAGTCCCAATTTTCTAAACTAAAATATTCGTTGATACTATCAATAACTCTAGTTTTTAATTCGTTGTCGTTAACTACTCTATTTTTGTTTTTCACAAGTTTAAATGTAGCTTGCAAATCTGTTTCTGCATTGTTTCCAAATAGTACTTTATACTTAACAGGATGATATATAACTTCATCACTTATTGATTTAATAGCATTAATAGCACTTCCATAACTTCTGTAAAGCTGATCGCTACTTGCTGGCAGTGGTTTAGTTGCAACAACGCCTTTTAAAAATTGTCTAAAGTTAGTATCATACTGTTTGGTTAGCAAGTAAGTGTCAATAATATTACTACTACTCGGATCAACTCTTGCGTTTTCATCACTAGCATGTACATACTGGAATTTGATATTATCTCTTCCTGTGTATGCTTTGTAATTAAAAATCTCTATTAGTGTTCTAGATGCACTAGTTAATTGGTAAAAAGAATCAGTGTCAATTACATAAAAAACAGGATTGCCCGGAGTTACAGTGTTGGGTTGAGATTGAACTATAACAATGTTTTCTGCTGTTGGTTCAACATACTTCCAATACTCAGTGTCGTACTCTGTGAATCTTTTTGTAAAAACAATCTTAGTTGCTGCGTTAGTATTAGGAACAACAATATTTTCAAAAATTTCAGGGTTGTCAACAACACCATCATCGTCAGAATCAAAGAAAACAACTTCAACTTTTTTACTGTTTACATAACCAATATCATCGCGATATTCTTTGCTCACTGCCCAGTCAAAATTACGAGTAAGCGGCGATGTTTCATTGATGCTTGCTAAATCATTATTAATACTTAATACAGATATTTTGTCTCTAATAATATTTCCCGATTTACTGTCGTATATTTTTTTATTGCTATCATAAAAGAAACGAATTTCAGAATTGCTTTCAAATATATAACGAGTAGTTCTTGCAGTAATAGTATAATCAACACCAGTTGTTTCAAATAGAAGTATCCAACTTCTATCAAGAGACTGTCCGCTGTTATCTCCTGCAAGTCCAATATTAAAGCTATCTTTAATGTTTACATTATCTTGAGTTATAACATACCAATTGCGATCTTCTCTATCGTAACGCAATCCAAAAGTTCTATAAGCAAATACTTGTGCTATCATTTCACTTTTTACTACGCTTAATATATCTCTAACAAATTTAAGTTTAATATTTTTTAAAATTGCACTTGTTGGAATAACATCGTTGAAAACAATTGGGCCTAATCCTGTAGATGTTTCGGTTGTGCCATCAGTCTCGATACTAATAACCTTTGTCCAAATACTACTTTTATCCCCTAACTGTGCAGGAGTTCTATTTTGAATTGCATTATTTTTATCAAAGCATTTTCCTGTAGGAGCATCAAACTTTACTAATGCACCCACTTCAAAAAATCTTAATGGGCCTTGAGTATATGCACCCACAGTATATGTAAAAGGATCAGTATCACCTACATTGGCACTATCAACAATGTATCCTGTGCTTCTGTTTAAACTGTTTGTCTGTTGCATCCAAACAAGATTTAAATCAGTGTAATTTTGATCTAAGAAATTATCGTAATAGAAATTTCTTACATTAGTGTCGTTGGTAAGTTCAGTTACCAACCCTTCAATAACTGCTTCGATGTCAGTTGTTGTTACAAAATTAAAACTGTATTTTTCTTCTTTTTCTTCTTTGTAAAGAGCGCCGTCGGTGCCAAATAAGTTTGTTGTACTGTATTTGCCTGTGCTGTCTCTTAAATCGTAATATCTGTTAATTCCGCTGCTGGTTCTATTAACTGCTTTAGCTTTAATAATATCTTGACTTATACCTAAAGGACCAACATTATAATCTTCGCCTGTGATCAAACGATTTTGTGTATAATATGTACTTGGTGCATTAGTTTTAATACTTTCAGTTGTTTCCGAGCTTGATGCATTTTGAATAGTATCACGCAACGATAACTGTACTGTCAGTGTTTCAGTTTTTCCTGTAGCACTTATATAAGGTATATTTACTTTGATATTTTTTAAGTTATTTGGAGTAATAGTAAAATCTGCATTTTGGCTGGTACGATAAAAAGTTCTAAATGTACCGGCTGGTAATTCGCCAAAAATGCCGTCACTAAAAATTAAACTTATTCTATCATCAACTCTTGTTAAAACACTAAAAATATTTCTTATGTTTTTTGAAATACTATTATAGATTATGTTGTTGCCTTCAACTGCATCAACTTTAGTCCATTGATTGCCTTGACTTGCATCATTGTTTAATTTAAATAGCCAAACATCTTCTTGGTTAATGTTAGCAGCGTCAATATCAATTCGTTGATTTGGAACTGGTGAATTTACTGTAAACTCGCCTTTTTGTAGTACGCCTTGTCTAAAGTGCATAAAGAACCCAGTGTTGCTACTTCCTGCGCCCTGTCCGTTGTCTCTATACAACAGTCCTACTTGATTTCCAGCTTTTGGCGGTTCTTCAATAATTTCGCCGTTGTGAATGTCAGTGCTAACAATTTCAAAATCTAAACTCTTGCCGTTAACTGGTTTTTGAAATCCAAAAACAGGAAAAACACTTGGTGTGCTGTTAAATTTATATTTTTCTGTTGGAACGCCTTCAATGCTTTCAGACTTACGAGGTGTGCCGTATTTGTTAGTTGCAGTAAAGGATGCATTTAAAATTTTAATAAATTGTTCGTACCAGTTGGCATTTACATTATCGTTCCACTTGATTGTTCTTGCTGCAAGGTTGGTGCCATCGCTGTCTATAACATTTTCAGTAGTTTGAACGCTAGTAAATTTTAACAATCCGTTTGCTGGTTGGTTGCGAGTTGGATTATAACTGATCAAACGTGCAAGACGGAGAACACTTTCTCTACGCTCTGCAAGTTCAATAAAGTTTTCTCTAGCATTTAAGTCAACACGGAAACTAATGTTTTGTCCAAGGAATGCAATCATATCAATGAGTGCAAGGTATTCACTCGATTCAATATAATCGTTAAAATCTTCTGGATAATTTTTTCTGAGATAATCAATCATTGTTCGACGAAGATTGTCAAAGTCGTATGATTTAAAATCAGCGTATTTAAAACTCTGATAAACTGTTTGCCAATCTTCGGCTAACAAAAGTCTATTTTGTCTATCGGTTGCAGACATTGCGCATTTCCTCTACTAATATAATATTTATGAAATTTATAAACTGCGTAGTTTAAATTAAACCGTTTTCACGGTCAAAATTGAACTTTAATTGTTCACTAATATTATAGGTTAAATAGGTTAATTCGCAATAAATTTGTATGCCACTTTCGTAACTATCTACTATAATATTGTTTGCTTGAACTCGAGGATCGTAGTTTATAATATCAGTTACGTTTTTTACAATAGCATTTTTAAGTCCATCAGTTAGCGGCTCAAATAATACATCCCAAATAATTGTTCCAAACTCAGGATTTTCTAATTTTTCGCCCTGACGAATATGAAAATGATTCACAATGTCTTGTTTAATTAACTCAATATCTCTTAATTTAAAATCCTTAGTATTAGGATTAACTGTACTCATACCTTTGTAACTATTATCTACAATAGGGCTGTTATTAGTCCTCACTGGCCTAACTTTTAAATTTTTATAAAGATTTTTTTCTAATGTACTCATAACGTATTTACCTTAAAATTTAACGCACTCTCCAACGGGTTCCATCTTGGTAAGGTATAAAACTGCCGCCGTATTTTCTTACATAACCTCTAATGCCTGACGTTGCTCTTTTTTGCGATGAATACGTTGTACTAAGCAATCTATTGTATGCATCTGTTTTGTTTTGTTTTTCAAGTGCAGTTTGTGCAGCTTCGCTTCTTTCTGGGGCGTAGGTAGTTGTTGAGCCACCGCCTGTAGTTGTAACACGTGATGTTGTTGAGCCGCCTGCTGTAGAAAATGCGCCGCCACCGTAAAATGCATCATCTTTGGCTTGTTTTGCTTTTTTCTTATCAGCTGCTTCTTTTTTCTTAGCTTTTCTTTCTGCATCTCTTGCTGCACGTTCTTCAGGTGTTGGTTTTTTTGGAAGTTCTACATCGCTTAGATCTTCCTCATATCCTATTTCGTTGACTTGACCAAACGTATCTCTTGATTGGCGGGTTTCTTCAAGTTTAGCAGAAACTGCTGCTTTTTCTTGCGGTGTTGCATCAACTGGTAATTTTGCCG
>TARA_R110000868_G_scaffold107295_3_pt1 | contig 23703 bp, 39 predicted proteins | sample TARA_R110000868 | Tara Oceans TARA_R110000868 (sample SAMEA4397489) | marine metagenome | biome: Polar Biome; feature: [SRF] surface water layer (ENVO:00010504); material: water (ENVO:00002006), including particulate matter (ENVO:01000060) such as... | depth 5 m | reverse complement strand
CCCGTATCATGGTAAACCCTTGCTCGGTGTAAGTTGCCATTGTTCCTACTTTTCTGAATACCTGCTTATCTACTTATATACCTATTTTATAAAGTAAGAATTTATCAATTATATTAATTGTATTAATAGGATCACTATAGTAAAAAACTAACAATTTGTCAATTTTAATAAATAAATACAATTAGTGTATGATAGTATTAATAAGATTAATAGTATTACAATCAAACTGTAGTAAGTTAAAACCTAACCTAAAGAGGCACACAATGAGCATAGAAAACAAGGTATACCAGCAAGTAACAGATAGAATCATTGAAGAACTAGAGAAGGGCGCTATTCCATGGGTTAAGCCTTGGAACGCTACTAGCAGCGCAGATAAGAATGTCATTACTAAAAATGAATACAACGGGATCAATCGTCTTATTCTAGGAATGTCAGGCTATACAAATAGTGTATGGGGATCATTCAAGCAATGGCAGGAATTAGGCGGGAATGTCGCTAAGGGTGAAAAAGGCACGATGATTGTTTTCTATTCCCCTATAGTTAAAGAGGCGTTAAACCCTGCCACTGGTAACAATGAACAGTCTATGTATCACTGCCTAAAATCTTATTATGTTTTCAATGTAGATCAAGTTGAGGGCATAGAGATTGAAAAGCCTACAGTATCACCAAGGGTATTAGAGCCTAGTATTGCTTTAGATGATCGTATCTTAAAAACTGGCGCTAACATTAAGCATGGCGGATCACAAGCGTTTTATTCACCTAGCACTGATTTTATTGGTATGCCTGATCGTTATTCTTTTAGTGATGACAATAATTATTATGCAACTATCTTGCATGAACTCACTCACTGGTCAGGCGCTAAGCATAGGTTAGATCGTACTAAGGGAAAGAGATTCGCAGATAGCGCCTATGCTTTCGAGGAATTAGTGGCAGAGATGGGGGCTGCTTTTCTATGCCAAGATTATGCAATTAGTGGCGATCTGCGCCACGCTGGATATATCGGTAATTGGCTACAGTGCCTAAAAGCAGATAACAAGGCTATTTTCAATGCAGCAGCATTAGCACAAAAAGCTGCAACATATATCAATGAATTAGACGCTATTACAAACCAAGCAGCAGCCTAAATGTACTCTCTAAGGCGCTTATTTATAGGCGCTTTAGGGGTTTACATTTTGTAAGCCATACCTAACCAAGTGAGGATATATGACTATCACAAGATTTGATAAACAAGCACAAATTGAGCGTTTATGGGAGGCTCTCGAATGTTATCGGGAAAACTCTATTAGTGGATCAGAGCATGATCTTGAATGGGATGAGCTATGCACAATCATGGCGTGGATCACTGAAGATTTGGAGGCTTAGATGAGTGCTAAACATAAATATAGCGCTTATTGCTATTGGAGCGCTAAGCAAGGGATCACGCCATTAAGTTTTAATGCTTGGAATTCTACCGTTAAACAAGGGAGGCTATTTTGAACTATAAAGATACTTTAGTGGATAAGATAATACTGGTATTGTCTTTATTCTCACTGATACCGTTAATTTGGCTCATATTGGCGCTGTAGAGCGTTTATTTCAATTCTATAGGGGTTAATCACCCCTATTTTTTTAAGCGCTTACAGGGCGTTTAAATCATTCTATTAAATTTCAATCTACTTTCCCTATGTTTTAACTCTTTTTTGAGAGAGATAGTTTTGCTTATTCTCATAAAAGTCACGATCAAAAATTCAGTTGCGTGTATGCACAGGCAAGAGATTTACTAGGGTGGTTTGGCTGGCAATCCATTACAGCAGTCAGCAACAGGTAAGCTGCCAGCAGTAGCAGGGTGGGAAAACAATTAGCTTACCCAATTAGATTACCCCATAAAAAAATGAGTGAGCACCTAACCCGCTATTCATATAGGGGTTCACGCTTTTTAGCGGTGTTTATCGTTTATCGAGTGGTGCTTAACTAAAGGGGTGCGATCCTGTGAGAGTCCCCTAGATACTAGCCACCTCGTTTATCTGCATTCATCAACACAATGTTTGCAAGGGGTGGGTAATGCCCCCGTATAGTTTATTTTAGTGGTGATTCTTGGTGTTGATGATCTAAAACAAATGGTGCTAACCAGGCTACCAATAGATCACAAAAACCACCACTAAAACATTCTTGAAGAAATTACACCATATAAAAAGAAATTACACAAGCATTGTTTTAATACAACACATTAACAAATAGTGTATTGCATTAAGATTATTAATCCTTTACATTAGAGTTGTTGTATCCGATTGACCTAAACTGAAGGAGCACCAACATGAAATTCTGTATTGATTGTGTTCATTACGAGGACTTGACAGGCTTATGCCTCAAGACTAATTACCTAGACCTGGTAACAGGCAAGACTGAGTATCGTAATGCTCACACTGAGCGAACACTAGACATTACTGGTTGCGGTAAAGAGGGTAAGTTCTATAAGCCACAGCGCACACCCATTTATTCGGCTGATGATCTAGACGATTTATCCAACATTCCTTTTGGGAGATAAGCATGGCAACAAGAAAAGCAGTATTAAAAAAGAAATATGAAGTTGCAGGTTTAAAGACTTTGATTGAGCGCCAAGACGATCAACTTTGTCAGTTATCTGATGAACTTAAAGACGCTAAAGAACAAGCTGAGTTCTGTCGTAAGCAGATTAATCATTACATAGCATTAATCAATATATTAACAAGGGGAGCATGATGAACAATCAAGCAGACTTTGCAGACGAGGTTAGAAATAGCGCTTGGTGGAGTGGTGATAGTCGTAAGGCTGCCAATGGTAGAGCAGTAGATGCAATCCTTACTAAGCAGGGCAAGATGCCTATTCCTGATCTATCACAAGTTGAAGTAGTGCAGATGGGTCATGTCATGCAACCGATCATTGGCAAACTAGCCCAAGAGAAGTTACGCATTGAACTTAAAGAGGCTGACTATGCCATGACTCACCCTAAGCATGACTGGTTTAGATCACACTTTGATTTCATTAGCGCTGATGGTAAGACGCTAGTTGAGGCTAAAAACTACAACGCTGGTACCAAGGTGAAGTTTGATGCTGATACCAATACGATCCCGCTTGCTGACTATGCCCAGTTAGTGCATGAAGCAGCGTGTCATGGTGTTGAGCGCATTTACTTAGCGGTTCTATTTGGTGGTCAAGAGTTTCAGACCTTTGAATTTAAGATCAGTGAAGCTGAGAAGGATGAATTCATACAGAAGATGGCTGTGTATTGGGGCTTTGTAAAGGCTAACACCTTGCCTGAAGCGGAAACTGTTGAGCAAACCAAGCTGATCTATCCAGTATCTACAGAGGAACAAGTAGTCGCAACTCAACAGATGGAGCAAGCAGTAGCGCAACTCAAGGCGATCAAGGGTCAGATTAAAGAGCTTGAAGGTGCTGAGGAACAAATAGAAGTAGCGATCAGGAACGCTCTAGGTGACAAATCAGCAGTAGTGAGTGTAGACGGATCAACGCTAGTGACCTGGCGTTCTACTAAGCCCTCTAAGCGCTTTGCTAGTGATCTATTTAAGCAAGCCATGCCTGATATTTATGAGAAGTTTGTGATGGAGATGCCAGGATCACGGAGGTTTTTAGTCAAATGAACAATGAACCAGTAGCGTGGATGAGTCAAGGCGGTGATGTTACAAGAAGTAGAGATTACTTTGTAGAAATGGGTTTTACAGACTTGATTCCACTCTATACCCATCCAGAAAAACAATTAACAGATGAGGAAATAGACAAAGTGCTTTTTGAAATAAGTGGAATTGAACCAGCACCAAATAGTGTATTGGAATTTGCTAGAGCAATACTAAGAAAGGCACAAAATGGTTGAAGCCAAACTGTTACGCAAAAAGCTAAAGAACGGCTTGATTGTTGATAAATGGGACTTAGTAACCATTATTGAAAAGCAACAAGCTGAAATAGACCGATTGAACTATGACCTTGATGGATTTAAGCAGAACTTTTTTGTTAGCGGTTTTCACTTGCAAATCAAAATGGCAAATGAACAGTTGGTAAAACAGCAAGAACAAATAGATGCCTTAAAAAGCGAATTAGATAAAGCTGTAGAACTTTACACGGATAAATCTATAGAGAACGAGGCATTGAAAAAGCAACTGTATTTTAAAGATTACTACGAAGAATTGCCTGATACACCTGTTGATTTACTAAGAAAGGCACAAGAAAGATGAACAATACTTTATTAACGGGGAAACAATTATGAGTAACAACTTAATACCTTATGCCGATATGGAGCAGATGGCGCAAGCAATGGTCAAAAGCAACCTATTTGGCATGAAGGATGTAAACCAAGTCATCGCTCTAGGCTTAGTAGCACAGGCTGACGGGATGCCATTTGCTAGTGCAGTACGGGATTACGACATTATCCTAGGTAGACCAGCACTGAAGTCAGCCTCTATGCAAGCACGCTTTCAAGCTGCTGGTGGCAAGGTGGAATGGAAGGTCTATACCGATAGTGAAGTAACGGGTATCTTTTCACACCCTAATGGTGGTAGCTTAGAGCTAACTTGGACTATCGAGCAAGCAACTCGGATTGGTTTAGTTAAACCTAATTCAGGCTGGTCAAAGTATCCACGGGCTATGCTTAGAGCACGCTGTTTATCAGAGGGAATTAGGACAGTCTTTCCTGGCTGCCTTGGCAATATGTATGCTCCTGAGGAAGTGGTTGACTTTGATCCACAAGAAGCGCCTAAGCCAAAGAACATGGGCATTGTCACCAAGTTGGGTGATGAAGTAGTGACCATAGAGAACTTGAAAGAGGACATTATCAAAGGCATACCTATGTATATCCCTGGCAGTGATGAACCCTATGCTCAATACCTCACAAATGATGATTGGATTGATGGCTATGCGGAGATGCACGCCAAGATACACGAATCAACCAAGCTCTCTAAAGAGGAAAAAGAGGAGAAAATCAACTCATTAAGGTCATGCAATGATACCTATACGAAAACTTTTGACGGCAATACAGTCGCAAAATTCTTATCCAAGCTCAATATCCATAGAAAGGAAATCGCAAATGGCTAGTTTTATATATCAAGAAGGTAAAGGCGGTCTATTACAGGAGTTCGACAAAAAGAATCCTGCTGGACCTGATTGGAAGGGTTCACTCAAACTCAGTAGAGATTACAAGAAGGGCGAGGAAGTACGCATTAGTGCCTGGACTAAGAACAATCCTAAGGGGCAGATCATTAGCCTTAATGAGAACAACTGGACACCTAATCCTGATAGCAACTACCCCAAGGAGGTCAATCATGTTAAAGACAGTGATGTTCCTTTTTAGTATGATTTTAGTGATGATGCCAATAGCCCAAGCTGGTACTAAATGCGAGCCTGTTTCAGGGGGTGGCATTTGTTGTTGGGATGTTGATAAAGAAGGCATCTTTAAACCGATCTCTTGTGCATGATTATTCTTGATCTTCCCTACCCACCGTCAATCAATAACTATTGGATGACGAGTGGGCATCGTAGATACATTAGTAAGCGAGGCGTAGAGTTTAGAAAAGCAGTCGTGATGTTTTGCTTAGAGTGGAGAGTGCGTAAATTGGGAGATCAAGCCGTGATGGTTCACATTGTTTTAAAACCGAGATCAAAAAAGCTCATGGACATTGACAACTGCGCCAAAGCAATACTAGATTCACTTGAGCACGCAGGAGTGATTAATTCTGATGTCCAGGTAGAGCGATTAGTGATTGAAAGGGGCAAACCCGTCAAAGGTGGCGGTTGCCGTGTCTTAATTGAATTGTTGTCCTCCGATAGCTCAGAGTTGAGCCTTTCACAAGAAGGCAGTTAGGTAAGGTGCGCCAGCCATCTATTTGGGCAAGCTGGCACTAAAATGGGGATAGCTATGAATGTACCGTACAGAACTAAAACAGGTTTAGAAATTGGCAAGTATTACCAAAAAGATACTCGCCCAGAAATATCAGAAGATATGGAAGTAATACAGTCGATATTACTTGGAGATTACAAATCCATCAGGCGAAAGAATTTTGAAATGGCAATGTATTTTATTGTTCTTTTTGCAATAATTTTTATTGCAATGGCGTTTTCCAAGTGAAGGGTTCAAACACCTATCTAGAGAGGCAAACTGTTGCCAACAGGGGTGAGGTGTTGTTTGAGCAATATTGCAAAGAAAACCACTATGAATGTAAGCGAGTAGGTTTTGATGAGAAAAACAATGCTGTAAGCACTTTCTATGATTTGTCTACCCTACTACGCAATTTGCCAGATTATGTCATGGTGCGCCCTGATAGCACCTATGTGGTCAATGTAAAGGGTACAGCCAACATCAAAAAGAAAGAGATTGATCTGCTGCCACTGATGATGGAGTGGTTTTCTAGTCGATCAGCGCCTTTAGTCTATGCTTTTTGTTTTGAGCATAGTGATCCTTTGTTTATTCATCCTGAACAGATGATTGACTTGTACCGTAGATCAGTTGATAAACAATGGTCTGATGGGGTGATTTACCGTAATTTGAATTTAATGGAATTTGCATGAAACACGCTAGTAAAGAAGAACTCATTGCGTTTGAGCAGGAAACAGCGCAGTTGTGGGAAAACGGGGATTTACCGTACCTTATTCACCTCTCAGGGGGTAATGAGGATTTTCTGATTGATTTGTTTGGTGAGGCTAACGAAGGTGACTGGTTCTTTTCTACCCATCGTAATCATCACCACGCCCTTTTAGCAGGAATACCTAAAGATGAGCTACAAAATTCCATCTTGGCTGGAAATTCTATGTTTGTGTATTCTCGTAAACATCGTTTTTTTACTAGTAGCATCCTTGCTGGCACTTGTTGCATTGCTGCTGGTGTAGCTTATGCTTTGAAAGAAGCGGGTAGTAACAACCGTGTCTGGTGTTTTTTAGGTGACGGGGCTGAAGATCAAGGTCATTTCTATGAAGCGGTCCGCATGGTCGCAGGGCATGATTTGCCTTGTACCTTCATCATTGAGGACAACAATCGCTCAGTAGACACTACTTTAGCAGGGCGTAATCCTTTTGAGTTTAGGTTTAGGATGCCAGGCTGTGTGATCCGTAATCACTACACCCCGACTTATCCTCATGCTGGTAACGGTACTAAGAAGCACATTATCTTTAAGGATGTGAAATGAACGCACTTGAAATGGCAGAAGAATTAGAAAAAGGACCATTGGTTCCTAGAGATGATGCTGCAAAAATGATACGCCAGCAACAGGCTGAAATAGAGGCGTTGAAAGACAAGTTAATGCTTGCAAGACAATCTTTAGAAATAGTAGAAGGATGGGTAAACAAATGAGCTATAAAGACGCACTAATCCGTGCCAATACTTATTTGGCTGCTGATCCTAAGACGAGGTTTATAGGTTATGGTTTACTCAAAGGTCGAGCTTTGGGTACGCTAGTCAATGTTCCAGAAGATCAAATTATCGAGATGCCAGTTGCTGAGAACTTAATGATGGATATGGCTATTGGTATGGCGCTGGTGGGCTGCAAACCAGTAGTGTTCTTAGAGCGCATGGACTTTTTAATGAACTGCATGGATGCGCTAGTTAACCATCTAGATAAGATCAGCACGATCTCCCAAGGTGAATTTAATCCAAAAGTCATTATTCGGTGCATTGTAGGCAACAAAAACAAGCCTTTATACACTGGAGCGACTCATATTCAGGACTTTACCGAAGGTTTACAGGCTATGGTGACGATGCCAGTCGTGCAATTAAAGACTGTTGCGGACATCAATTTTTCGTATGAAAAAGCCGACAAAGCCTTATATTCAACGGTTCTAGTGGAATATAAAGATCTAATATGAAAACTAACAAATACTCGGATTTCAAGATTTTTCATGTGGCGGGGAAGGTCAATTCGTTTTTAGAAAACGAGATCATTGCGCCAATCTATGTTCGTATCAAACCAATCAATCTTTGCAACCACGGGTGCTTCTTTTGCGCCTATAGCACGGGTTTTCGGGTTAAGGATGGGGGCGAGGAGGAGCATATTCACACAGGTATGCACGAAGATATGAAAGAGGATGACACTATCCCTAGAGAGAAGATGTTAGAGATCTTAAATGACCTGCACACCATGGGTGTCAAAGCTGTCACTTACTCTGGTGGGGGTGAGCCACTCATGCACCCAGACATTGTAGAGATCATGTCTAAGACTTTGGAACACGGTATTGATCTATCCATCATTACTAACGGTCAAAATTTAGCCAAGGAAAGAGCCGTGGTGCTGCGTAATGCTAAGTGGGTAAGGGTTAGCATGGACTACACCAATGGCGCAGAGATGAAGCGTTTTAGGAATGTTTCAGAAAAGAGTTTTGATAGCGTAATTAAGAACATCGAGGAGTTCGCTAAACACAAAGCAAAAGACTGTGATCTAGCGGTTAATTATATTGTGCATCGCAACAATTACGAAAATTTGGGGGTGTTCACCCGCTTATTGAAAAGTATTGGGGTCGAAAATGTGCGCTACAGCCCTATGTATGTACCAGATTTTTATGATTATCACAATGCTATTGCTGATTCTGTTAATGCTCAACTCAAAGAAGTTGCCAGCTTGGTTGACGATCATTTTAGTGTTAACAGTACTTACAACATTACTCCTGGCAGCAGTCACTCGCCCATCAGGTCCTATAAGCGGTGCTACATCATGCAAACCGTACCCGTTATCGGGGCTGACCTTGGGGTATATGCCTGTCATAACAAAGCCTACGACAACACGGGGATGATTGGTTCACTCAAGGATCAGAGCTTTAAAGAACTGTGGTTCAGCCAGGAAACCAAGGACTACATGATGAACTTCAATGCCAAGCGCACCTGTTTACATGAGTGCTCTAATGACCGCAAGAATATTTTGATTAACGAAGTAGTACAAGCCAGTACCGATAACTTTATTTAGGGATCAATATGCCAAGGAAGAAGAAGCTAGTAGAGCCAGCCACACCCCAAAAAATTAAACTATTTGTTGCAACCCCGATGTATGGGGGGATGGGGGCAGGGTTTTATATGCAATCTATTTTGCATCTAACCGCTACTTGTCGAGAGCATAATATTGATTTGAGCTTTAGTTTTATGTTCAATGAAAGCCTGATTACAAGGGCTAGAAATGCTTTGACTCACCAATTTCTCAAGAGTGAGAGTACGCATCTGATGTTCATTGATGCTGATATTAAATTTAATGCAGCCGATATTATCCCTATGCTTTCGGTTGACAAGGAGATTATCTGTGGCATCTACCCTAAGAAAGAGATCAACTGGGGTAGCGTTAAGAAAGCAATTGATAATGGCGTGCCATTTGATAAGCTAAAGAGCCATACAGGTAGCTTTGTGGTCAACCTAGTGGATTATGTGGGCGAGGTAACCGTGCCTGTCAACCAGCCAGTCGAGATTTTTAATGGTGGTACAGGTTTCATGCTAATTAAGCGAGAAGTGTTTACCAAACTAGCCGATCATGTACCACAGTACAGTAATGATGTGGCTGATCTATCAGGTCAAATGCAACAACAAGAAAAGATTTGTGAATACTTTGCTACTAGCATTGAGCCTGAAACCAATCGCCTACTGTCAGAGGACTATCACTTCTGCCGTATTTGGAGATTGATTGGCGGTAAGGTATGGGCAGCACCTTGGTGTCAGCTATCCCACATTGGGACATACGCCTTTGAAGGTGGCTTAACGCCCTCGCCTTGATGGTTTCTTAGCAGTCTTTGCTGAATCCCTAAAGTCTTTAGCAGTGGGTGCGCCTTTAGTGCCTACTGCTCTCATCTTTTCGCCTGAGCCAGCAGCGATCCTAGCTTTCTTTCGATTGATATTTGCGTATAGTCCGTTTTTCATCTACTACAACCCCACCTTCCTCTAGCTGCTTTGCCTCGTTTACCCTTCCAACCCGCAGACCTAGCACAAAATGATTTATGCCTTGGTCCTGATTTAGTTGGGGCTTTTAGTTCACTGCCTGTAGCACGATTATATTTGGCACGACCTTTGGCAGTCAAACCACCACCAGCCTTGACTGATAGCTTCTCGCCTCGCCCAACCGATAGATTAGGTTTGTCTGCCATACATTAACGCCTACGCCTTGCTCTTTTAGAACTTTTAGCAATGCGGGTTGTCCTGCGGGGCATACCACCCATAGAAGTAACACGCATGATAGGTCTATTACCGCTTAGATTTTCTGGCATTTGTTTTCCCGATTGGTTTACGAGCAACAGTTAAGGCAATGGCTACAGCTTGCTTTTGTGGTCTGCCTTCCTTGACCATCTTGCTAATGTTAGCAGAGATAGCGTTCTTTGATTTTGATTTATTCATTGGCATGGTTTACCCTAATATTTGTTTTGCTTTAGCAATTTTTGCTTTGCGATCATCTAATCCAATTAGACCACCGTTTATTCGTTTAGTCATTGTTTCAATATCTTCGCTATCTGCCAAGCTATTCAAACCTTTTTTATCCCAAAACCATCCAGCGCTTAAAGCCGCATATTCAGGAGTACTAAGCAAATCAGGATCACTAAGAAGATCCACACCAAGACCAAGTCCACAGTTTGCATAGTTTTCCTTACCAGTCAACTGAATCAAACCTCTGCCTAAATACTTGGCAGCCTCCTCCTCGGTAGTATTACCTAATCTTCCGTTGTATACCTTGCCAGCAATCTTGGCTGGTTGACGAGCATACTGATCCGCAATTTCTCTAGTAGGAAAACGGTTAGCCCAAGTTTTCATTAAGCCTTCTGCGCTGTAATTAAGGTTCTCTTGCAATACTTTAAAGTTTCCAGACTCATGGGCGCATTGCCCAATAAACGCTGCTTGACGCTCTGGGGTATTAATTTCGTACTTTTCAAAGGTATCTTCTAACGGCTGTAGCCATTTAGGGTCAATACCTAGTTCTTGTAATTGTTCGTTTGTCATTATTTTCTACTTAACATAAGAGCCGCTATTGGCAAGATGGATTCTGGTTCGGTTGGCTTTTCTTTCCAGCCCACTGTAATTTGACCAATAAACTGATTCTGGTCAGGTGGAACTGATATACGGCAAGTGTAATTAACGCCCAAAGACTTGTACCAAAGACCAATTTCAGATTGAGCCTTTAGATACTCGCTACAAGGAATTTCATTAGCCATCAATTTAATAACATCGTTGTTATTCGCAGTATTTTTAGTAAACAATCCAACATCGTAACCATCAAAATCTTTATATCTAGAACCATCAGCGAGGAAAGCTCTTTCTACTACACGCTTCCCAAGGATAGTATCTACATTAAATATAACGACCATTTCTGCTCCAGTAGACTTTAATATTAACCTTGCTGCTGGTTCAAATCGATCAGCGTTCATAGCTGGTCTTTCTTTGCTCTTCATATAAGCACCAACCATTACTTCTTGATGTTGATACACAAAGAAACCAAAAAATCCCAAAAATGCTAATAAAAGAACAACCCCTAGCTTAAATGGGCTGTCAATATAGTTTAAAACGCCTAGTAGCGTTTCCTTAGCGTTGCCTTGTTCAATTGCCATTTACTGAATTGCATCGTACTGTTTATAACAAGCCTCAAGTGCTACTCTTATTTCGTCTGCTCTGGCAGCTTCCCTGATAAGAAATTCTGCATCTGGGGAAGAAAGGGTTTGTCCGTTGCAATCCTGTCCAGTGACGGTTTTTGTGGGACTACTGGTACGGCTACGCAACCCACTAATGGCATCAACAAGCTGAGTATTAATAACTTTGATTTGAGCATCTTTATCTTTCCTTATGGTATCTGCTATTGCTTGGTATTCGTGTTCTTTTTCACGCACTACCTTTTCAGCCTTGCTTTGCTGATACGAGCAGCCATTGACAAAACCACCGCAAAATAAAATGATGGCAACAACAGCAATAATGGCGTATAAATTTATTCCAAACATTATCCGCAAGTCCTTATCCAAGTGCCGCCTGATTTTTGCATTACGCAGCCATCAACCATTTGGTTTTGATAGTAGGGTTCTTCACCTTTGCATGGGCTGGCTAGTAAGAAACCGCAAAACAGCAACAACCACCCCAATAACAATAAGAAGGATGCCATAATAATTCGGATTAATAATGTTTTGAACATAACTAAAGTTATCATAAACAACACCAAATACCATTAGCCCAAGGGAGAACCACATAGTTCTCGACCTCCACATAGGCTTGGGATGACGGTTATAAACCTTCGCCTGGCGTAACATAGACATTAGCCGTACCAGTTGCTGTTAAAAAAGTAATGGATACATTAGCAGTTGTAGATGGACCAGTTAAAACAATATCAGAAGCAGGTCGAATCGGTATGCCGTAGTTGCCTGAAGTCGCATTAGGCACGGCTGCTGCGTTGCCAGAAGTAGGCGAAATTCGCACATATACAGGCTGTCCAGTAGACGCTACCTCATGGTTAACAAACAAATACTGATTGGTTGGGCTATCTGAACTCAGGGTTACGGTTTGACTAGTCGAGTTTGCCACCAATACAAAGGTTTTCCCCATTGGTTGAAAGGCGGTTATATTGGACATTTAGATAATCCGATTCTTTTCAGGCTTTGTGGTTGAGGAGATCTTGCTATTGTAATCTCCTGATTCAAAGCAAATTACGCTACGAAAGCCACCCATCGGAACCTGACCTGGACTCCATATTTGGGTACGGGCTGTTACATCTGAAGGCTTTTGTGGGCGCATTGCTTTAGGATTATCCTTCTGTGAAAAGTTATAATCCTTGGCTCCAGGCACTTCACTCTTGAGTTGAAACTCTTTCATGTCTTTCATTTGTATTTCTCTCTTTAATGTTAATTAGAAGATAACTGAAAATTGAAAAAAATGCCATCGTTCCCAGTCGTTCCCACCTTGGATCCCACATAGTCCAGCACGCCAGAGAAAAAGAAAGTCCTAGCGCTAAGACTGATAACATACGCTCTGATATGACTACTAAAGCTAAACGAACTAATGCGACTGCATCCATTGTTAATCCCCTTGTTAATTAAACTATCCATAGTTTAATCCTCATCGTCTTCTGTTGCAATAAAACCGCTACCCCATTCTTCATCGGATAGTTTTTGCTTGAGCTTCTCTATATTGACTGCACGGTCAATAACCTTGCATTTATCAGTCAAAGAATAGCTTTCATCCTCCATAACAAGCAATAGGAGCTTGCTAACAGCTTCTTCTAGGTCAGGGTTTAAGCCTTTATTCTTTTTAGCCATGATTATTTAGTGATTAAATTGTATGCGCCAGTAGCTGCGCCTGTACCTACTGCACCATAAACCCCTATTCTGATGCCTTTTCTAATGTATTCTTTTTTCTTTTGAGCATCAGTGATTGCGTTCACTTCTCTTAAAAATTGATCTCTTTGCTGAATGTTCATAACACCTGCTTTTTCAAGGCGATTAGCTACTTTAGTAACCTGAGCATTGATCTCATTGATGTCTTTAGCACGCTCAAGGTCGCTATTAATCAGCATTAGATCGTTCTTTAATGTTTCTTTTTCTGCTGCCGTGGCAGTTCTAGTAGCACCCATTTCAGTTACCTTAGCGCCCCGTTGTTCTGCTGTAATGGCTGCCTTTACATAGTCATCTGCCATTTTTGCGGAATTGGTTTCCTTTAACATGGTTCTGTTATCACGCAAAAACTGCTGTAATTGATTGCCTGTCTTTCTACTTTCAAGCTGGCTTACAAAATAGCGCTGTGCTGACTGCTCTGCTAGTTTGACATCACCACCAAGGGCATCTATCAAAGCACGGTAATCTTCAGGAGTTTTAAATACTTTTGTTGGTATTGACTGGGCTGGCACTTTAGCGTAGTTAGCGCCTTTACCAAACAATTGCTCATCGGTTAAAGCCTTACCAACTTTAGTCTGGAATACCCGCATTGGCTCTGAATCTATACGGTATTGGTCAATAAACTTACGGATGCCAGGAGAGAAATCTTCCATTACGCCTTCAACAACCTTAGCTAGTCTACCTGCTTGTTGTTGGCTGATCGCATCAAATCCTTCTGCGGGTAAACCCGAAGCCCGATCTCGTAAAAACCGTCTTAGGTTCTCTAAACCTTCAAAACTGACTGGTTTTCCTCGCACAATACCTGTAACTGGATCAACTTCTCTAGGATTGATAGCTCTCTTAACTTGTAACAATTGATTTTTAATTGCGTCAACGGATGCTATAGCTAATTTAGTATCAGGATTAACAATTTCAGCGTTAATTGTTTTTAATGCGTCTTTAAATGCTTCTGTGTCGGCTACCTTCTGACCAGCTTTTTCTTTATTTAAAGCAAAATTAAATGCTTCAGCTTTATTAGTTGTTGCATTAGCTTCACGGGTAGCTTTTAAAGCATTGTATTTTTGGTCAACTATTGACCTAATGTCTGAACCAATCTCATTTAATGATTGTGGAATAGGCTTAGTAGCGCCAGCTTCTGTGCTAACAGTAACGCCAGGCAAACGACTATAGGCAGCCTCGCTCTTACCAGCTTCTCGTTGTGCAATTTTTTCTGCTGCAAGAGCACGGGACTGAGCAGTTTCTGCTTGAGTACCTGCGGTAGAGATTTCTTCTTGTAACCTCTTACCTGTTGTTTTTTGGAGTTCTTCAGCAAGATCTTTACCACCAGACATCATCTTGCCAATCTTGCCAACGCCATATTTTCCTAATTCATATACTGCTTTACCGCCAGCAATCGCTGCGGGAAGGAACTCTCCAGCAGTCTGATAGCCACTGACTGACTCGCTTGGCTGAGGAACGCCTAATTTTGATAGACCAGATTGAATGTTTTTAGTTGTAGGAAATACAGTTTCATAGCCCTTTAAAGCGCCTTTACCTTTTGCTCCTACTTCAGGTCCACCAGGCAATACACTTTCAATATCTCCAAGAGTTCCAGGTATGCTTGTTGCTAATCCATAGGCTACTGCACCTGCTTTTTCTCCAAAGCTAGGTTTTTTCTCTGGCTCAATAACAATTGAATCTGGATTAAATTTAGCTGTAACTCTACCTTTAGGTTCTTCTGCTAAAGCTGCTGTTGAAGGGTCAAATGCCATTATTGATCCTCCCAGTTTCCATTTCCTAAATACTTAGCTTTATTTCCAGAGCTATCTGTATATACTTTTCCAGTCACATACTTATCTTGAGTTCCACCACCAGTAGGAGCATTGCCATAAGTAGCAGTAAAGCTAACTGGTTCAGCATCAGGCAAACGGTAGCCAGAAGATTCAAATGCTCGTCTACGCTGACCTGCTGTATCTAAAGTGTAATCAATTTGATCTTGAATCATATTTTGAACAACTTTAGGCTGGTCGCTTTTCTTAGCAGTAAATTCTTGATAGTTTTTAAGTTCGTTACCAGTTAAGGTAGCGCCAAACAGGGCATGACGATTAGGTGCTTGCAAGCGTTGGTAATCTGACCACCATGAGATTGCTTTTCTACCTTCTTCATCACCAAATCTACGCAGTGCTTCAGCTTGTAAATCAGCACCAAAACCAAATAAACCCAAACTAGCGTACTCAGGTTTAAACTTGTTTTTAAGATTCATTAAGCCATTAGCAAGGGATTCAAGACCTGTAATGCTGTTAATTTCTTTATCTTTTAACGGTTTTCCAGCATCTTTAGCGTTAACTTTCATCATGGCAAGACCTAAATCTTGTGCCATCTTGTCTGCTTTTAACTGGGCATCCATAAACTTATATAGATCTTCTTTGACTCCAATAGCGCCCTTAGTATTGTAAGAAGCCTTTAAAAAGTCACTTCCTGACGCTGCTATAGCAACAGCACGATCAGCGCTTGCCTTTGCTGAATCAATTAAAGCAGTCTTATCTGCTAGTTCTAATTCTTTATATAAACGCTCTTGAGTAGCTTTTAAAGAAGCCATTTCTTTTTCAAACTGGATCTGTTCCCGTCTAAAAATATCTTGTCTACCAGTTTGATAGCCCTTCATCATGCCTGTCATGGCATCAATTGCGCCTCTACCTGAACTTGCGCCATACTTTCCTGATGCTGTGCCAATAAAGGCAATCAATCCAGCTAAGGAGGACATACCAATAAAGGTTTCTTGAGTAGGTTTAAAGTCAACCCCTTTAGATACAGTGCTAAGTTCTTTTAAAATAGGTTCTCTAGCTGCACGCTGAATGTCTGATGTTTGATACGCTGCATCACGGGTAGCTTGTGCTTCACCCATAGATTTTTGAACAGCAGCCTCGCCCTCAGCTTTATAAGCATCACTCGTAGCTTGACTAGCTTGGTTTAAATCACTCATGCTAATACGAGGTGCTTTAGGTGCTTTAGGAACAACAGGATTTGAGAAGTTGCCTAGTGTTTCAGGATTAACAGCCATAATTAAACTTCTCCTCTTTGTGTTGATAAGGAGCTAATAGCGTTTCCACCACTATTAAGCAAATTTCCGCCAGCATCGGCAATAGTATTAATGATTCCTGGAGTTTGTCCTCCTCCTCCTGGCAAGCCTGAAGGTAGGTTAGGGCTATAACCCAACACCATAGGTGCAAGCAAAGTTCCTAGTTGTTTAGCAAAGTCTGCTTGACTTGCTGCCAAAGCATTATCAGCAACCATACCTGCTTGGATAGCATTAATAGCGTAATTATCACCAATGTTAGCAATCTTGATACCTTGGATTAACTGGTTATCTAAGAGTCGTGCTTCCAAATCAGCAATGCTGTTAGCGCCTTGTAAGACTCCTACGCCACCTGTACGACTAATGTTTTGGGCTGCCATTGCTCTAGCTGCCTTGACTGCTTGAATGTTACTAGCGCTTAGATTTCCTGCTTGAGCACCAGCAATTAAACCTTTGCCAATGCCTTGATACGGAGCAGCAATAGCCATTCTTTCATTTTTAGCGGTTTGAGCTTGTTCTTCTGCTCTCTTAGCAGCAGGTTGTTGAACACCTCTAGATAAAGCATAAGCTGTACCAGCGCCTAAACCTAAACGCAGTAACTGACTTAAAAGATTAGAGTAATCCTTCTCTTTCTCTCTTTGTTCTTTAGTTTTTGGTGCTCCAGCCGTTGAAATAGGCGTTAAATTCTGATAATACGGACTGCCTTGAGGAGTAAATACAGTTTCCTGACCTTCAGGTGGCAATACACCGCCTGGATATAACTGAGGATAAGTTGCTGCTGCTTGCTCTGGGGTTAACTGAGTTGGTATTCCTTGCTCATTTAAAGGATATAAAGTTGAACCAAAATCTCCATAATCAGGAGCATTAGGTTCTGCTTGTCTTGCGCTTGGTGTATACCCCATTTCCTCATAAGTAGGACCAGCTTGTTCTGGATAGTTTTGTTGTGGGGTATAGCTTAGTTCGTTATAAGTTGGACCAGCTTGTTCTGGATAATAAGGGTCAGGTTCATAAACCGTGCCTTCTGGAATGTAAGGACCGCTATCCTCATCAGGTACATAGTAATCATCTTCAGTTTGAAACTCTAATAAGCCAGTATCAGGATTAATCGTTCCAGCACCACCACGCTTTTTAAGTAAAGCAGCTTCTCTAGGGGTAATGTGAGCAAGAATGGTATCTTTACCCCGACCCTTAGCACGGATCATTTCCGCCAATGCTGGCAATCCCAAGCCAAGTGTTTTTGATAAAGTATTATTCATATTTAACTCCCTATTTCATCCAGATCTCGTAAAGATTGGGCATTAACCCACTTCTTCTTAGGTGCTGCTCCTGATTCTTCGCTAAGTTCTTGCCCGCTTGAACCTTGATCTCCACCGCCACCGCTTGCCAGTGCTGCATTACCAATGTTTAATGCTTGTCCTAGGGCTGCTGTGCTAGGTCCAAAGTATGAACTAGTTGCTGGACTTGCGCTACTAGTTGACATCATAGGAGCAGTTGGCGATCTTGCTGTTGTCTGAGTTGTTTCTCTTGGAACAGTTCTAGTTGTTGAGCTTGGTGTAGGCTCTCTACCACTAGTACGAGTGCCTCCAGTAGAAGGCTTGGTGCTTGGAAAAAAGTAAGAAGATAGTGCTCCAGCTAAGGTAGTTGCCGTAGTACCCGCTAACCTTTCGCCAGGCGTTCTTTCTTCTACAGGTAATCCTTCTGGATATAGCTCAGGATATTTTACTGATACCTCATAAGGCGTTAAATAACGCTGTTCTTCGGTATCAAATACTTGATCGTCACCCTGTAAATCGTAGTCACTTGTCTGTATATCTTTAACTGCACCGCCAACAGCGCCACTAATAGCACCTCTAATACCACCTGTTAGGGGGTCTTTTCCACTTAAAAGAGCAGTGACCGATCCAGTCGTTCCTCTAGCAAGAGCGCCAGAAGCAGTTGCTGGTAAATCTTTTGGTAAGGCAGCGTTAATTTCACTTGAGATACCAGAAGTTACGCCAGCAGTAGCAGATGCTATAGCAGCAGCTTCAGCAATTTTGTTAAAATCTCCGCCCTGTAAAGCGGTATTAAGTGCGCTTGAACCACCAGCAGATATTGCTGAAGCAGCAGCATTAACGGCTGTCGCTCCATAAGCTGCGGTAAGTTCAGCAGCAGTCATTGCAGTAGCAGACTCTAAAACTGCCATTCCAACTGGGGCAAACGCTGCACTCGCTATAATTGCTGCGCCAATTTTAATGACAGTGTCAAATACTTGAAAGGTTTGCGTATCTTTTTGCTTAGGAGTGACATCTAGAATCGTATAAGTACGGTTTCCTTTATCTGGATCCGTAAATACTTTGCCTTGAGAATTTAATAATAATTCTTCCTTTTTAACAGGAATTGTTTGACCATTAATCGTGATTTCATCTGGGGCGCTGGAACCTGCATACGCATAATTACGATAACCCAAGCGCATATTGGCAGGATCTTCATAAGTTGAAAATGCTGGAGTAACTTCTGCAATCTGCTGTGCAAAAGGTAAACCAGCGTCATAATAAGTAGCTGTAGACCCATTGGCATAGGTAAATTTATACATACCTTGAGATCGGTCTGTTTTAACAGCGCCATTTTGAGGATTGTTTATATCAAAATTAAAGCCATATTGACTAATATCATTGCCAGCAGCAGATTGTTTTTCACTCTGTTTGTTTAAAAATTCTTGGCTAGTAGCAATGCGATTGATCGCTTGCGTCATCTCCATGCCACGAAAGGTATTCATTCCATCAGGATCAGGATCTCTACCTAAATAGCGATTATAAAGTTGCTTAACTTGTGCGTCATTTAGCCCAGATTGAGGTTGCTGTGTTGCAGGAGTTGTAGCAGGTTTTTGGTTTGTTATGCGCTGTGCATACTCTCCGCTTCCAAGGATTCCTTGCAATACCTGTTCATAACTTTGTCCACGCCAAGTATTTAATCCGCCTGGGTCAGCATCTCGCCCTAAATATTGTTGATATAACTGGCGAATGGCATTGTCATCTAAGCCAGAAGGCGCTTGTGGCTGTTGTTGCTCTGGTTGTGGCTGCTGTGGTTGTTGTTGTGATTGATTACGGAAATTGTTGGCTTCTTCGCTATTAGCAATGCCACTTTCAATCGTTCCATCATCGTACTGTAACCAGCTTTCAGCCCCTGGCTCTGGATCACGCCCTAAATATTGTCGATAAAGACTAGCTAATCTGCCGTAATCCATTATTGATCTCCCATTAGCATTTGGGCTAACTTACCTGCTGAAATCATTGCACCAATAAAACGATAATCAAAGCCTTCTTGGATTTCTCCTGCCTGAGCCATCTTAGATTGAATAGCCTGTTGCTTAACCATCGGATATAAAGTTTTATCCCGCAATGATTTTTCAGCCATTTGACCTATTTGAACCACTAGGCTAGGGTTGATATTGTCCTTGGCTAGAACAGCTTTTAACTGTTGTTTAGCTTGCTCAACTTCAGGGGATTGAGTAACTTGTCCTTTATTTTGCATAGCCGTCATCACTTCACCGTCAGGAAAATCTGAATTTTTTTGGGGCGGGGAAAGTGGATTCGTTGCCATTAAGTGAGTCCTAAAGTACCAGCAATTTGTTGATGGATATACAGGTGGGAAGCGATCCAATCGTAAAAATCATTCTCCACATTCCAGTCTACATCAAGCATATTAAAGGGGTTACTAAGCTCTAAAAGGTTCGCAAAACTCTGATGTTCGACCTGATGGGCGAGTAACCAGTCGTCTAAAAAGTCGGTATCTGCCTCTGCAATAGGGAAAGCTGGCACTAATATGCCTTGATCTAGGAATGTTTCCCTAAATACTTGGTGTTGTTGAGCATTAACGAACAAAAAGTCCTTTAATGAGTCAAGGTTGCCATACTCTACCGTTGAGAGGGTATCAAAGTCCATTACCGATTAGCCTTATCTCTTAACTCTTTATAAATCTCTGCCAACATCCCTTTAATTTCGGTAATGTCTGCTCTGTAGTCATCTTTAGTGACATACATGAGGGGCATTTCCCTGACATCTTCGTCTAGTCTATTAAGGCTTTTACTAATGTTATTTAGCACCCAACCTCCTAGAAATCCAGCTATAGCAATCGCAATATTGAAAAGATTTTGAGTATCCATGAGTTAGATCGCATAGTAAGGAATTTTGACATTGATACTGTTTACATTGGCAATAATGTAGCCAGCAGGAATCAGCATCATGGTCGCTGAACTAAAAGTAGCGTTAGAAGCGGTATTAGAAGTCAATTGAAAAGTCGTTACATTCTGTGTACCACTCGTAATGGTGACATTAGCTAAGGTCAGGTTTCCTAAGCTAGTGATAGTAGAACCTAGCGTAACTAGGGTATTTCCTAATGTAGCACTAGCATTAGCAAGAAAACTGTTAGGAAAGGTTGCTGCTACGCTTTGAATATTAGCATTTTGAAGGGCTAAATTGCCTACTGTAGTAGCGGTATTTCCAAGCCCTATAGTGGTATTGCCAATGGTGATATTGCCACTGGTAATGGCTGTATTGGCTACAGTAATCGCTACATTGGTAGCCGTTGTTACCCGACCTTTAGCATCAACAGTCACTTGAGAAACTGCACTTGTATTGCCATACACACCTGCAACAACGCCACTAGTATTAAGTGTAGGATTTGGATAAGTGCCAGTAAGATCGCCACCAGCAGCGCCACTAGGACTAGCACCAGTAATCACAACATTGCTTGCACCTGTAATTCTGCCTTGAGCGTCAATTACAACTTGAGATACAGCCGTAGCATTGCCATAAGTTCCAGCCGTTACCGCAGTGTTAGCAAGCGATACAGTACCTGAAGTGGTAATCGGACCACCTGTTAAGCCTGTACCTGTAGCAACAGAGGTTACTGTGCCAGTACCGTTACCACCACCACCGCCTCCTGCACTAACGACTTTAAGAACCATGACTTACACTCCATCGCCAGGGGTTATGTAACAAACGGCATTAGCCGTGCTTGTGCCAGTAAAATAAGCATTTGGCATAAAAGTTAATATTTCATCAGTACCAGCAAGTAACGGAAAAGCGTTTCCTGTTGTAGTGACATTGGCTGAAGTAGCTGTGGCATTAGCAGCCGTATTGCCATAACCTAAAAAGACAATGGTAGAACCTGCATTAATAATGCGATATTGATTGCCACCTAAAGTGCTAGATAACGCTTGTACTGGTGTAGGCGCAGTTACTCCAGCAGTAAAAGTAACGGTGTTACCTGTTTTGCTAAAAGCATTAATACCCATTTTATGCTCCTACAGGGGCTTCTACCCACGATAAAGTTGCTTCATCCCATACCCAAGGTCCGCCTGTAGTAGGGGCTGGTCCTGGAGGAGTTGGCGCTTCCCATAAATAAGTAGCTGGATCTAGCACCCATGAAGGATAGGGTTGTGGGGCTGCAAAGCCTGTACCATCCCATGAATAGCCAATACCAGCATAGTTGTAATTAAGCGGAGTGCCACCATCAGGAGTCATTGGCTCGGCAGGAGGGCTAGGTGCGTAATGCACATTTCCATAAGTGTTATACGAAGTTTGAACCCATAAAGTTGGATCTCCCAAAACTCCGCTATCAATAAATGTTTGATCGGCAACAATTACATCTGTAACCAAGCCGTTTTCTACTTTTGCAAAATGTGCCAATTTACTTCTCCTTTAAGCTGTATAAGAACCAGAACTGTTGTAAGTCAAAATAGTGTTAGAACCGCTTGTGGTTACGGTAGGTGAACCTGTAGTTGTGCCTGTATAGCGACTTGTTGGTATGGATAGGATTACAACACCAGAATTACCAGGATTGGAAGTTCCGCCACCACCTGTAATTGAGCCACCACCACCAGTATTGGCTGCGCCATTACCTAAACCAGCCGTTCCTTCAACAGAATCTCCATATCCTCCACCACCACCAGCGTAATAAGTGCTTGTGCCAGTTATTGATGAAGTAGATCCATTTCCACCATTTCCACCTACAGTTCCACTGCCATTAGATCCTACTGCACCTGCACCACCACCACCACCAGCGCCTCCAGAAACACCAGCACCACCTGTATTCCCTTGACTTACTGTTCCCGCCCCTCCAGAAGTAGTTCCATTCGCACCACCACCGCCACCAGAACCACCAGAAAGTCCGTTTTGAGCAGAATAACCTCCGCCACCACCACCTGTAGAAGTTACAGTAGTAATTCCTGTACCGCTTAAAACAGAGTTAGAACCATTAGATCCAAAAGAGCCTGTTGGAGAGCCTACTGCACCAGCAGCTCCACCAGCACCTACAGTAATAGTGTATTGAACACCTACAGTTAATCCTACTGTGCTTGTTAAAAGACCACCACCGCCACCACCAGCACCATAGAATTTACCTGCGCCACCGCCACCAGCTACTGTTAAATAAGTAGTTTGAACTAAAGCAACTAGGCTTCCACTACTGGTAAACGAATGGATAGTATTTCCACCGCTTGTAGTAACAGTACCACCTGAGAATACTTGGCTACCAGAGTATGAAATGATGACTATGCCTGAACCGCCTGATCCACCGTTATTTAATGTGCTTCCGTTGTATCCACCACCGCCACCACCACCACCTGTGTTAGCCGTGCCAGATGTTCCAGCACTAGTGCCTCCTGCTCCACCGCCACCAGATCCACCAGAACCTACTGTTGTTCCACGGGTATCTCCACCGCCACCACCACCGCCAGAATAAGTTACAGAGCTACCAGAAATAGATGAAGCAGAACCTGCTCCACCGTTACCAGATGCAGAAGTTGTAGAAGCAGCGCCAACAGCACCAGCACCACCACCGCCACCAAAACCAGAATAGTTGTTACTTGCACCAATCCAAGCAGCGCCTCCTGAATTCCCTTGTCCTGAAGTTGCACTACCACCAGTTCCTGAGGCATTATTATTACCGCTTCCAGGGGATGCGCCACCACCAGAACCACCAGTACCACCAGTTCCAGGTGTAGGATAAGTATTTCCAGATCCATAGCCACCGCCAATAGAAGCGGTTAATGTTGAAATTAAAGAATTTGAACCTTGTGTACCGTTTCCAGAAGTTCCAGCAGATCCACCTGCACCTACTGTGACTGTGTAAGTTGAATTAGTGTCAAGATTTCCAGAGGAAGATAAAAAGCCTCCTGCTCCACCGCCACCACCGTAGTATCCTCCACCACCACCACCAGCTATAGCTAAATAATTTACAGATAAAAGTGTAGATAAAGGACTTAGTACACCACTAGAAGTGAATGTGTGGATAGTGTTACCACCACTTGATGTGACGACACCGCCACCAAATTGTTGTGCGCCTGTGTAAGAGATGATGACAATGCCAGAACCGCCAGCTAA
>TARA_R110000868_G_scaffold334233_4_pt1 | contig 23724 bp, 24 predicted proteins | sample TARA_R110000868 | Tara Oceans TARA_R110000868 (sample SAMEA4397489) | marine metagenome | biome: Polar Biome; feature: [SRF] surface water layer (ENVO:00010504); material: water (ENVO:00002006), including particulate matter (ENVO:01000060) such as... | depth 5 m | reverse complement strand
CGCACACACCGTCCTCTTAACAGGAGTAGACTCGATGGCCAGAGAGAATTCGTATTTGTCAGATAAACACATTGGAAGTCTCAAAGATCTGCTCATGGCAGAGAAAGAGAATATCCTCAACGATCGCAAAGATGTTGAAAGCTACTCGCTTGATAAGAACGAGTTGGCCGATCCTCTTGATGAAGCGAGCGTCAACATTCAAACTTCTCAGGAGCTACGCTTTCGTAACAGAAAGATGTTCTATCTTAAGAAGATCAACAAAGCCCTTCGTAAGGTCGAAGAAGGCGTTTACGGTCTTTGCCAAGACTGTGATGTTGAAATCGGTTTCGAACGCCTTATGGCCCGTCCAACAGCTGATCTTTGTATCGGTTGTAAGGAAGAGTCTGAGATGAACGAGCGAAACAACTTCCATATGAAGCGCTCTAAATCTCTTGGGCAATCGCTACAAGACTTATCAAAATAATTTTTATAAAAAGAGCTTCTGAATGGGAGCTCTTTTTTTATGCATCTTTTGATTAAAACCATCGTCGAAGAATTTTATGCGTTGGCCACAACTGACGTGATGATTGGTTATCACTTTCGTAAGATCCGCGAAAAAGATGGTGAGCACCCGCTTAAGCCACCACTTGATGCATTTTCAAAACATCTCCCCCGCATTATTAATTTTTGGGAAGTTCAACTCCTTGGCGAAAAGATTCAGGGCGAAAGCTTTGATTTAATCAGGCTGCATAGAGAACTTGGAATCCTGCCGGGCGAGCTTGGTAGATGGCTTATGTTATTTAGACAAGTTTTGAAAACGAAAGATCAAAGTCTAGAGCTTGTTATCAGGTGGAACGAAAAGCTAAATCATTTCGAGCAAATCTTTAAACGCCAATTATTCAGTAAGTAGCGCTGGACGTTTAGCACTAAAAACTTTTTGCACAAAGCTCTCAAGCACTGGTTCATTAGTAACGTCATCAAAGACCCAATTGCCCGCGTACCATTGATCAATCTGAAAAGCAGCATTTCTGGCCTGCTCAGGGCTTTCATACTGAATGGTTAGCATTTCGACTTTAGAAACCTTGATACGTTTACCACTTCCAGAGATACAACCACCTTCGGGATAGTTTTCGCATAGAACTCGCTTTTCAGGTTCACTATTACTGATAGGAACAAGTTCAATCGTTGGGTCCGCGGCCACGGCCATTAACCACATCTCCGTCGGAGAATAAGTCGGCTCCTCTTTTGAGCAAGAGCAGGAAGTGAGGATAAAACACGACAGGAGCATCAAATATTTAAGCATTACTTATTCTAACATGAAGCTTTTGACCATGTAAGTCTTTCACAGGGGCCAGTCATTTTATTTATGTCGACTTAAAAGGAGCAAACGCCTAAATCAATTGGAGTCAATCTATGAAGTTGCTAAGTATTATCGCCCTTTTATTCACTTTTAGTGCCCATGCTCAAAGTCGTGCAACCCTGGAAACAGAAGCTAAAAAGCTTTCTATGCAAATGAAGATTCTTGTTGATAGAAACGTCGATCGCCTTGATGAGAGAGAGCTTGATAAACTTGTTCGCACATTCGAGCGCGCCAAAGATATCCTCATGGGTCGCGATACTGGACCAGGACCTGGCCCTTTCCCTCCAGTTCCAACACCACGTTATACTTGTGATCGTGCTGCTGTAGGTGTTTATCAGTCGACTTTCATTAAGATCAAAGACTTCGCCTACTCTGGTAATGGCGTCAATCTCTCAAGCTCTGGTGCAGTCAATTATGCTCACGATTGGGTGACAAAATATACGTGTGAAGACGCCGACGCTTTTATCTCAACTTTTATCCGTCTAAAGAACTTTGCCTACGCGGGTTCAGGCTTAAACCTTTCATCTTCAGCAGCTGTTAACTACGCGACAAGTGGAGTTGATACTGTTTGTAATGACTATGCTTACGAGCAAGAGTTTAGAGGACTTTACGACTTCGCCTACTCTGGTCGCGGACTGAATATGTCATCATCTGCTGCAACCAGCTACGCTCGTGAAAGAGTTGAGCCAAATATGTTCCGTTGTCGCCAATTCGCTCTTTAATCTTAACGTAGATCAAAAAGCAAAGCCCCGAATTTCGGGGCTTTTTTGTTTCTATTTTTTCTTGGGTTGTTGTTTTTTGTAGCGTGGGGTTTTCTTGGTTGTCTTAACGACGTACTTCTTCTTTTCTGACACTTTTTTAGTCGCAGCACTTTTCTTAATTTGTGTTGCCTTTTTCTTAACTGCAACCTTCGCTCTGGTTTTATCCCCTGCAATAGGATCAAGTTTTAACAGCGTCTGCTCACTAATGGATTTATTAATTTTAGTGATAAGACCCTGATCTCTTGAGCTGACAAAGTTAAAAACTCTACCGGGAACTCCTGAGCGTCCAGTTCTGCCACAACGGTGTAGATAGTAAACTGATTCAAAAGGAAGATCATAGTTTAAAACCCAAACCACACCTTTAACATCGATTCCTCTAGCGGCGATATCACTCGCAACTAAAGTGACGTTTTTATCTCTAAAGGCCGCATTTTGTTTTTCTCTATCTTTCTTTTCCATCGCACCGTGAAGTCTTGCAAACGCGCGCTTTGGAAACTTTTCACTGAGATGCTTATGAACTTCATCAACCGTTTCTTTGCGATTAACAAAGATAATTCCCTTCATACCACCTTGCTCTTTCAAGAAGAGCTCCAGCATGAATGGTTTTTCACCTTGTGAACAAGTAATATTAAAAGTTTCAATATTTAGTTTTACGCCGTGGGCGCCTTCAATGACGAGATCATTGAGAGGCGCACCGTTAAAGACATCCATAGCGATTTGATTAAGATCAGTTGGTCTAGTCGCCGTAAACAAAGCAAGCTGGCAGCCGCCCTCAATTTTTTCATAAATCTTTTTAAGCTCTTTTCCAAAACCAAGATCAAGCATTTGATCGGCTTCATCGACAAATAAAAACTTCACCTGAGAGACATTGAGATCTCCCTTATCAATCGCTTGGCGAACACGAGAGGGAGCGGCAATCAAAAGATCTAGACCGTTACGCATTTGCGTCGTCTTGGCCGATGAGTCTCCGCCAGAAAGTAGACGAACTCGAAATTTTGCAAAGTGAGAAATTCTTTTCAAAATTCCAAAAACCTGCGATGCCAATTCCCTAGTCGGACATAAAATAATACCAACCGGGGCCGAGGCAAGACTTGGATCAAAAGTTTTTGCTTCTTCTGCTTGTTTTAAAAGCTGAACCAATGGAAGAGCATAGGCCAAGGTCTTGCCAGTACCTGTTTGAGCAGTACAGACAAGGGACTCGCCCTTTAGAATTTCAGGAATTGCTTTGGACTGAACGTCAGTGGGCTTTTCAAAGCCCTCTTCTTTTATAAAATCCAATAACGCTGGCAACTTAATCAACTGGTCAAAGCGCGCCATAGGGAAATCTCCAACTAACATAAATAAAAACGGGGGCATAAGCCCCCGCTACGTTAACTATCACGCTCAGAGTTAAAAGAACAATCGGAAGTTTAGAGAATGCAGCGTAGAAATCGTTGTATCGTCGATTTTCGACTTAATTGGCTGTTTCAAGCTGTACTCAAGCTGCATGAGCCATAATTTGATTCTTGGCGCCAAAGTCAAATGCTCCTCGTCCACCATGGTGCGAAGCTGAACGCCAATGCGATCATCCCAAACATAGGTCCCAAGATCGGCCCCACCATAAGGCTGAGCCCCTTGAGAGTAGCCAAAGCGGTTATAAACACCAACAAATGGGCGAAGCGTAAAGGCCATAAAGTCGTAGCGGTATTCACCGTGGACGCGAAGAAGTGGCTTAACATCATAGTTTAGCTCGCCACCTTTTTCTTTATTATCTGAAAGAGTCGCAAGCTTAAGCTCTTCAATCGAACCAAAGCCAGTCAGGTTGCCATTTTTATAACCAAACTGATAATCAGCCGCGGCAACAATCGTGGTGTTCATCTCTTCACCAAACTCAATCGTATCGCCACCTTTTGCCAGGGCGTCGGCCGTAACGATCAACTCAGTATCAGCGCGTCCCATGCCGTAAAGATTGAAGCCACCAAAGAAATGTTCGTCGTACTCATAGCCAACGAAAAATCCTGCCTTGGCATCAACCTTGGCATACGTCAGAAGATTTGGAACAGATGTATCTGATGGGTAGAAAAATTTATTTAAATAAGGCTGAGCTTGGGATTGAGTTTGCGCCGACTCCCCTTGCACTGCCTTGGCCACGATATCATCGTTTGGATTCATTGTTCCAAATTTTTGAATAATCAAATCTTTAAGCTCTTGTGGAACATCTTGGCCGACATAATCGAGTACGTTTTGGGCCGTAATGTCTTGGGCGCGAACACCAATATTGGCCATGAGATTGGCAGAAACGCGAAAATTCGGTCTCAGCTTTACATCAAAGGCAGTAAAGCTTGGCAGAGGAACACCTAAATTTAAACCTACGCGAATGGTTTGCTCAGTATCGCGGTACTTTCTAAGAAAGGCTTGTCCAGCATCAAGTTTTTCAGAGTCGCTGCCTTGAGTTTTTGATACATCCTTACCGTCGTTGACGACATCTAGAACGTTTTTATTGATACCCACGGTGAGATCAAGCAAAAAGTCGTGACCAAAAGGTCTCAACATCTCTTCAGTTTCAAAGCGATCATCGAGAGTGATCCCTCGCTTTTTAACATCGTAAGCTGCTTGAGCTTTTGCTAGAAATGCCACACTGGCAACCAGTGCAGTTAAGCGTAAAAACGTACTAAGTCTCACTTTCATATCCCTTCCTTATCCCTCTAAGTGGCCGTTTCGATAAAATGAAAATTTATTTGATGAACTTAGAATACCGGCTCACAAAAGTTTCGCAATACGCACGCAAAGATTGCCAAAAACAGACGAGAAAGAGACAATAAAAGCCAAGAATATCGAATATCTATGGCGTTTTGGAGATCATTTAATTGAGTGAAAAAGTCAGTGTTTACCACCTAGAGATACTCCATCCTGAAGATGGCAAACAATTGTTTCGCCTGGGCGCAGAAACAACCATCGGCAGCGCCAGTAATAATACCATCATCATCAAGGAACACGACCTGGCTCCACGCCACTGCGTGCTTCGAGTTCACCAAGATATTCTCACTCTTTTTCAAGTTGCCGAAAGTGGGTCCTCTAAAATCGGCCGTCAATCATTAGATAACGGGCGTATGTATATTCTCGAAAAATCCGACAAATTATTTCTAAGAGAAATTAAATGTACGGTGAAGCTTGAAAAAGAAAAAGTACAAGAAGTTGAAGAACAATCTGAAGAAGAATCTGAAGCTGAAATTTTTGATGAAGTAACAGACCAAGATATAGACATCTCTGAACTCGTTCACAAACCAACTTTTTTTGAGCGATTAAAGTCAAAGTTTAAAAAGAAAGAAATCAAAGCAGAACCAGAGTTAGAAGAAGAAGCTTTAGAAGATGAAATTCTTGATGAAGAAGAACCTGAGAAAGCCATCAATAATTCAATTTATATACCGAAGTCTGCCGTAGACTCTGAAGACGAAGAAGAGAAGCCAAAACCTAAGGCCAAGAAACCTCGCTACGTCGTTAATCGCGATGATATGCCTGCTTTTTTTGCTAGAATTTATGCCTTTGTGGCAGAGCTCATTATCGCCTTTGCCTTTGCCTCCAATATCGTACCCATTCTAGAACTAGGCGACGTTTTTGATCAAATTGTTCTAGATATCACACCGTTAATTGAAAAAGGTCTTTCGCTAGCAGCTCCCCACTTGGGAGAACATGCAGGGGCATTAAGTTTCTTAACTAGCCCATCGTTTTTAGCGATTGCTCTAAGCTGGATCGTTATCAATCTTGTCTCAAATTTAATTTTTGGAGTGAACTTTGGACTGGCACTTCTTTTTGTTCAAACAGAGGGAAGCTTTGTCACTTCTAGACTTAAAGGTTTTTTAAGACTCTTACTCAGCCTAGTCCTCTCCCCTCTTTTAATCTTTGATACTCCTGCTCTGATTAAAAAACGTACTCTCAAAGAAGTAGTTACTGCCAGCGAACTGTCATTTCGCCACTCGCTGCTTAAAATTTTTGGCGTGCTTATCGTTCTTCCACTTATTTGTGGTTCCATTGTCTTGGCACCGGCCCTCATGGATCCACTGATTTTAGAAGGGCCACAAGTTGTAGAAGACAATTCGATAAAAGATAAGGCTCCTGAGACGCCACAAGAAACCCACCCATGGCGCGCCCTGAATTTAACTGTTAGTTATGATCAAGCTGTCGCAAACGAGTGGAGCTTCTCACCTTTTATGCGTGGCAATCCTAGTAAAATGATTGCTGGCGCCAATTTTATTCGCGCTCATAATGAAAAGGTTGATGTCGTCACAGTTGGTCCAATCACAACCAGTCAAATCAATGAGAACTTAATTCGCACGATTATTAAACTCGATCCATTTTTCAAATCAAAATACCCAGCACTTGAGAAAGCGATTCAGATCAGCTCTTTTAATCAAGACGCTGATAAAGATTTTATGGCACTTCTGGTCGATACGTTAAAATTAAACTGGGAAAGCCTTCCAAGATTTATGAGCGAGCGAGGGCCAACGCTTTACCCCTACCTCGAGTTAAAAAAGTTTTTAATGACTCATTTGAGTGCTCAAGCCACGACGGAAATCAAAACCAATTTGATCGCTCGCAGCGTCTACTTAGAGGTTGCGCCTACAATTCGCCGTATGGCCCTCCACCGTATTAGAGGTGGCCGCTTCGTGTCACTTAACTTATCAACTAAACCTGGCGCCCCTGGTGCCATTGGTAAATTCATTCGAACTTTCTTCACCTACTCTGCAGCTTTGGCCGAAAATGCAGCTAGTCCCGTGGCGACACTTAGTCTTTGGACAATCTTTGACTTTATTGACCAGTTCTCACCTCAAACCAAATTGCCCTTACAACCTGAGTCAATTGAGGCCCTGCGCCAGCTCACCCAGAGGACATTATGGCTAAGAGATGCTAAACCAGAGCTAGCATCCATTATTGAAGCTGATTACAAGAAGACGATGAATCTACTGAGTCAGCTCCAAAGCCAGCCGGAGTTGGTATGGGCGGCCCAGGCCTTTGAGGCCATGAATGTCGATCAAGCCTTGTGGCAAAGTAGCGACGAACCTTCAACTGAAGATGAGCAAGAAGAATTATGAAAATACAAGATCAAGTAAAAGAACATTTTAAATTTAAAGTTGTTCACCAAGATAAAAATAGCGGAGCCCGTGCAGGTGTCATCACCACGCCCCATGGCGATATCCCAACCCCCGTCTTTATGCCTGTGGGAACTCATGGTGCTATCAAAGCATTACAAATGAAGGAAATGGTTGAGATGGACGTCAAAGTCCTTCTGTCTAATACCTATCACCTTCACTTAACTCCTGGCTCCGATTTAGTTGCCAAAGCCGGTGGCCTTCATAAGTGGATGGGATGGGATCGCCCAATTCTCACTGACTCTGGCGGCTTTCAAGTCTTCTCTTTGCAAAAGAAAAGCATCAAAGAGGAAGGCGCAGAGTTTAGAGATCAAGACGGTAAAACTGTTTTGCTTACTCCCGAAACTTCCATTGGAATTCAACAAAACCTTGGCTCTGATATTATGATGGCCTTTGATGAGTGCATTCCCTATCCGGCCACGCGCGATTACGTGAAAGACTCAATTGATCGCACCCATCGTTGGCTCGATCGATGCATTAATGCTTGGACCAACCCCAAGCAAGCGCTCTTTGGTATCATTCAAGGTTCTGAGTTTGATGATTACAGAAAAGAGTGTCTCGACGAACTTATCGCAAGAGACCTTCCTGGCTACGCTATCGGTGGAGTTTCTGTCGGTGAAGGGCCAGATGTTATGGAGAAAGTTGTAAAGTATACTGCTCCACTTATGCCAAAAGATAAGCCTCGCTATGTCATGGGTGTTGGCAACCCTGAAGATCTATTTATGTTGTGGGAACACGGCGTGGATATGAGCGATTGTATTATTCCAACAAAATTTGCTCGCGGTGGAACACTGTTTACCAATCGTGGAAAGATTAGAATTAAACATAGAAATTATCGCCGCGACTTCTATCCCGTTGAGCCTAATTGCTCATGTTACGGCTGCCAAAATTTAACTAGAAGTTATATCAAGCACCTTTTTGATTCGAATGAAATTCTCGGTGCCATTTTAGCGACAGCTCACAATATTGCTTTTTATAAATCCCTTGCTGATCGAGCTAGAGAGGCAATCCTCGAAGATCGTTACTTAGACTTTAAACAAGAGTTCCTAAGTCAGTACTTAAAAGAAGGTCATGGCTAAATTCCTCTTTCTTCTATTCACAGTACTTAGCTTTAATGCCATTGCAGCAGATAAAATCATCCTGGCTTCCTATAGTCACGGCTCTCCTGCGATTCAGCTCTGTGAAAAAAAAGTTTTGGCAATGTACAAGAAAGCGAATATCGAGGTTGAAGTTCGTTATTTCACTATGGAGCGAGCTCTTCTTGAAGCTAAAGCGGGAAGAGTTGATGCCGTCCTTGGTCACCCACTTGGTACTGAAGCGATCATTACCAACTTTGAGTTGGTTGGTGAGACGCTTACAAAGCTTAAGTTTGCTCTTTTTGCTACACAATCTAAGGGCCAGAACCTTAACGACTACAAGATAGTCGTTCTTAGAGGCATGCCTTACGTCGAGCAAACTCTAGAAAAGCTTAAAATTAATTTTGATACCAATAGTGATGCCAATGCTATTGCAAAGCTCATTAACCTCAAACGTTTTGATGCAACGATTGTAAGCTTGGATAGCTATGAGTGGGCAAAAGGACTAGTCCCTGGACTAAAACAAGTCTCACCTGTTCTAGCCCAGTTTGATATACGTCATTATATCAGCAATAAAAGGCCAGGAATTATTAAGAAGCTTAAAGCTTCGACTCAATCGCCATAGAAAGAATTTTCGTTAATTTTTCAAGATCAGCAATAGTGATATTGTGAAATAATGAAATTCTAAACTGATTGCGCCCTAGTTTTCTATAAGCATCAATTCCATAAACGATCTTGTCTTGATCAAGTTTATCAATCAGCGGATTAACATCAACCTTCTCATCCACATCAATTGTTGCAACCGCAACTGAGCGGTACTTAGTGTCTTTAATAAAGCATGAAAGATAAGGCTTAGACTCTGCCCACCCATAGAGAAGATCAGCCTTAGTCTGGGCCATTTTTTGTACTCCCTCGTAGCCAATCTTATTCATGAGCTTAACCTGCTCATTGAGAAAGAAAATCGTGCTGATCGCGGGCGTATTATACGTTTGCGCTTTATCTGAGTTATCAATACATAGATCCCAGCGCATAATATCTGGAATATAACGAGTCTTATCAGCTGCAAGCTTTAAGGCCCTCTCTCTCGCTTTTGGAGAGAGAATGGCCACGAAGAATCCGCCTTCACTCGCAAAAACTTTTTGCGGCGAAAAGAAGTACACATCTGTTTTAGAAACGTCACAAGGCACTTGTCCACCACCAGAAGTTGCATCAACCATAAGAAGTTGATCTGCACCTACTGTTGGAAAAGAATCGATTTGAACCCCTGTCGAAGTCTCATTGAGAGTACAAGCGATGACATCTGCACCGGCCACGGCTTTAGGAGTAATCCCTTCTCCAGCGGCGACTTCAACTTTTTCCGTTTCAATCCATGGGATTTTTTTAGAAGCTTTGAACCATTTGTCTGAAAACTCGCCACAAACAAAGTGCACCGCTTTCTTTTCCACCATCCCAAGGGCCAACATATCAAACAGGAAAGTTGCTCCACCGTTACCAATGGCAACTGTATAATCTTTTGGAAGCTTAAAATAATCGCGCATGCCCTGTTGCATTTCACCAACGAGGTCTCTGACCGCTTTTTTGCGATGACTTGTTCCCATTAAATGAACACCTGTTTCAGCCAGGCTCTTTAGAAAGTCTACTGGTACCAAAGATGGACCGGAGCCAAATCTTGGATCTGAAGGCATGAGTTCTTGTGGGACTTTTAAATCATCAAACATACTTACTTCCTCGACATTCGGTTAGTGTCCTAATCCTATAACGACACCTTTAAAGCGTACACAGGCAAACTCTTGCCTTTTCGCTCGACACCTCTAAGTAGGCTTGTTTCAATAGATATTCGAAAAATGATTCGAAGGAATGCTATGAAAAACCGATTATTTTGCGTGGTTATCTCGCTTATTTTCTGCACAACAGCACAGGCTTTTGTGACGGGTTGGTCCGATCTTGCTTTTGGCATTGGCAATCTCACCCATCAAGCCGGCAAAGTTGCCAGCGATGTTGGAAGTGTTAGCTACTTTGATTTTCGTCCCGTCTTACAATTGAGTTATCGCTACGAGTTCTCAAAAGAATTTAGTTTCATCCCCGAACTCGGCGTCACTCTGCCTGAAACTAGCGAAGATGAAACCTATTCAACACTCTATGCTTTTATGAATGCACCACTCGCCTGGCATTATGACTATTGGACTATACGTTTTGGTCCAGGATTTTTCTTCACCAGAATCAGCGGCAAAGGTGGAACGCTCAGACTTCAAAATGGCGCTACCTTCGATGAATTCCCCGTACCAAACGGCACCGCGACGACAAGAAATTTAACTTGGAATTTAGGTGTTCAGGCAGCCTTTGATAAAGAGTGGAGTGCGCGCTTTGACCTCTCCGTCTTAAAGCTCTTTGATTCTAAAAGAAGAGCTGTGAATCATTTACTCACTCTTAATTATCATTTTGGAGCTGTCCTATGAAAATGATTCTCCTCACCCTCATTTTTTTTAGCGCTTCGGTTTTTCCCTTCACTTTAAATAATGGGGCGGGGGCAGCCTTTAAAACCAAGACCATCAAAGTTAATGTTGCCGCTCATGCTTGCGCCAATATCGGAATTACAAATAGCGAACTGCTCTCTATTGCTAAAGAGGCCATTGATATCTTTTGGAATCGAGTTTCAACATCAAGTCTTGAACTTGTTGAAGGATCAATTGTTAGTGTCGCAGGAGACTTTCAAACAGGACAAGTTTGTACCGGCTCAACTTCGAATTGCGATCCAACTCCTGCCCTAGTTGTCGCTTCCGACATTTTGATTTCATGTAATAATAATGCTGCTAATTATTCTGGTAGCAATGAAGTACTTGGAGTGACTGTTCCCAATAATATTTCAGGAAGTGATATTAAAGGTGCACTTGTACTAGTGAACGATCAGGCGGGAAACAGCTTTGAATCAAAATCCCATGCGGCTAAAGTTTCTATTATTGCTCACGAGCTAGGCCACGCCATAGGGCTTGGTCACTCCCCTTTTAGAGAAGCCTTAATGTTTGCTCAATTTGTAGAGGGACGAGATCGCTTGGCCCAAGATGATGAAAATGGAGCGACTTGGCTCTACCCAGTAGAAGAGCCTGATCTTGGAATTTGTGGGCAAGTCCATCTTCACGACGGGCACCAAGGTTCACCCGGCAATATGATCATCGGGCTACTCTTTGGCTTCCTCTTAATCACTTACGGACGAAAGCTTCTACCACGTTTTTGACATTCAGCTTCGTATTCCATGAACCACTGTATCTCTTCTTGATTGAGCATCGTCTTTTCAATCAGGTCTAGATCATAGCCAATCCACACCAGTGGTTTAAAGCGAAGCATACCTTTATAGGTCGGGTGCTTTTCAACAAGTGCAATATTCTCGAGTCGTACACCACCAAAACCAGGAATATAAATGCCTGGTTCAATCGAGCCCACTCTGCCTTCGACTAAAGGGACTTGGGATATAGGTGTAACAGAATAACCACCTTCGTGAACATTAATCCCTACCCCGTGACCAGTTCCGTGAGCGAAGTCATAACCCATGCGCCTCATGGGAGCTCTAGCAAGAGCGTCAATGGCCTGGCCTCTGGTGCCAACAGGGAAGACAGCATTTTGAGCTTGCAAAAGTCCCTTGAGAACAAGGGTATAGATTTGTTTTGTATTTGGACTGGCACTGCCTTTTGGAAGTATCGTACGGGTTGTATCGGTAGCAAGGCCGCCATCAAAAAAGGCACCAGAATCAAGAAGAGCAAGTTCTCCCTCTTCCCACATTTTTTCTTTTGATGGTGTTCCATAGTGCATGATCGAAGAGTTTGCGCCAAAGCCGGAGATGGTTCTAAAGCTCTGCCCTAATGCCCCGACCTCTTTGTAGTGAATGCTTGTTTGATCATTAAACTCTTGCTCACTGACTGGGCGCTTATGAACTTCACTCTTAAGCCATAAAAGTGTTTTATAAATAGCCTGGTCACCGCGATCAAAAGAGTCTTCCATCACTTTGATTTCGACTGGATTTTTATCGGCATGATAATGAGTAAGACTGCCACTTTTTTCTACGAGTTCAACGCCAAGATTTTTTAGCTCTAAATAATCTGAAACCGTTGTAACGGCCGGGTAAAAGCTGATCTTTTTTAAATTTTGAGTTGGCAGCTCTTTAATTGCATTAATCAGCTCGAACTTTGCTGAGACTTCACTCGCAATTTTAGCACCTTCATCAGGCAGTAAAAAAAGTTGATTCTTCGTAGCAAAGGCCTGCGCTCTCGAAGTTGATTGAAATGGCAATTGATAACCGCGCGTATTTGAAAGCCATGATACGGAATCAAGTGCAGTGACAAAAATTGCTTCGCCCTCCTGGCATAGTCGCGAAAGCTTATCTTGAACACTTTCGCCAGCAAGATCATCTGAAATAAGTTTCATCTCCCCCATAACAGGGGCCTTACCAAAACCAATGTCTTGAAGATCTTGGGCGGTTAAAACTTCAACCTGACATAATTCACAAAGTTCACGCCAAGGACCAACTCCGATACGCTCACCTTCAATCGCAATCTTTTTATAATTATTGTTAAGAATCGTTTCTTTTAAGGCATCAAAATTAGACACACCATAGGGACACTTCACAACCTCAACAAGACTTAAGTCGCATTGCTTGTCTGCCTGCTCATGGTAACGGCCATCGACAAAAAGTAGTGCTTTGCCAGAGACTGGTAAAATAACGTCAGCGACGGAACCCTTAAAAGCCGTCACATCATGGCGATGACAGTCTTCAAGTGGAACATATTCATTCAGATAGCGATCAAACGAAGTTAAAAAGATAGCATCTAGGCCTCTTTCAGCTAGTAGGCTTTGCAGTTTTTTTTGTTTGGAATGGACGTCTACCACTGACATTGGAACCTCAAAGAAAATATTTTGCGATTAATATAGCAAAAAGCTCAAGTCTTCGGCAAAAGTATCCGATAATTGGTTAGTTACCAAATAGAAAGGCACTAGATCCATGAAGATAAGTTTGAAATTGATTGTTTTTACCATTTTGGCCGTCTTTGTGGTCAAAATCTCTGTCGCTGACTCGTGGAATACAGCTAAAGGGCCCAAGTTAAGTCAAACTCGAAATATGATCCAGCGCTAGTTTTCTAAAGTGTTCACCGCGATCGGCGTAGCTTTTAAATTCATCAAATGAAGGAAAGGCTGGCGAAAAGAGTAAAACTCCCAAAGCATCCCACTTTAAAAGTACATCCTTAAAAGATTGAACACAGTTTAGCGCTGGAAAAATCTTTTGCATCTCATTTTGATACTTTTTGGCAAACTCTCCAAACAAAATAAACTCAACATTCAATACTTGAAGGCGCTCTATCGTCTCTTCATCTGGAAGATCATGATGACCGCGACACTTTCCCCCAACTAGTAAAGTGATCTTGCTCTTACTCCATTTCTCATCTGTTGTGACCGAATTTAAAGCGGCTAGTGTTGAAGCCCAATTCGTACTCTTAGAATCATTTAAAACAATAAACTTTTTGTTTTCTGCTATATTCTCAAGTCTATGAGAAACGCCCAAGAAACTATCTATTCCATACTGAATCGATAAGTCACTTGCACCTGCAACTGTTGCGAGTCTGGCGGCAAAGTTTAAATTCACTAAATTATGTCGCCCAAACGGTTTAAACTGGCTGATATCAAATCCCTGCATTTCAAGACTTGTTCCATCGACTCTGTCCCAAAAAAATGCGCCGGGACTCACGACTTTTTCTGACCATCTATCATCTTTAAAAGTAATTAGTGTATCGCCGGCCCCCAGATTCATGGCAATTCTCGCTTTAGCCTCAGCGTAATCTCGCACGTGTTCATAGCGTTCACCATGACTAGCGCTAATATTTAAAATAGCACAGCCGTGGGGACGAAACTTAAATAAGCTTTCTAGCTGAAAGCTTGAGAGCTCTAAAACGACACTGGCCGGAGGCTTCTCCCCCGAAAGACAGTCCATCACTAATTCACTAAGTGGTGTTCCAATATTTCCACCAACAAAAACCCCTCGCCCATCATAGCCGAGAATTTCTCCCAGCAGGCTGACCGTGGTTGTCTTACCATTGGTTCCTGTCACGGCTAACCACTTAAGCGCCGGAGCAAGTTTCCCAAGCAATCGAAAGCAAAGTTCGATCTCATTCCAGATAGGAACAGAGTTTTCAATTGCTTTAGCTAGTACAGGGTGATCTCTAGGAATGCCAGGAGAGAGCAAGATCAAATCAGCTTCGGCCATGGCCCCAGATGCACTAGGATCGTCTTGCAGTAAAAAACGGTGTTTAAATTCTAAAGCTGCTTCTTGTTGATTAATGATTAAAAGGTCGGCTTGTAGTTTACTCGCTAGTTTGGCCGCACTTAGCCCGGTTACCCCGAGACCAAAAATCGCGATTTTGGCTCCCTTGAGGCTCTCTACACTAGCGAAAGTGCCATCATTCACTTATAAACTCCTTATGTCCCAGACCTATGAGAAACATTATAGCCAATTATTGCAAATATTGCGCGACAATCGTCCGTGCTGGGAACAAGAAGTTTTAAACTCTTATCCCAGCTCAATCGCGAAAATGAATCCAGCCTGGATAGAGTCCATGGCCAGGCTATCAAAACAGCAGCTTTGGCTGGTGGATTCAAAGCAAGACTTCTCCTGTATTGATAACCAAGAGATGCGCCACTGCTTTGAACAACTTGAAGAACTTACTCAGGTGAATTCAAAGCCCATACCCAAAAGCCAAGAATTCAATTTTGCCGATGCCTTTTTCGGGGTGCGTGGGAAAAAACGCCACGAAATCGAAACGCTCGCCCCTGTGCTTAAAAATTTAAAAGATAATAATAAAATAACCAAGGTGATTGATATCGGGGGTGGCCAAGGACATCTTGGTCGAGTCATTTCAAAGCATTTTGGTATTCCAACACTCAGTGTTGATCGCGATCCAAATCTTTTGGCCCTGGGTCATAAAAATGTCACGCGACTACAGCATCGAACTCTCCCCGTTGGGGCTGCAGCTATTGAGTTTTTAGAATTTACGCTTGGACAAGATACTGCTCCTAAGTGTTTTGAGCCACAGGCATTAGTGCTAGGACTCCATACTTGCGGCGATCTGGCCTATCACCTTATGCATCACGCTCAGCAGGCAAACTGCCAAGGCATTTTAAGCTTTGGTTGCTGTTATAATAAAATGGCACTTGATAAAGAAGGCTACTCAAAACTAGGTCCAAGCGATTTAAAGTTTGATCAGCACACTTTAACTCTGGCCACCAGAGGTCATAAATCGACTTCATTTGATGCCTTCGAGTTTAAACTCAAAGTAAAACGCCATCGCTATAGTCTGCACCTGTTTCATTACTACCAGCGCGATCAAAAACGTTTTTATCCCATGGGGGAAACGGCCCCTCGCCACTACAATGGAGCATTTAGCGAGTATGCCAAAGAGCGGCTGGAAGCCTATAATATTCAAGCCACAAGTGATGAACTCGACGAGTTTTATGAACTAGACTGGGTCAAAGAAAAGTTTTCTAAAATGCTTTTGGCCAACCTGATCAGATGGCAGTTTGGACGAGCTCTAGAATTAGTGATTCTACTTGATCGTTGCCTGAAGCTTGAGCGCCAGGGCTATCAAGTTGAGCTTGCGAGTTATTTCGATGAACTAAAGTCCCCTCGCAACCTTGGGATTTTGGCCCTTAAAAACTAAATTATTCTTTGGAGTGCAGGAGGTCTTTGGTGTGTGAGAAGACCTTCTCCAACGAATCTATAAAGGGAGACATTCGTCCCCAATCACCTATTCATCATAAAATAGGTAATATTCTTTTCTGTCAGAGATAGGTCAAAACACGGTTAAATAAGCTTCTACCTAGCCATTAAAGCGCAGTCTATATCCAACGCCGCGCACAGTTTCAATCAGATCATCACGAGTTTTCTGACGAAGTTGCAACACATGAGTATCGACTGTACGAGTGGTTGGGTAATGCTCATAACCCCAAACTTTATTCAGAATTTCGTCACGAGAAAAGGCGCGATTGGGGTGCTCGGCCAAAAGTGTAATGAAGTCAAACTCCATCTTAGTCATCTCAACGGCTTTACCTGCGAAGAAGATTTCTCTTTGATGTTTATCAATCATCAAATCTCCCACTTCAACTTTGCCATCACTTTCTTTTTCTCCACCACTAGCACTTGAGAGACGAAGTTGGGCGCGAATTCGTGCCACTAACTCTCTTGGTTCAAATGGTTTAGTTACGTAATCATTGGCGCCGCTTTCAAGCCCAATGACTTTATCGATTAGCTCGGTTCTGGCCGTTAGCATGATGATAGGAACAGCATTTGTTTTTGAGCGAACTTCTTTAAGATAGTCCACGCCCTGACCGTCGGGAAGCATCCAATCTAGAATCATCAGATCATAATCATCGATCTTTTTTGTTCTTGCCTCTTCAAGATTTCGGGCGAGATCAACTTCATAGCCTTCATCTTGAATAAATTTGCGAAGAGATAGTCCTAGATTCTCATCGTCCTCTAGCAACATAATTTTTTCACTCATTGAATACTCTCCTGATTCACGCTTGTACTGATTTTAGATCAAGTGCGATGGTAAACGTAGTTGGTTTTTTAGTTAAAATTAATTCAGCTTTCATTTCATCGATAACTTTTCGAACGATATTAAGCCCAAGTCCTGAACCTTGCGACTTGGTGCCCTTCACAAACTCACTGGTTAAGTGATCAAGATCCACGCCTTCATCGACTTCGCCACTATCTGAAATCGAGATTGTTAATTTTTTACCATCAAGCCCAATTCTGACATCAACTGGTGGCTGACCATGGAAACAGGCATTCTCAATTAAGTTTTTCAGACAGATGCCAAGCCAATAGGTATCAATTCTTGCAGCGATATCATTATCAAGGAAGTGAAGTCTCACCTTGTCCTCGCCATAGAGGTCGATATAAGTGTCTGCGATTTGAGCTACGAATTCATTGATCGACGGGCAGCCCTCAGTGCTAAATTCAATCAATCGATCACTATTTTTAACTTTAAGATAGTTCCTCGACATTTCCGTTAGGCGTTGTAAGCGGTAAACATCAGCAGACAGACGCAGAATGTCTTCTTGTTCATCTTCTTGGAAACGATTTAAACGCTTTGATAGACTCTCAATAATCAAAAGCATTGAGGCAATCGGTGTCCTAAACTCATGGGAGAGAACTTTTAAAGCTAATCTTCTGCGCTCGTCTTCTTGTCGATCACTCTTGAGCCTTCCCACCAAGGACACAATCAACGAGCCGACAACGGCAAGTAGGCCTGCAAAGAAAATAACGGTCGATTTATTGGCAATGCTGAAAATATGGCGAAAACTATAATTCCAACAAAGCTCACCATCGCGGTAGAAACAACTGCGACCTTCTTTATAATTTTGAAGAGTGTAGGAAGAATCCTTTAGAAATTCCTCGAGAGATTCCCTATCATAAATTCGGTACTCAAGGATTGAGAGCATGCGCGGATATTTTAAACGGGCAAAGAGATAATTACTCGTTAGCACTGTTCCGTTGCCCGATATGATGGAAGAAAGGGTTTTCTCATCGAGGTTGGCCAAAATGCTAAAAACTCCTCCAAGCTCCCCCACTTCTCGTCGAACGCGATGAAGCTCTTTAACGTGAAAGTATTGCAGGTGTGATAAAACCCACGACTTATTTTGAAATCCCCGACCAGAGGAAAAAGCCAGAAAAGCATAACTTTGTCCCGAAGGGTGAACATAAGGTGGCTCGACAAAAAATCCGCGCGGTAGTTGAGGTCTTTTATTGCAGCGAAATTCTTCCCACACTAAAACTTTTTCGTAATTAGCAGCGTTGACCACAGACTTAAGATTTTTAAAGCAGTCTTGATCTGAGCTGTAGCGAATATCTTGATCGGCACCAGATTCTGGAATTGAAAAGAGAGGATTTAAAAGCTGAAATTGATCGCGCGAAAAGTATAAACTGTTAAAGTTTACAACTGATAATGGCTTCACTTTGTATTGAAATTGATTTTTTAACTCATTAATTTCCAGAATATCACTTTGTGAGGCCGTAAATGGTCTTTGCAATAATAGCGACACATAGCCAGTGGCAAAGGCCATGGTTACAACAGTGAAAATTAATATAAGGTAAAGACGCATAAACTATCCTACCTGCACTCGCTAAAGTTGCGAGTCAGGCCGTTGTCAAAACAAGGCCAAATCTGTACACCAATATAACCTTTGTGATTCATCCCAGGAAACGCTATGCGCAATGATCTCAAGGCTTTACAAGCCGCTGCATCGAATAAAAAAACGACGAAGAACTCCTTGGTGCTGGGTCTCGACCTAGAAGGTATCAATGAGAACTTAATCGAAAATGGCGTGAACCTGACACTGGATCGCGTCACTGAGATTGGCGCCGTGCTTTGGGACGTGAATCGCTCACAACCAGTCAAAATTTTATCTGAACTCATTGATGAGCCTGACCACTTGCCGCTCGATGAAGATACGGCCGAGCTGACAGGAATTGATGACGATATGTTGGAGCAGTGGGGCGCTAAAGATAAAGAGATTGTTCGCATCCTTGAAACTCTGGTTTCTATGATTGAAAAAGCTGACGCTGTCGTGGCCCATAATGGTGGCAATTACGATCGCCCGATGATCGAAGCCATGGCCCAGCGTTTTGGAGTAAAGTTTCCTGACGCCATTTGGATTGATAGTGGCCGCGATATTGAGTTTCCAAAAAAGATGCATATGCGATCGATGGCGGCCCTTGAGCACGCCCATGGTTTTGTAAATCCATTTCCACATCGCGCCGTCACTGATGTTCTGTCTATGCTGAAGATTTTCTCGGCTTATAATTACGAGCGCATTTACGCCCTTGCGACTTCACCAATTGTTCGCGTAGTGGCCGATTTAAAAGCTCCGAATTGGAAAGATCAAAATGCTGTTGATGAGTTCAATCGCGTCAAAAATAAAGTCGCTAAAGCTCGTTTTCGCTGGAATCCCTCTGACAAAACTTGGTCAAAAGAAATTCACCAAATCCTCTTAGATGAGGGTAAAATCGACTTCGGTTTCGAATGGTCAGTCAAAGCGTAGAAGATGGAAAAGAAGAAAAAAAAAGACAATGCCCTAATTAATATTTTGGTCAACGTGGTGATCCCTTCGGTCATCATGTCGAAATACAGTACACCGGACACTCTCGGTGAAGTGCGCGGTCTTATCATTGCTCTCGCCTTTCCCCTCACCTACGGAATTTGGGATTTCATTCGCCAAAGAAAGCTCAATCTTTTTTCGGCCTTGGGCCTTATCAGCGTTTTGCTAACTGGCGGAATCGGTCTCATGCAACTTGATCGCCGCTGGATGATTGCTAAAGAGACAAGTATTCCTCTATTGATGGGGATTTTTGTCCTTTCCACTCTAAAAGCAAAAAAGCCTCTTCTTTCGACATTCTTTGGTGAGATCCTCGATCTCGATCGCCTCAAGCAGGCCTATTCGGAAAGTGGTCACGACGGTGAATTTGATCAACAAATTCGCACCAGCTCTAAACTGCTTGGCTATAGTTTCTTTTTCTCAGCAATCTTAAACTTTGTCCTGGCCGTTGTCGTTCTTGAAGGCGAGCCTGGCACTCAATTGTTCACTGAAAGTCTAGGTCGTATGACGGCCTTAAGTTTTCCGGCCATTACCATTCCTATGATGGCCGTGGTTGGATATATTTTGTGGAAATTATTCCATGAAATAAAACAGCGAACGAATTGTGATATTGAAGACTTCATTCGCAAATAAAAAATTATTCAAATTGAGGTTGTCATGGAAGTGCGCCAACTCGGTCACAGCGACATTAAAGTAAGTAAAATTTGTCTTGGAACGATGACTTGGGGTGAGCAAAACACTCTAAGTGAAGCCCATGCTCAACTTGATATGGCCCTCGATCATGGAGTGAACTTTATTGATACGGCCGAGATGTATCCCGTTCCTCCCATGAAGGAAACTTGTCACAAAACCGAAGAGATCATTGGCCATTGGTCAAAACTACACTCAAATCGTGACAAAATTATTCTTGCGACTAAGGTTGTGGGTCCAGGCTTTGAGTGGATTCGCGGTGGTCCAAGGCTCACCAAAGTTCAAGTCAGACAAGCCCTCGAAGACTCACTCAAAAGACTTAAGACAGATTATGTTGATCTTTATCAAGTTCACTGGCCTGATCGCCACACTAATTTTTTTGGTAAGCGCGGATTCACTCCACCTGAAGCACAAGAACAATCAACTCCCGTGCTCGAGACTTTAAGTGTGCTCGCTGATTTAGTGAAAGAGGGAAAGATTCGCGAAATTGGACTATCCAATGAAACACCTTGGGGCGTTCACGAGTGGCTCAAACACGCCGACGCCGGAGTGGGACCACGTCCAGTCAGTATTCAAAATCCTTATTCACTTTTAAATCGTTTGTATGAAGTCGGTCTGGCCGAATTTAGTTTTCGCGAAAAGATTGGTCTCTTACCCTACTCTCCACTGGCTTTTGGCATGTTAACAGGAAAGTACGATGATGGGGCCAAACCGAAAAATGCAAGACTCACTTTGTTTGATCGCTTCACGCGCTACAATAATGTAAAGGCAACTCAAGCTGCCAAAGCCTATAATACTCTTGCCAAAGATCATGGACTAACTCCAGCGCAAATGGCCCTGGCCTTTGTCACTTCTAGACATTTCACAACGAGTACAATTATTGGCGCGACGACTCTCGAACAGTTAAAGGAAAATTTGTCGAGTGATGAGGTCAAGCTTTCACCACAAGTACTTGAAGAAATTGAACTGATCGCAAGCAACAATCCCAACCCCGCGCCTTAAACGAATTTTTTTGCTTCTTTGTGCATAAAGCTGATAAGATCTAGAAAACACATGGTTGTGTTTGGAGGAAGCATGGAAGTTTCGGAAAAAACATTTTTTAGCACCCATGAAGATGCCGGTGTTGAACAACTTTTCAAAGCGTTTCTTTCTAAAGGCGAAGCCGCCGACGCCCCTTTCGAACTTGGACTTGAGGCTTTAGAGCAATTGGAACTTTCGGCCAATACGGAAGAAGTTCTGATGAGTTATTTTCTAGAAGATATCGTCTTCACCTCTCTCTATGCCACTTTTTATGAAACGATCCTAGTTGCTGTTAAGCAAAACCCTGATGCCGCTGCCAGACTGATTGAAGAGTTTGCAGGCGACATGGAAGCTCGTGAGCGCGTGATTGCCATTCAAGCTCACCATCATGTGCAATACATTCTTAACAACGGAACTTGTAAAGGTTGCGCTTTTTGTGAAAACCATAAAGACGTCAACGAGCTGCTCGAGCCGTGGATTAATAAAGAATACGACTTTTTCTGTGGTCTCTACGTTGGAATGAAAACGATTCAATTTGGTATGGAACAACTTCTTTATGAACACGTACCGGCCAATCCAGCTCTGATCAGACACCTTGGTCATGATAATGTTCTTCAACTTCGTCAAAACATCTTCGACTATGCTGAGAAGAAATTCTTTTAAGTTTTGATAACTAAGATCGTTGGATATTTCATTGGCTCCCTTTTTGTAGCTCTTCTTTTGCTAGCGCCTGTTGGCGGCATGATCTATTTCATGCATGACTCCATCACGGCACTAGATCATGTTGTTGATGACCAGGCCATCGTTGAAAAGTGTATATCAAAAAGGAGCTCTAGCGGAAAAGTTACCGCTCGAGGTGTTCCAGTTGCCATAACAAGTTCAGGTGTGAAGATCGAAGGCCAAATGGGTCAACCAAAGTTTCTCTTACAATGCAAAGATATGATTGGTGAGTCAGTGCCTGTTTTCATCCACTCAAATGATTCTTCAAGGCACAGAATTAACACATTCTGGCAGATGTGGTTTCTTCCCACACTATTTACTCTCTTTAGTTTGATTTGGTATCCCGCCTTATTTAAAGGCTATCAGCGAAAGAAAAATAAAAAGAAAGATCTATAAGTTTTCATTTTCCATTTTAACAATCTGAGGTCCATGACGGTCACGAAACTTTAAAATAAGGTTTTGTGCTTTGGGATCAGCGGCATAGATATCGATATACATATCAAAGAGAGTTCTAGAAGAAAAAAGCTTCAACCTACCACCATCTTTTGTCCATGACCCCGTACCATCACCAAGAGTTGGTAGGTTATAATAAAACTTCCCGTCACTATAAAGCGCCACCTCGATAGGATATTCAGCATTAATTATTGATTTATCGACGGCCAGATCGGGTTCACTGGGCATGGCCTTATCGTTGACAAATTTTTGATAGGCACTCGCTTCAACTTCATAATAAGCAAGGTTTGAAGTCTCCTTATCGGGGACACAACCAAGCATCATGAGACTTAGACAAAAAGCGAGTGCAAGCTTCATTAATATCTCCAAACCCCTGACGCCCAAGTAAAGCCCGAACCAAAGGCCGCACTGGCCACCAGCATGCCGCGCTTGAGCTTACCAGCTTTAACAGCATCGCTCATGCCAAGTGGAATCGTCGCAGCTGTAGTATTTCCATACTTTTGAATCGTGTTGAAAACTTTTTCCGCAGGGATTTCTAAAACTTCACCGACTTTGTCGTTGATACGCATATTAGCCTGGTGAAATAAGAAGAGATCCACATCTTGCATGGTAAAGCCTGATGATGTGACAGAGTGAACAAGAGTTTCACACATACGCTTTACGGCGTGAACAAAAACGGTTTTACCATTCATCTGCGGGTAGTGCATATCCTCTTCAAACATCTTCATCGACATACGATCGGGATCATCAAAACCAGTACCTGGACCAGGAAGCCAAAGTTCTTTGGCATAAGCCCCATCGGCGTGCAAATTGGTAGTGATAATATGACCATCTTTTTTAGGATCATTGACTTGTGTAGCAGAGACGACCACGGCACCAGCACCATCACCAAAAAGTACAGAGACAGCACGCCCTTTAGGCGAACGATCAAGTCCTTTCGAATGAACTTCTCCACCAACTAATAAAATATTTTTATGGGATCCACTGCAAATAAATTTATCGGCAATTGATAATCCGTATATGAAGCCACTGCATTGTTGGCGCACATCAAGTGCGGCGATACCTGGCAAACCAAGTTTGTCCTGAAGGAAACAGGCATTGCCTGGAAAATCGTGATCGGGAGAAAGAGTAGCGAAGATAATCATATCGATATCTTCTTTCTTAAGACCCGCATCAGCGATGGCGACCTTAGCGGCTTCAAGTCCTAGGTCTGTGGTTGAAACATTTTGTTCGACCCAGCGGCGTTCTTTAATACCGGTTCTTTGCACAATCCATTCATCGGAAGTATCCATCAGTTTTTCTAGATCGTGATTGGTCATTACTTTTGGTGGAACAAAAGCTCCTACACCAGAAATTCGAGCGCTCAGGCTTGGGTTGACTCCCATGTACATTTCCTCCGATCA
>TARA_R110000868_G_scaffold150976_2_pt1 | contig 23738 bp, 42 predicted proteins | sample TARA_R110000868 | Tara Oceans TARA_R110000868 (sample SAMEA4397489) | marine metagenome | biome: Polar Biome; feature: [SRF] surface water layer (ENVO:00010504); material: water (ENVO:00002006), including particulate matter (ENVO:01000060) such as... | depth 5 m | reverse complement strand
ATAAACACCATAAATCGCCCCAGCAATGGCTACCGTTCCTATTGCATATTTTATTGACTTATTCATTTCGCTATTTTTTGGCTAATATATGAATTTTATCAATAAAATACTATCTACTTTGAATGAACTAAATTAGCGTAATCAAAGTCCTCCAGAGGCAGATCATAACCCAAGTTTTTCAAGAAAGCCTCCGTTTGACTTCCCAAATATCCAGTAGCATTAAAATTCGCACCCATTGATATAAGTGATTTTTGTAATGCTTTTACATTTTCCCCTGTACTACCTCTTTCCAATGGAAAAGAATCTCCTTTTACCGACTTATCAGGTACAACTGGAGGCTTATCTGAATTTTTATTTCTATTATAGTATTTATTTAAATTCCAAGCAGTAATTGTACCTGCCAATAGGAAAAAGAAAATACCGAATCCTAAAGTTTTTTTATCTATTTTCATTTTTATAACCCCCAATATTTATTTCCCGGAAAGTATTCTTTTGTTATAGCCGGAATAGGTACATAGTAATTTGATATTGTTTTATCATCAGAGTTATCAACAGTGTTATCAACAGTGTTATCAACAGTCGTTCCTATTTTGGCCAATGTAGAGTTTTTGTCAAATCGGTAGTAAGCAAACGAAGCTCCACCAACTACCAAGAGGAAAAATGCACCGAATCCTAAAGTTTTTTTATCCATTTTTGTTTATTTTTATAATCCCCAATATTCGTTATTGGGAATAGATATATAATTTGATGTTTCGATATGTTCAGTATGTTCATGCTTTGTTTCAATATGCCCTACCAACGGAAGAACATCCACCTTTGGAACAACAACAGGAATAGTAGGATTAATAGGAGCATTCACTACTTTTGCTAATGTACCTTTTGCATATTCGTATATTTCTTGTTTTAAAGGCATATTATCAGAAACGCTTTTTTCCAAAATTGTTTGCTGAATAGCCAGATCGCTATCGTATTGAACAATTTTTGCCAATATAGCTTCTTCTCCGGGTTGTACAAATTTCTTTGCTTCCGCAGATTGATCTATCCATAAAGGGGATGATTTTTTAATTTCAGTAGTTCCAACAATGGATCCTTGAATTAAATTCTTTATAGAATCCCATTTAAAATAAACCCCTGCAATAACCGCAACACCGGCAATTATCCATAGATTATTATTGTTTTTACCCATTTTTATTAGTTTTTAGGTATTTTTATTAGTTTTTAGGTATTTTTGACAATATTGGATATGTTAATATTCCAGCACCCAATCCAATTAAAGCACCTTTTATGGGATGTTTATATGCGAAACCTATTATAGTACCAACTACCACACCAAATAAGGTTGATTTTACTGTTCCAGTAGCAAACATATCACTATTATCTCCAAAAACATATTCCGCTAAAGTACTTTTGTGGCCTGAATTTTTATTTGCAGTTGTTACCACTCCTGATTCATCCTCGATATCAACGAATGGTATGTTTATCAATACTTCTCCGCTAATACCATTTTGTTGGGGCATAGTTCCATTTAAAGTTGTTCTAACCATTGTAGGCATATAGGCAACTCCTGTACCTCCTATACCCGGAATATATACACCTTCTATTACATCGCCTTTTTTAAAGGTTTTAGTTTCGTTTTTACCATTAGATGAATTAAAGTAATTTACAGATGCGTTTCTTTTTAGTGTGTATTTTGCCATTTTTATTAGTTTTTATTTTTATTAGTTTTTATTTTCTTCTTTTTTAGGTTTAAAAGCGTAAATTAAAGAACCAACTACCAATAAAATAGCCAATCCTGTAAAAAAAGCATCCATTGTTCCTGCTTTACTATTCATATCCTTATTTCTTTAATTTGCTTTTTAATTTATTAAACAAAGAAACAGAAACTTCTTTTGCTTTTGCAGAAACAAATTTTGCGGCAGCTTTTCCATGTTTATGGGCCGCTTTTGCTCCCTGTTGGGCTTTTATTTTCGCCTCTTGGCTGATATATGTTTTTACAACTTTTGTTGCCTTTTCAAATGCTGGTTTTGTTATTTTCTTTGCCATATTTATTATTTATTTAGGTAATACAGTTATTTTTTTCTTTCTAATGCTCACATACGATATGTAAGCCAATAATCCTACCGCCAACGAAATACCTACCATCGGTATCCAATATTTTTTAACGGTTTCCTTTGCAATTGTTACAACACCATTAAGGTTTTCTAATCTCTTTGTAAATGCCTTTCGTACCTCTCCAGCAGTAATCTCACCATTTTTGTTCAAATCAAATATCTTGTTTTGACTGGCAATCTTTGCGGCAGAAACACTACTTGTTTTTAAAACATAACTATCTGGCTTTCCCATTGCAGCAGGGAAAAATGTAATCATATACAAATCCTCATAACTATTTATCTTATTCCTATATGGATAAAAATATTTTTCTACATAGTCAAGTTGATCTACATTAGACATTTTTTTTAATGCCGCAGTAGTAGTTCCCAATCCGGATGCGGTTGATGGCATAAACTGAATTAATCCAGTAGCACCACTTACCTTATTAACAATATCAGGTTTTAATCTGCTCTCGCTAAACATTACCGCCATAAGCCAATCAGGCTGAATACCTAAATTAGTTGAAACTTCAATAACTTTCCCCTTGAATTTTTCAGTATTATTAGGTATCCAGCTTTCAAATAGCATTGGCTTTTAATTTTAAAGAGTAGAAATAGTTTGACAACAATAACCGCCTTTGCAAACAAAACCGGTTGTTCCATTATTCATGGTACATGGATCGCCATCTTTCTTTTTCAAGTCAGAGGAACGAATTGCATTTTTGATATATCCAACATTATTACTATAATTTGAATATCCGGATCCTCGCACATTTGCTGCTGGTTTTATTGTGAATTTTTTATCTTTCACATAGAATATTATTCCACCAACAACCAATACCGCAAGACCTGCATATATATATCCCTTTTTCATGAATTATTATTTTTTTCCTGATGAACAAGCCTTTATAAAAGACATATATTTATTCATAAAATCTTGATCATTTTGCATCATCATTTTAAGAGTTCTTTGTTGATCCTGATCTGTGGTGCTTTGCATTAAAGCAAGTAAAGAATTATAATGATTTTTTGCGTTCATATATAATGCCTCATACTTTTTAATTGTCAAAGGATTACAATCTCCACCACCATAGTTAGAATAACTACTTGAATTTTCATCTTTCTTTTTTGCATATATTCCAGCAATTGCAAATAATGCCCATGCTCCAGCAACTACGCCTACGCCTAAAAGTAATTTTTTGTTTGATGTCATTTTTTTAGTTTTTTATATTATTTAATTTAATGTTTTTCGATAAATTCACTTAATGCCAATGCCCTTTGTTGCGACATATTTTGTGTTGATGGCAATACCCTTGTGGCCGCATGGAGCAATTCTCTCTTTGGATACCCCTGTGCCAATAATATATCTGCTGCAATCAAATCAACTTCCGTTTCTGCTCCGGGTTCATTGTTATATCCAATTCCTGTAAACCAATGAGCTCTTTCATGTGTTTGAATGAAATGGCGTATAGTTGTACTATATTTGGGTAAATATTGCTTTGAAAGATATGTTTCACCAACAGGAGAATTATGATCTACCCTCGCTGGTGTTTGTGGGGCATCATCAATACTATCCATATAGTAAAAAACAATACTGCCATCTTTGTTTTTATATGTTCCGGAATTACAATAACCTGCCATTTTAGAAAACTTTTCTGAAAAATCTAAATATTCAATATTTTCAGGTGCTATATCTAATTTTTCCAATGGCAATTTTGATGTGGAAATTGATTCCAACATAAAATCAGAATTAGCAGAAATTACTAAATTCAACGAATCTGGACTTATTGGCATAGGTATCTTATGGCTATTCTCACCTTTCTTCAATGCACATTCATAATCAAAATATACGGTATTTGAATGCGAAGGATGTGAATCATATCCCATAAAAACAAATTCCTGATCCTTTGGACTAAATATCTTTAAATTAATATTTAATCGCATTTCAGAAGTAAGGATATTTTTAATTTCCCTTTTCATTTTTTGCTTCAAATAAATAATGATATGTTAATGGCAAATCTAATCCCATTTCATAAGATTGTTCCATAAAATCCTTTATAGAATCCTCTGTATCATCTATTCCTTGATTATAGGCATCATCCTGAATTTTCTTTTCCTTTTCAGTTTGTGTTGATCCATTCTTTTTGGCTTTATACCTTTGCCATAAAAATAAACCCAACACCCCAATTGCAGCTCCAATACCTAAAATTAATACTTTCTCTACATTCGGATTGCTAAAAATACTACCACCATTACCCATCATATTATTATTTTGCTGAACAGGTAATGGAGCATTAGGATTTAAATTAATTTCCTCCATTTTTATTTATTTGTAAAGTAAATTATTCCTCCTATTAAAGCTACTAATCCAACGCCAACAACAACATACATAGTAGTATTGCTGCTTTCTGGTGCTGGTGTGTAAGGCCCTGCTGGTGTTGGTGATGGTGTTGGTGTTCCTAATAAGATTTGTTTTGCACCCGGAACGCCACCTATTTGCTTAAACCAATCTGATGCCTGTGATAAAAATGATGGATGTTCTGCCATTTTTTGTTGCATACATAATGTCAATTTACTATCTATGCAACCTAAATATCCATTATTATCAGAAGGAAATTGTGCTTTACAATCCTCTGGAACATCAGGATTATCCTTTAAACAATCAGCTTTGCTATCAGCAGAACTATAATTACTAAAATTTGTAGGTAAACCTACATATTTATTACTGATCGAATCAGTATCGCAACATGGCATATTTGTCATTTTATTATTTTTTTAAATTTGATTTTGTGTACTTGTATTTGATTTTCCGTTACCAGCATAATAGTAAATTGCAATAGAACTACCAACTAATAAACCTGCAATGGCAGCAACTTTTAGCCATCCGAATGATTTTTTCGTATCCCTATCTATGGGAATAACATTTGATTTTATGTTATTATTAACGAATCTGTTTTGTTTTTCCGATTCCTGTGATTCGATTGAAATTGCATCAAGTTTTTTATTCAATTTTTTTATACCAATGGTATTAAAAAACTTACCTGATGCCTCTCCCATATATGGGGAAGAAATTATTATAGAGGCCTCATCGGCATTTAATACTTTATATTCTCCCATATACAATCCTGAATTAACAGTAATATACCAACCAGCCTTGAAAGGATGATCTTTTCTTTGAGGAATAAGCCCGGCTAAATCCATATTAGCAGGTTTTAATGAATCCAAAGATTTTAATTTCTTTGTTTTTTCCTTTTCAGAATTGATTTTGGCAATTACAATAGGATCAATGTATTTACTGACTTTTGCATACCAATCCTCACCAAATGCCTCTTTGGCTGAAACTGGAACAACCTGATCGAAAACAAAACCTTCATTTTCTATCAATAATTGTCTTTTTAACTCCTGTTCAGTTTTCATTTTTTTATGGTTTTTTCATTTGTTTTTTATAAACAATAACACCAGTGATTAAACCAGCCAAAGCAAGAAGTGAAACACCCACTATTGTAAAGATTTTTTGGTTGGAAGATGATCGTTCAGATGCGGTGGATGCAATTGCCGCATCTGTTGCCGCCTTTGATTCCGCAAGATCTTTTTCAGCCTGAATTTTAAGTTTTGCTATTTCAGCATCCTTTTGTTGTTGGTTCAGAGTTGGATCCGTTGATGCAATAGCCAATTGAGTTGCGGCAAAATCTTTTATCATTTGCACATTGTCATCTTGCAGCACTTTTAGTTGCTTCTTTAGGGTTTCTAACTTATCGGTTTGATTCCCTAAATCAATTACTTGTGTTCGCATATCATCAGCCTGTTTTATCCGAACATTTCGTGTTCCAGTACAAGAATCATTAACTACAGTCCAAACGCCATTTGTTGTACAATTAGCGAACCAATTTACATCAGTTTGATCCATGTTGTGCTGAATCCTACTGATTTCTTTTTTGATAGATTCAATGAGTGTTTCCTGTGTGGAAATATCGTTTATCTTATTTGTAATAAGCGTTTTTTGATTATCCAAATCAGATTGACCAGTAACAGGTGGAACTGTATTTGAATATTGCTGCTTATAATTTGAGAAGGCTTTTTTTACTGATTCTGGACTAAAGCCAAGTCCGAAATAATGATTATCCATTTTTATATTGTATTAGGTAAATTTTTTGTGAATGTTTGTATTTGATTAAGTGTTTCTATGTCATTTGTGAATACAGGCAATCCAAATAAATAACTCTTATTTAAATTGTCCAACAAAAAGGTTACAAGCCTTTTACCATATTGCTTTTGAAATTCATCAGAAACCCTTGATAATTCGGCTTTTGAACTTACATTTCCTGTTAAATCGGCCATCAATTGAGTATTGTTATTATACCCATTCAAATCTTTGTATATCGAATTGGATATTATCTTTGCGGCAGATACCGATGGCAATCTTGATCCGGATGGTACAGTTTTCCAATAATTTTCATTAAACCCATCACCGGCCTGTATATCCTCAATTGTTCCTGTTTCTTTTACTCCTTTGGAAATGGCCTCTAATAATTCTGCCTCCCATTTGTTTTTCGTATTTGCATTAATAATGGCATAAACCACCCCTGAAACAAGTAAAAAACCTGAACTTATTAAAATTATATTTTTGGTATTTTTATTTAATTTCATCTTATTATTTTTTTAATGCCGATGCGGCTGAACCAGTTATTTCTGCGGTATTTGTTGCCACACCAATTACAATTGCTATAACTGAAAATGCAATAATGCCAAAAGAAACATATCCAATAGTTTTTATTCCAGATCCTATGCCACCAACAAAAGAACCAATGCCTCCAGCAGTATCTACTACATCATCCCAAGCAGAGGTATCTATTGTTAAATTATGATTTTTTAATTCATTACGAAGATCTGATGTATTGGCCGATGAACTACCTCTCTTTGCCCATGCAACCATCCAATCCCTATTTGCTCTTTTTTCTCCCAATGTTTCGTTTAAATCATTGTAGAATTGAATCCAAGTTTGAGAACCTGAATTTTGCGATGGAAGATTTGTAAGTAATGGATTTGCTATTGACATTTTTTATCCTTTTTTTGGCATTGCTATTTTAATTATAATCGCAAGACCTATTAATGATCCAAATATAATTCCCCCTATCGCCAATGGTGATAGTTTGTTTTTAGCATTAATTTCAGCTATTTTAACCGCATTATTAGAGGCCTCAATTGCTGCTTGTGAGGTTGCTTGTGCTGATTTTACTGAATTTCCTGAAAAAGCATCTGCTATTGCTCCCAATCCCAAGGAATCAGCTCCTAAATTTAAACCAAAATTTGAAAAGCCATTTTTACTTTGACTTATCTCGGCTAACTTATGCTGGAAGAATGGATTTTTAATGTTTTCAACTACCACATAGGAAATTTCTTCCAATGATGGATTTTCAGAAATAGTTATTCCTGTTTCTTTCATTGCAGCAACAATGTGTTTTGAATGTTTCGCAATTAATTGCCCCATAAATTCTTCTGGGGATAATTCAGATATATTTGCCATTACTTAATAATTTTTATTGTTAAACCTACAAAAACAACAACAATGATACCAGCTAAAAACTTTTCTGATGGTTTCATTTCCTTCCAACTAAAATTTGTTTTTTTTAAAGATGAATCATTTGATTCTTTCTCTTTCAAAGAATCTGCTTCTTTACGGATTTCTTCTGAAATGATTCCACCGCCAATACCTGTATTACCTGTATTATCTGAAACACCACCTAATAATTGTTTTAACTCTTGTTGAGTATAATCTGAATGATTTGTTTCACATCCAGAAGAACAATAATTGGATACCTTCATGTGTTTTTCACCACACGAATAACAGGATTTTCCCATCCTTTGTTTGTCAGGATGTATTTCATAAAATTCATCCTCCGTTTCGGGATGTGCCTCAATTAATCTAACCGCAGAATTGTACAAAGCCATTTCTGGACTTTCCATATCTACGGTGGGAACAGGCATACCATATTTCAGCAGAATAACTTCCGCTTGTTTTGGGTTTGCCGAAACGATATAATATATCGGATCTGGTGATACTACTTCTGAATAATCTGCAAATTGGTACATTGTAATTAAAATTTTAATTTTAATAAAAAGAAGCCGGGAAACTTAATTCTCCGGCTTCTTTCATTTTGGTTTCCCTACGGATTTGCAATAAACAAATACTATCTACGAGTGAGGCTGTTCATAGCCGCTCTCTTAATAGCAGGGATGCTACTTGATGCTGCTTGTGGAGCTGCTGCAATTTGTAGAGCAGAATTGCTCAATACAGGTGCAGTAGATACACTCACTACGCTATCTCCATTAAGGATATTGCCAGTGCTTGTGCGACCACTTAATACAAGTACCATAGTCAAGGTTGCATTTTGGTTAATCGAACCTGCTAACCATCTCATGTTATCAATTTGGAAATTGATAAGTTCAGAAGGAATATCAATAATGCTGGTGTTAGACAAAAGCATTGGTTGATAAGTTGAAGGCGTGATAAATTTAGCACCTTGAGCTCCATTGGTGGACTTAAAGTAGTTACCAATAGTATTACTAAATTGGGTTGTATCTGAACAAATAAGTTTCATACTTGCAACATAGAAAGAGGATCCAGCAAGATCTCGTTTAACGATGGCATGAGAAGATTCTTGAATTGCAACAGTTACAAAAGAACTTTGAACAGTCAATCCGGATACGGTTGTAGTCGTTGGGGCTTCTTCAGCTCCATAGGCATCCCATCCAAAAATTGCGTAAGTTCCAGTTGTGTTTGAAGAATTGGTTACTACAACCGTGTAAACACGATTCCAAGCATCCATATTCCTTACAGGGGCAGTATCCCCAGTAAAGTTAGAAAAACGAGGGTTATAAGCCGCAGATTTTTCTAAATTCTTCATGTAATCTAATTTTGTTGATTTCATGGTTTGTTTATAATTATTGATTTTACGATTTTTTTAATTAAGCAGCAGCAGTTTCTACCGGTGCAGCAACATTCACAACAACAGGAGAACCTGACATTTTTGCCATTGGATGTGTCCAATCAAGAACGAATTTTTTAATAGGTGCAGAAATAATATTTGCAACCACAACTGATACTACAATCAGTATCATATAATTTCCAGCTTCTTTAGATAATAATTTCATTTGTTAATTTTTTTGATTTTATGTTTAAGTATAAATTGATTTAACAAACACAAAGGAATAGCCAAAATTTCATAAAACAACAAATTTTAAAGTATCAAAGCATTTTATAAGATTGAAAAAAATAATGATAAAAACAAGCATATTTTGATTGTCCAATACCATTAATATTGAATACATTGTTCCTTTATAAACACAATTACCTGAAAATTAGATTATTAATTAAAAAAGAAATGTTACTAAAAAATATAAGACAAAAAAAATAGGTATATCGAAATATACCTATCTAATATTACCATATACCTATATTATATATATAATGATCTGGTTGTTCCTGTGGTATCCCTATATAAGATAAGCCTCTGCAATATCCTATCCTGTGCCATCAAATACGCTTTCTCTGATTTGCTTTCCTTTGTACTGATTTTGCCAAATGCAATCATTTTAGCCACCTCATGTTTGATAATTACCGGATGCAATGCCAAATACTCTTTACAGGCAGATAGAAAATTTTGCTCATGTGAACATCCAAAAATCTTTCTTTCTCTCAAATTAACAGTTAGATAAAACCTTTTATTACCTGCCCGGAATTGATTATCAATAACAGTAGAACTGATTTTAAGCAATTCATAATAATCTGCCTCCTTGCATCTATCTCTTAATACGGTATCATTGGATGTTTGCTTATGGATTCTGACAGTAGTTGAATTTCGCCAAAAGTTTGGGGATGCCATTTCTAAAGATTGATGGATTAATGTTAAATCTACTGACTTATGCCTATTACTCATCAGCGTTCCAATTAAATCCTGATCTCTGGAATAGGCCGCAAAATTATCAATATCATTGATAACATACATTCCATTGGTAAATAACTTGAAAACATTTAATGCCACCTCTCTTTTTTCTTCTGCCGACCATTTTCTCCCATTGATACGCATTATCATTGGCTTTGTAAATTGTCCAATGTTTTTAAATGATATTTCAGGATATTTGGTAGATTCTCCTTGTGGATCAAAGATTAATACCTTTCGAGCCTCCTTATACATAGTCCGGATGGTATAAAATTCCATTTCCTTTTCCAATTGATAAGATTTGCCTATACCTGTAAGACCGAATACCCCATTATTTAATGGTTCTCTTTCTTTTAGTTTATCTATCATTATGCCGCTATTTTTTCAGATTTCGTTTCTTCTTTTGGCTTTTCTTGTGCCATTGGTTCTGGCATTGGTGTATTTTGGCTTTGATAATTTGAATTTCTATCCATACGGATCCTTGAAAGTTCGTTTGTTATTTCAGCACCTATACTCTTAATATCTCTCCTTATTTGAACGAATTTATGTCCTTGTTCAACTAATATACGAGCAACGCCTATCATTAGCCTTTGTCCGGGAGTTAATTCAACCCCAGCAGTCATTAAAACATCAACCGCATCTGCCTTAATAGAATCCGTTTGATCCTTTGTCAATTGCATAGCAGTAATTGACTGAAAATTTATAAAATCAACAGTTTGACCTATTTGTGGAAATTCTACTAAATCAGTAGGTTTTGGAATAGTAATAAATCCTGTCAATGGCCATCCAGTCCATAAGCCATTATAGGTACGAACCATAAAATCAAATGTCTTTCCAGCCTCTTTTTTCCTTAATCTTTCCTCATCAGGAGTACCTTTGTCATTATCATCATCAATTCTTTCATCATCAAAAAGATTTTTAGGATCTGTTTTTTGTGATTCTCCTTCAATATTTTTTCCTCCAATATCCCCCCTGAATGGTTCATCTGGATCCCCTATTTGCTGATTTGAATTTTCTGATTGACCAATATTGCTTACACCATCTTCAATATCCATAGTGTAATCTCTTACAATTGGATTGGTAGTGAAAGGCGTAACATCCCTAATATCTGGTACAGGTTCAATTATTACTTCATCGCTTCCGGGAGCTTCTACTCTCTCATTGACTTCGATGGGGAAATCATTTTTATTTTCTTCAATAATAGGGGTTTCAGTTTTTTTAATAGGTTCTTGTTCTTGAAAAGAATCATTTTTTTCATCTTTGCTTTGAAAATCCTCTATTTTTTCTTTTCTTTCTTTCTCTGCCGCTTTGCGTAAATGGAGTTTTTTAGCATTTTCTTTGCGTATTTCAGATCTTTCTTCATCTGAATATTTTGGTTGATAAGCCATTATTTTTGATTTTTAGTTATTTGTATAAATTCTTGAATACTATTTAAAACCTTTTGATACCTTTCATACACCAGCATATTTATCTTTGGGTTTGCGACTATATCTTTAATCTTATTCCGGCCTTTGGTAATTGCCGCCCTTTTAAATTCATTAAAATAAAGAACAGAAATGGTTTCATCAGTAAATTGGGAATATTTATGAATCAGGTAGAAACAAATGTGTCTGGCACTTATATAATCACTCTTTTTTTCATCCTTTTTATTAAGCCTTTCCGTTTTAAGGTTCAAAGATTCACAGGAACGCATTTTTATATAATCGGCAATTATTGATTGGGTTAAATTGCTTTTGGTAGCAATACTTAAAATTAAATTTCGATTGTGATCTAAATTCCTTAAAGTATCATCAATCAATTTCAAATCTGATTGGTTTAACATATTTATTGCTTTTTATATTTAAATGTGTCTGTTTGGCAATTTTCATCCCATTTGATTATTACCACCTCTTTATCTATATAGATAATTTCCTGTTTTGTTTTGCACATATTATTTTCAGAAAAAAAATCAACAATAGTTTTTTTTCCTCCATTTTTATACCACCAAAAAACCAAAACTAAAATACCCAATAGCAATATACTCTCTAATATGTGCTGGATTTTTGTTAAAAACTTGGATTTCATTTTCCTCTCTTGTTCATATAATCTATTCCCAGTCCAACCGCAACAACCGCACCCAGACCACCTAAAATACCCCAAAACCATGAAGAACTTTTTTTAGGTTCATCTGTCAAAGGTTTATTTTCAATAGGCCTGTTATCAATTTTTTTATCAGGAATAGAGCTCGTTCCAATTATCCCATCCAATTCTTTTAATGCCTCATCATTCAATCTATTGGAAAGATCAACAAGGGATTGCAAATTGTCCTTTTGAGTTTTACCTGCCAAATACCGGCCCCTTGCCAGTCCAAATGAATGGGCTTTGGATTTTAATTCTTTTGATAATTTGGCTTTATTTTCAGAAAAAGTATTCAAATGGGGAAGATTGGCTTCTTTTAGGGCATTTTCCCTGTCTTCCTTCCCAGCGACTTGTGGTTTTTCAATTGGTTCATCACTTTCAAATGCAGAATATAATTCTACCATAATTTCCTTATCCAAACTTGCAATTTCACGATTAGTAAGTTCTTTATTGGTATTTGGATTACCCAAGACATCCTGTAAGTATCTTACTTCTTCTATTTTCTCTCTTGTTTCTGCCGGTATGTGATTGCTATTTTCAGCGATACCTGATTGCTTTAATAATTGCTCGAATTTTAATGCCATTTGTTTTTAAATTTAATAAAATTGTATGTTTTGATTGTTTTTGTGAATTATTTTAGCAAAAATACAATGCTTATATGATAGAAAAAATAAAAAAATTGTAACAAATGATAAAAAGTAGTATCATTTGTATAAAATTGTTTGTTTTATTAATTAATAATTTTATTTTTGTCAAAAAAATATTTAAAATTATATGAAATCGGCTATTATAATTATTTGTTATAACACCGCATCCTTTCTGCCAAGACAAGTTGAATCATTTAGAAAGTTTTGTTTAGATCCTGATGTAAAAATTATTGTGGTAGATAATTCAACTGATCCCCAAGCAATTATTGACATTAAATATCATTCTGAAATCAATGGTTGCTGGTATGTAAAGACAATTCCTCAAACAAAAAGCCCATCATGGAGTCATTCATTTGCCTGTAATGTAATATTCCAAACCTATAAAAACACTTTTGATTTTCTTTTTTATGTGGATCATGATTTGTTTGCCATAAAGCCATTTAGCATCAAAGAAACATTAAAAGACAATGTTCTTGCTGGAATTGAACAAAAAAGGCATTTAAATAGAGAATTTTCCTATTTATGGCCCGGATGTATGATGTTTAATATGGGTTTGGTTAATAAAGATTGGGTAGATTTTAGTCCAAAAGAGGGATTGGATACTGGAGGTTCTATGCACATTTTTATAGATAATCATAAACCAAGTGAAATATTATATTTTACAGAGGAATATGGGCAAAATGAGGATTTTAATAAAAATATATATAATTTTTACTCTTTAATTTACGATAAAACATTTATGCACTTTATTTGCGGATCCAATTGGGCAGAACAACCTGACCACGAAGAAAGGATTAATTCACTATTTAATTTACTTGAAAAAAACACAAATGCCAACTAACGAAAAAACACAGGTTATTATCCAAAAATTTGAGGATATACACACTCCAGAACTTGAAAATGGTGCTATTTATAATGATGATTATGATGGTTTCCATCAGGATTATCTTATTACCCATTGCCTCATTAAGAAATACCAACCAAAGAAAATATGTGAAATTGGAACACATTTTGGACTTGGAACTTATATTATCAAAAATGCGTCAGGACAGGATTCAAATCTTTTTTCATTGGACTTAAAGCCAGAACAAAGACATTTATCTGAACAATGGCCGGGAAACATTGGACACAAATGTAAATTACCATTTACCCAGCTTTGGGGCGATAGCAAGGAATTTGATTTCACCTCATTACATCCATTTGATGCGTTCTACTGCGATGCTGAACACACATACGAGAATGTATTAATCGAAACAAAGAAAATGATTGATTCAGATGCTTGGCTAATTATATACCATGATTCAGACATAGATGGTGTTTACAAAGGCATTATTGATGGTTTTAACGAAAAGAAAAAAACAAACAAGCAAAAGCATATTTTATTCAGGGTTATAGATACCAGAATAATGTACGCATTGTCAAGAGCAAAATTTGAGGAATTTTATGGCAAAGAAAAACTTAATGAAATACTAAAATCACTAAAATAATGGCAAACCCATCAAATTCACAACCTTTCAAATTTAACCCACAGGATCCTCAATTTTTACAAAAAAGATCAATCATTGAAAGGGAATTAAAAGATTCTATTTTAAAAGGTAACAGATCATTTGAAATGTTTAAAAAGTCAGCAGAAGAAAAATTGGAAATTTCTATTATGAAGAAAAAATGGAAAACTTCAATGAAGAAAACTTATGGCACAGATTGGAAAAAACATAAAAATCCATCCATTTAAAATGAATTTTAATCAAAGAGTTGCCATAATGATTGATGGCAATAACATTGGAATATCGGCATCGAATATTTATAAAAAGCCTAATTTAATGGTTAATTTTGATGATTTTGTGCCTGAAATTATTGGGGATAGGCAATTATCCAATTTCTATTACTTTAAGGAGGGCAAAGACATTTCACATAAATTTGCCGAAAGGATAAGAAATAAGTTCTATGGTACAGTAGTTCCCTGCCATAAATCAGCAGATATGGTGTTGGTAATTACTGCCATTCAAATTATGGATAAAATAGACACTTTGATTCTTTTCTCTGGTGATCAGGATTATCTGCCATTGATAAAATTTTTAAAGTCAAAAGGAATAAGGGTTGAAATTGCATCATTTGAAAAAACAACCAGCAAACTATTGTACCCGGAAATAGATTATCATTTCAATATAACAGAAAAAAACCTTTTCCAATTCAAGTAAAATTCACAAAAACATATAAAATATGAAAAACAGAATTTTAAATTTAACGCCAGAAGAAATAGAAAAAATAAAATTAGGCTTTGGGCATTTGTTAGGAATTGTTTCCAAAGACATTTTAGAATGTGCAGGATTCTCCTGTACATATTTAATAGATGGAAAGCCCATTGAAGAAATAGAAATTCTTACAGGAAAGCAATTGGATGATTTATTGAAAAAAGCGGTATTGGAAGAAAGATATGAGGATGCTGCAAAAATCAAGAAATTAATGGATAATAATAAAAAATTATAATGCTAACTCCTGAACCAAAAGTAGCGGTTTGTGTTTTTCATCAAAACATTAAAAAATATCCTCAACGCTGGATAAATACATTTACCGAATCTATAAAAAACCAAACCAATAAACAATTCACCATTTATGAGTTGAATTATGGCGATGGGCAAGATAGATTGTTTGATAATAGTGTGTTCTTTAGTGAAAAACAAGACAATCATGTACAAGCTCAAAATTTAATATTTGATTTAGCCTATGATGATGGGTGCGATTTGATATGCAATACCAATGTAGATGACTTTTACCATTTAGACAGGATAAACAAGCAGATTCAATATTCCAAAGCTGGTTTTGATTTAATAAGTTCTGATTTTCAACACATTCGAGAACATAGTGAAAATGATATTTTGGCAGGTAAATTTCTGATGAGCAATTTGAATATTTTAGATGAGCAAAGCAGAGGACACAATATTATTGCCCATCCAGTAGTAGCATTGACAAGTGGATTCTGGGAAAGAAACAGGCCTTATTTAGAGGATGATTATCATAATGGGAGGAGAGAGGATTTTAATTTATGGATCCGAGCTGCCCAAAAAGGCGAAAAAATGTTAATCATTCCTGAAATACTATTGTATTATAGAATCCATGCGAATCAGGTGGGAAAAGAAACAAATAAAATTCCTGTTAAAATTGATTCCATTAAATTAACGCAAGAAAAAATTGATATTTTGCCTGAAATTGAAAAGATATTTGAAAATTTCTCCTCAATTATAAAATTTTCCTCAAATAGCATTTCGGAAAAAATAAGGCCCAATTTAGATGCAATCGAAGAAAGTTTACAAAAAATAATAAAAATATATAAGAACAAATAATGAAAATAGAAGCCCATATAATCGCTTACAATGAAGAAATGATGCTTCCTTTCACTTTAGATTATTATTCCAAATTGTGCGATAATATAATCATTTACGATAATTATAGTTCTGATAATACCGTTGAAATATGCAAAAAATATCCAAAGGTATCAATTGAAAAATTTCATTCAAGGGATGAATTAAGTGATATGGCTTATTTGCAGGTTAAAAATGAGAGGTGGAAAGATTCAAAAGCTGACTGGATAATTGTCTGTGATACCGATGAAATCCTATATTTTGATACAGATATTAGGCAAAGATTAGAATTGATGGACTACCAGCAGGTTAGTTTACCGGCAATTCAAGGATATAATATGTTTTCAGATACATTCCCTGAATCTGGAATAGATATAATTGATCAGGTTAAAATGGGTATCCGGGAGAAATCCTTCGACAAACAAATCCTTTTCAATAGGAGGCATATAAAAGAAATCAATTATAACTATGGATGCCATGTTTCAAGGCCGGTAGGAAAGATAAAAACAGGCAAATACGAACCTTTTTTACTATTGCACTATAAATACTTGGGCATAGATTATCTTACAAAAAGACATGAAATGTACGCCAAGAGGATGAGCCGATTCAATAGAATGAATGGATTTGGTGTTGAATACCTTGAAGGAGGCAAACGAATAGAACAAATATTTAGCGAATCTAAAAATAAATTAAAAAAAATAATAAAATGAAATCAATAAAAGATCAATACGAAGAAATTAAGGTTGCTATCAGTCAAATAGAACCTGACATTCAAAAATTCATTCATAAAGGAATGTCGCAATCGGCATTAAGAAGCCGGAATGGATTGAGGGATATTCGCAATAAAATAGAAAAATTAAGGAACGATATTCAAGAACAAAGAAAATCTGAAAAAAATGATTAAATCAGACAAGTTCACAATTACAGGAGAAAAAGACAACGCATTTGATTATTTTCGTGATCTGAATAATTTTATGCCATTGATAACTGGTGATTATGTTTCTGGACACATTAAAAATAACAAAGAGGGTATCATTAAGATTAAAAAAACCATTGTTACTCCTGAAACAAATTTAAAAGTATCCATTTCAAAGGAATCAAAAGAAAATAACCCATACGAAATAGTTCTGAAATCATTTGAAAGCACATATAATATAGTAATTTGTATTTACATAAATGATTTGTCAAATGGGGATTATCAAATGATTATTACTCTTGAAAATAGTTTAATGGAAATGTTTTTAAGGGAATCAACAAAAAAATTCATCAATAACATATTGCTTAATTTCAAAAATAAATGAAAAATGTAGGAATCTTTTTAGTATGCACAGGCAAATACGATGTTTTTTTAGAAAGCATTCTTGATGGAATCAATAAAAACTTTCTGAAAAACCATAATATTACCGTGTTTATAATTGCTGGTAAAGGAATAAATGTAGAAAATTACATAAAACCTGAATATCGAATTAATATTTTATATAGATTTGTTGAGAATTTACCTTTTCCATATCCTACATTATTCAGATACAAATATTTTACTGATGTAAACGAGGAATTATCAGGAAATGAATATCTAATATACTTTACAGAACAATTGGAGGATCTGGACTATATATATTACATTGATGTAGATATGGCCATTGTTTCAGAAATAGGAGAGGAAATATTTTCTGATGGATTAACAGTAACGCAACATCCGGGATACCATTTGGGAGGCTGGGGAAGTCAAAATACCCATAATCTATCCTCTGCATATTTGGATAAAAAGAAATGGGGAAGTTATTACGCAGGTGGATTTCAAGGAGGAAAAACTGATGTATATCTCAAAATGTGTGAGAAACTTAAAACCAATATTGAAATGGATCTGGAAACTGCCAAAAGAGTAAATTATACTAAAAATGATGGTATTTTGGCTGAATGGCACGATGAAAGCCATTTTAATCATTATGTTAAAACTAATACCAATATCAAATTAAAAGTTCTCTCTCCAGCATATTGTTATCCGGAAGGAATGAGAATTGATTTTCCTAAAAAAATTGTAGCTCTTAATAAAAACCATAACGAAATACGCAAAATATGAAAAGGAAAACTGCTTACAACAAAATAGTTGCTATGATAGATGAGTATAGCAATACGCCTGTATTATCTGAAAATTCTGAACTTAAAAAGGATTTAGATTTAGATTCATTGGATATTATTGATATGGCAATGGAAATTGAGGAGGAAACTCAAAGGAAAATTGATACCAAAGAAATAAAAAAATGGTTTATTGTTGGGGATGTGGTAGATAGTTACCTTAATAAAAAGAAATAAATGATAGTTTTTAAGAATTTATGTTACGCTGGTAAATGTGAAGTTGGGGGCAGATTAGGTAATAACCTATTCCAGATAGCCGCAACCATATCTCACGCACACGATGTACAGGATGAACCTATTTTTAACAAATGGGATTATACTGATTATTTTGAGAACCCAATAAATGATACATTGGATACCACATTTGACTTTAAATTTAAAGGCATCAATCACGAATTGTCATCATGGACACAATTTCACTATAAGCCATTGCCTAAAAATAAAAACCTTTTATTAAATGGTTTCTTCCAGTCAGAAAAGTATTTTAAAGGTAATGAAAGCCTTATTTTACATTATTTAAAGCCAAAATACAAATACATTGCATTTCATGAGCTACCAAAAGAACACTATTTAAGGCAAAAGGATATAACAGGAATCCATGTCAGGAGAGGTGATTATTTAGAAAAATCGGATTATCATTCCAATATGCCTAAAGATTACTATTCCAGAAGTATGGAATATATCAAAAAAATACATCCGGCTGCTAAATTTGTCTTTTTTTCAGATGATATTGCTTGGTGCAAAGAAAATTTTGGGAATAATCATTTCTATTCAGATATATCTGCTGATGAAAAAACAAAGGATATTATGGATTTATATGCAATGGCTTATTGTACCCATCATATTATGTCTGCCAGTAGTTATAGTTGGTGGGGATCTTGGCTTAACAGATTATTTTGGCCTGAAAATGAACAATATCAAATAGTAATTTCGCCTTTAAATTGGTTCGGAAAGTTATCAAATGATAATACACAGGATTTATATTTGAAGAAATGGATAAAAATGGGTTAAATATGAATCCATATCAAAAATTAGTAGAAAAAGGATTGGCAACCCAAGAGGAAGTCGATAGATTATTTGATTTTTTGAAAATAAATAGGGAATTTACAAAAGAAGAACAAAAGGAATTTGATTATTTAGTATCAAAAATCGGATATAGACACAATCTTAAATATAATATAACATACCTAAACTAATGGCATTCAAATCACACAAGATCAACAATTTTACTCAAAAATACAAAAAGCAACTTATTGATTTCAATCAGGAGAGAGAAATTCAAAAAAAGGAAAGTGAGCAAATACAGGAAGAAACCGAAAAAAAAATAACTCTTACTGAATTTCAGACAAAGAGGCTGGATGAAAATAGAGAGGATTTTCCATATAAATTTGATGTTTATTTAAAAAATACTGCATTTTTAATTCAGGAATTGGAAACTAACAAAGATTATAAAGATGGAAATATGCTTTATGTTCCAATGGATATTAAAGATGAATATAGAAATGAATATTCCGGATGCAAATATCTTGTTGAAATTTTCTGCATAGAGGATAAAAACATTCTAAAAAGGGCTAATAAAATTTATCAAAAATACAATCTGCTAAAATAAGTTATGAAAACCATTAAAAATCTATTAAAAATCAAAACTGGTAATAATTTTGATACCTTTTATCCTGAATACAATCCCAATGATGGTAAAATCCATGTGTTATATATGTCTATGCTGGGCAATGGAACCGGTTTATACAGAACAATTCTTCCATATTTGCATTTAAACGAAACAACTACTCATTCAGCAATATTGCATCAGGGCAAATCAAATAACACAGGATATTACAATCAAAGCAATCCTATTGATGGGAATATTGATGAGAGAATAATCAAATGGGCTGACTTTGTTGTTTTTCCAACAGTAACAAGTGATTTAAGGCCTATAATTAAAAAATATAGGGAACAAAATCCTAAAATATTATTTGTGATGGATATAGATGACAATCCAGAGGTAATACCTGTTAATCATCCCAATATAAAAATGTACACCAATGAATCGAAACAAAATCTTATTCGTAATATGGGATATTGTGATCTGGTAACTTGCTCAAATACTAATTTACAAAAATACTATTCAGATAAATTGGCTAAAAAAAATACACAATTTGAAGTATTTTATAATGTTTTAAGCAAATATCTTACCGATGATATGGATGAATATCCTGCTAAAATAGAAAAAAAAGATGGCATTACAAGGATATTGCTAACTATTAATGCTGGTCATTATAATTGTGGTATTGCTTTTAGCAAGGTTTTAAAAAATATTAATAAAAAATATAAAGATACTGTTGATCTGGTTAATTTTGGATGGAACGGAGGCAATGGAATTTACAGGAACGCCTTTGATGGGGTTAAAATAGATTGTTTGCCGGGTGTTTCATTTTTGGACTATTATAAGATGCTCCATTGCATCAATCCGGATATTTCAATCATACCATTAAGATCAACAGAATTTAATAGATATAAATCATTTCAAAGGTATTTAGAGTATTCTTTATTTTCAATACCAACCATTGTTGGGGAATCAGAAGTTTACAAAGATATTGTTTCAGATTATGAAAATTCAGTAGTTTGTATAGGCAATCAGGATTTTATGGAGAATATAGATATTCTAATAGAAAATGCAACAATCAGGGATAAAATATCAGAAAATGCAAATATATATTGCAATGAAAATTTCAGTTATAAAAACCCTGATCATATTGAAAAATTAAAAAAAATATTTTCAAAATGAAACACAAATCAGTAATTAAAATCATTTCTATTCTATTGTCTTTTGTATTCATATTTCCAATTATTGTATATAAATTGATAGAATTGTATAATGTAGAAGAAACACCTGCTATGATATGGCAAGAATTTTCTCTTTTATCCAGTATTGTATTTTTAGTAATAATTTTGATATTTATTTTGAATAAAATAAACAATTCAGGAAACAGGAAAAAATAAAATATTGGTAAATATTCAAATTTGCATTATATTTACGGTTATGAATGTGTAATAATTAAATAAAATTACATAAAATAACAAAAATTAATGCCTGAAAAGAAAGAAATACCAGATAATTTTAAGGAATATTTTGATGAATTGTACAAAGATCATCACGATACTTGGAATCTTTTAGATAAAATTCATGCTTGTTCAATTAACTGTACCAAATCGGAGGCGGTAAAACAAAGTATGGAAATTATCAATCTTTGGGAAACTGAACTTAATAATCATTTCAATCAGGAGGAGAAAATGGTTGTATTTCCTTTTATCATTAAGGAAATGCCGGAATTAAAAAATAAAATTTCTGAATTATTAAAGGATCACGAATACATTACGGAGCTTATTTTGCAGCTTTATACTCAAAAAAAGAATAATTTACTTGTAGTACATATCTGCGAATCTTTAAAAGGTCATATTAAGAAAGAGGAAAAAATATTCAGATTATTTGAATCAGATCCATATTACGATGGTTCATATCCAATAGATGAATTTGGTTCAGGTGGCAAAGTACCAGTTAATTCTCCTACTCAATATTCATTGTTTATTGATTATAATATTGAAACATTAGAAAAAAAGTATGCCAGTAGGTTTCAAAAAGCAGTTGAAATTGAAAGTGAAAATAAAAGAGAGGCAACAATTGATTGGATAAAAAATGAGGATGTTACATTAATAATAGCATTTTCAGGGGGAAAAGATTCAATTGCAATGGTATTATATGTTTTATATGAACTTAATATTCCAAAGGAAAGGATTGAATTATGGCATCATGATGTCGATGGTGGTGGGGAAAACTTATTTGATTGGGAATGTACTCCATCGTATTGTAGAGCTTTTGCTGATGCTTTAGGATTAAAAATTCTATTTTCTTATGCAAAAGGCGGTATTTTAAGAGAAATGTATAGGGAGAATGAAACTATTCAATCAGTATTTTTTCAAAAAGAAACTGATGGGGAATATTTTGAAATAAAGCCCAGAGGATTACCTAAAGATTATAATACAAGGAGGAAGTTTCCAGCAGTTGTTGCTGATTTAAAAACAAGATGGTGTTCCGGTGTTGCAAAAATTTCAGTTATGCGTAAAGCCATTAACAATTGGGATAGGTTTGACAATGCCAATATTTGTATTTTAACAGGAGAAAGAAGGTTAGAGAGTACCGCAAGAAGCAAGTACGATGAAGTTGAAATAGGCGTTAATTCCACAAAAACGAGAAAAGTAATATCATGGAGGCCAATTATTGATTGGTCTGAAACGGAGGTTTGGGATATTTTTAAGAAATATAAAATACAACCTCATCCTTGTTATGAATTGTCTTGGGGTAGGTGTTCTTGTCAAATTTGCATATATAGTTCACCAAATACTTGGGCTGCAATAAATGAAATAAGTCCAGAAAAGGTACAAAGGGTAGTTGAAATAGAAAAAGATTTGGGAAATACATTATATCATACAAAAAAAGAGGGATCTAAAAATGTTTATGATATGAAAGTAAAAAATGGATTTTCTAAAATAAATGAGGAAAGTAAAAAAAGGTGGTTAAAAGAAGCTCTTGGCACATTTGTTTCTCCTATTATAGTTGAGGAATGGAAATTGCCATTAGGGGCATTTAAAGGTGAACAATGTGGTGCAAGTTAATTTAATGAGATGCTGATAGACAAATTAATAGAAATACATTATAATTTCAAAAATATGCCTTATGATATACAGGCAAATATTGATATTTTATTAAATATTGTAAAGAAAGATCCCAGCGAAGTTGAAAATGAGAAAATAAAATTATTAGATATTACGATATTCAATTGTATTTTGAATATAGATTCTGATAATCCGGCATTAAAAGAAATAGATTACAAGTATAAATTAACACAAAAAAACATAGAAAACGATGGTTTTAATACTATTCTTCCTGATAGCGATGATATTCAGATAGGCTATTCTTATTCAGATGGCGGTAATATTTTACTTGCACCCAATGGAAAGCCGAGCAATTTAACTCCTGAACAGTACAAATTAGTTCGCACTCCAGAATTTAAAGCATGGTTTGGAGATTGGGAAAATGACACCGAAAATGCGAGTAAAGTTGTGGATTCTAATGGAGAACCCATGGTTTGCTATCACGCAACAAGGAATGATTTTACTATTTTTGAACAAGCAAAAAATACTATTGGTGCATTTGGAAAAGGTATTTATTTTGCAAATTCAAAAGAGTATGCTTCTGATTACAATAGGGGAATTAATCAAAAAATATTATCGGTTTTCCTAAATATTAAAAAGATTATCATCATAAAAAATGCAGTTGGATTATTGAATGATGCAGTAATGCCTATTGGTTATGAGAGATTTTCTCCAAATAGAATGCTTGAAAGTTATGGAATGAGTAGAGATTTTACAATAAAGGCAAAATCGGAAAAT
>TARA_R110000868_G_scaffold276906_3_pt1 | contig 23752 bp, 30 predicted proteins | sample TARA_R110000868 | Tara Oceans TARA_R110000868 (sample SAMEA4397489) | marine metagenome | biome: Polar Biome; feature: [SRF] surface water layer (ENVO:00010504); material: water (ENVO:00002006), including particulate matter (ENVO:01000060) such as... | depth 5 m | reverse complement strand
CTCAGCCGTCGTCCCGCCCTGGCCCAGCATGATCTCAACCTCACGCAGCTTCCCGATAATCTCCTCGGGCTTGTGCTTCTTCGAAGGCATTCGTCGTCCCTTCCTTGATCCAGACTGTCATAGTCGATGGACCACTCAGAAGGGGGCAGCTCACGTTCGTCGTGGGCACCACGCGCGCGAAAGGTGATCGTCTTTCCCGACTGAGCATTCCGGCCGATGCCCATGGATCGCTATAGCCGAGCCGCCGCGAGGAGGCCGACCCTTAATCGATGAACGCGCAGCAGTGCGTGCCGCCAGACCTCACCGGGATGTCGCTCGGCCGATTTTCCTTCGCCTTCGCGACGCACACGAGAATAGGCGGCACAAACAAATGCCGCCCGCCAGCGCGAAACTGACGGGCGGCTCGTGATTGTGCTCGGTTTAACGACCGGGCGGTGCCGACGATTAGCCGGCCTTCGGGGTGAGGCTGCCGCCCTGCGCCTTGCAGGCCTTGGCCGAGAGAGCCTTGAAGCCCTGGCCCTTGCAGCTGTTCTGGCCTTTGCAGTCATTCGTGGCGGTCTTGCAGTCAGACGTGCCCTTGCACGAATTGACGCCATAGCAGTGCTGCACCTTGGCCGCCTTTCCGCCTGCGGCATAAGCCGGAGCGGTAGTCGCGAGGCCCGTCAGCGCGAGCATGGCAGCAGCGGAAGCAATGGCGGCGCCGGTCTTGAAGGTCTTCATGGGATACTCCTGAATAGAGATGATGTTTCGCCAAGTGGCATGGCGGTTTTCGCGTTCGATACGACGCCGGTTACAGACTTCGACAAATTCTATTTTTCCTGAGCAAGTGTAACCGCCGGCCAGCCTTCAGCGGACCCGACATCGTGGTCCGACCTAATCAGCCTCCCGGGCCACCGTGCGGCGATCGCCTTTCCGGAGATCGTCGCACGTGAGGCTGATTGAAGGAGACTGTCATGACCAACCGTAAGACCGCCGCGCTCAGCGCGCTGCTTCTCGCCTCGCTCGCCGCCGGTGCCACCAACGCGGCCCATGCTCAGGCCAAGAAGCCGATGGAAAAATGCTACGGCGTCGCCAAGGCCGGCAAGAACGACTGCAAGGCCGGCGCCGGCACGACCTGCGCGGGAACGTCGAAGATCGACTATCAGCGCGACGCCTGGAAGCTGGTGCCTGCCGGCACCTGCGCCAAGATCAAGACGCCCAAGGGCTACGGCTCGCTGACCCCCAAAGCCTGAGGATCAACGCCATGTCCATAACCGCAGGCCTGAGTTTTAAGCTCGAGCATCTCGATGAAGCGCTAACGGCGCGGAACCCAGGCCTGTGGTTCGAGGTGCACGCCGAGAATTACATGGTGGACGGGGGGCCGCGGCTGCGGGCACTCATGACGCTCGCGGCATGTTTCCCTATTTCACTGCATGGCGTCGGCCTTTCGCTCGCCTCCGTCGAACCCCCTACGCCGGAGCACCTGGCGCTTTTGCGGCGCCTCGTCGATCGTATCCAACCCACCGCTGTTTCCGATCACCTGGCGTGGCAGAAATGGGAAGGAGCGCATCATTCCGACTTCCTGCCATTTCCCCGCACACGCGAAGCGCTCGGCATCACGGCCGACAATGTCGCGCGTGTCCAAGATGCGCTCGGCCGCGCCATCATGGTCGAAAATCCATCGCTTTATGTCGATCTGCCCGGACACGAACTCGATGAGGCGGACTTTCTGTCGCAGCTCGCAGCGCGGACCGGCTGCGGCCTTCTCGTCGACGTGAACAATATCTACGTCAGCGCGGCGAACCTCAATTTTTCGGCAGAGTCCCGCATCGACGCAATTCCGGCGTCGATCGTGGGGGAGATCCACATCGCTGGCCACCGCCCCGATCCCGATCCGGACAGTGGGCTCTTGATCGACAGCCATGACGCTTCGGTGGCTGACCCTGTCTGGCTGCTCTATCGGCGGTTGATCGAGCGGATCGGCCCGCGACCCACTATCGTCGAACGCGACGACGACATCCCCCCGTTCAACGAGCTGATGATGGAGCGCGATCACGCGCACCGCCTTCTCGAACAGCGGATGCCGGCCAATGCTTGATGCCCGCTCATTCCAGCATGGCTTCGGCGCGATGCTTGCCTCGCCAGAACGGGCGCCCGATCCGGCGATCAGACGCGCTCTGGCCGTGCATCGCAACACAGCAACCAAGGCCGCGCGCGATGCCTTGTTCGCCAACTATCCGGTCGCGGCGACCCTCGTCGGCGACGATGCTTTCGCAGCCTGCGCGACGGCCTATGTCGAAATGTCCCCCCCGGCGGAAGCACGCCTCTGCTTTTATGGCTCCAGTTTTCCGGCATTCGTCGACACTTGGAGTCCTTTCGCCGAGGCACGCTATCTCGGTGCCGTCGCTGCGCTTGAGCGGTTGGTGACGGAGGCGCTTTTCGCCGCGGACGCAGACGCTCTCGATCCCGAGACACTCGCGGCGGGGATCGATCCAGACGCGCCGCTGAGCTGGCACCCGGCAACACGGATCGGACGGAGCCTGTCGCCCGCAGCAAGCCTATGGCTTGCGCATCAGGCCGACGCGCCGCCCGAAGCCCTCGATGAGGTGCTCTGGACGCCGGAGCAGTTCCTCATCACGCGGCCGGCCGACGCAATCGAGGTCCGGGTAATCGACGCGCCAATGCGTGCCTTCCTTGCAGGCTCAACGCTTGCGGTCGCGGCGGCGAACGCTGCCGACGAAGACGGCGATGTCGCCACGATCTTCGCAACCTTGCTTTCGGCCGGCGCCTTTGCCGGACACATCCAACAGGGAGAAAATCCATGAACATTTACGCCCGTATCGGCCAAAAACTCGACCAGCTTCCAGGCTCGATCCTCCTTTTGGTCGCCCGCCTCGGTGTTGCCGGCGTGTTCTTCATGTCCGGCCGCACCAAGGTCGACGGTATCCTTCATATCACCGACAGCACCTACTCGCTGTTCGAGACCGATTATCGCATCCCCTTGATCCCGCCTCACATCGCGGCCCATCTCGCGGCTTATCAGGAGCATCTGTTCCCGATCTTGCTGGTGCTCGGGCTGTTCAACCGTGTCGCGGCTCTGGGGCTGCTCGGCATGACGACGGTCATCGAGGTGTTCGTGTATCCCGACGCCTGGCCGACGCATTTGAGCTGGGCCGGATTGCTCCTCCCGATCATTTTCCGCGGCGGCGGCAAGTTTTCGCTCGACCATCTGCTCGGGATCGATCCGGCACGCGGAAAGCTGAACAAGGATTATGCGGCCGATTGATATCGGCTCATCGTCAGTGTTTTTCCTCGTAGTTGAGGCTGGGATCTATCATCGCTTCATCCCGGGCAGCGGAAGTTCAACGCTGCTCAAGATCGGCAAAAAACTTCCGGGGACAGTAACCTGACTATCCGTTCCATCGAATACCATAGTGTCGCGGCCGTAACCCTCCCTTCAGCCGACGACGCCGCTGCCCGATGGGCGGTGACTCCTGTCGCTCAACAGTGGCGGCAGTCCGTAAGACGATGCCGGGCCGGATTGCCCCTGCGGCCCGGCATCGCGATACGCCCCAGAACCGCGCGCTCACTATTTCCCCGGCCGGGCCCACCACACTGCGCCAATCAGATCGACTGTGGATCCGATCCGTTGATGATCGTCACCTGACTCCTCCTCCCGTCAATTATGATTATAGTCGGCAATCCCGGCGAACGTCGGCCAGGGTTCTCGCTCCGGCCTACCGCGGCGGGAGCGTTACCGTTCGCCGCAATTCAGCTAACTGAGCGTGACTATCGAAGGAGATCGCGCCATCGCCGAGCTGGATTATGCCAAGCTGACGGAACAGGTCGGGGAGATCGGGGACCACCCGCGTGTCGGCGAAACGGGTATAGAGGTCGATCAACGAGTTTGCCCCGATCGCCTGGTCGCCGGCCGTCATGAGTTGCTCGGGCGACCAATCCATCGTGTTTCCACCGCTCGCGCGATTGATACGACGAAGCGCATCACGGAGTGAGCGCTTGCCCATGGTATCGCGATAGATGGCGATCTCCGCCAGCAGCCAGAATGCGGCACCGCCCCAATAGAGCCGGCCCCAGGCCCGGGTGCCATCCATACCGCCATCGGCAGGCTGTGGACTGCCCTTCGGCAACCCCGTGACCAGCTGACGCCACACGTCCGCCGCCGGGATCTGGCCTGCCATCACACGCGCGATGGGCTCGACATAGGTTGCGTTTCCTTCCTGTAGCCATAGCGCGCGGCGAGGCAGGTCGGGAAGCGCCGTATGGACCATTTCATGGACCAGCACCCAGTCATTGCGAAAGGCCGTGCTTGTGGCCCCAGTCCCGACATGAATCCTGGTGGCGGAACCGGCGTAGCCGAACGTGGTCGCGTGGCCGACCTTATCGGATGAGTCGGCGATGATGAGCAGACCGAAATCCTCGACGGGGAAGCGTCCGAAATAGGCCGTAACCGCAACGGCTGCCGTCTGTATCCATGCCAGGACCGGGTCGCGAACGAGCCCGGGCGCACCATCGGCGAAAACGACCCGTATCGTCCCGCCACCGATCCTCAGCACCTGCTGAGGTTGGCGGCCGAGCGCGGCATACATGTCGTCCGGGTCTTCATAGCTCGGAGTCGCGATAGCTCCGGCCAAGGAAGTGCCGCCGATCGCGACAGCCCCGAGGCTTGCAATGACGGCGCGGCGATCGAAGCGCATGGCGTCAGCGCAGAGGCTTTGCGGCGAACGCCTTCAGCTGCGCAGGATCCGTAATGCCGACGATCCTGCCGACTTCCCGGTTGCCTTTGTAGGCGATCAGCGTGCTTTGCTTGGTGATGCCGAGCAACTTCTTCTCAGCCCCCTGATTGTCATAGTCGAGGCGAAGGATGATCAGGTTCTTGTACGCGGGATCTTTCGCGAGCTTTTCGATCGTCGGCGCCTGGGCGCGGCAAGTTGGGCACCAAGGCGCAAAGGCGTCCACCAGAACAGGCTTGCCGGCCGCCTGAGCCGCCTTGAGCGCCGCTAGGCTGAATGGTCGAACCGGCTGGGCCTGAACGGGAGCAGCAATAACGATAAGCGCTGCAAGAGGCAGTACGCGAAGAAAGGTCATGATCGCAATTCCATGGTTGATTGGAGACGAGGAGAGCTTCGATCAGACTCTTGAAGAGGTTACAGCTCAGCTTGCCTTGGTTACGGCCAGCACCGGACCACCCCGACCCGCTTGCAGGAAGATGGCTGTAGCCAAACCGGGGGCGGCTGGGGGAAGAGCGAAGCTGATCGCTCTACCATCCCAGTGCCCGATCCTCACCAGCCGACGAACGATGTTGCGATGCGGGAGGGTCCGACCTCCATTCTCACCGGCCCTAATCGGAACCTGAACCGTTCGCGGGTCATAGTTGGCGATCCAGACATCCGCACCGCCGGCCGGCGCGCGGCCGGCGCCAACACTAGCCTTGCCGTTCGCGATGGCGAGCGGAGGTCCGTCGCTGCGCGCTGTGCGGATCGATGCGTCGAGTTCGCTTCGGCTGTTGCCGACGATCGTCTTCGTGCCATTGATCCAGACCTGAGGTGTCGCAACATTGCCAAGACGGTTGTAGCGTGAATAATCCCACTGGCGCTGCGTGAATTGCGGCGTTGCAAAACTGTCGCGCCAGCCGAGATAGTCCCAGTAGGTGACACCGAACGACAGAGCCACGACATCGGGGCGGTCGGCCAGAGCATTCACGTTGGCGTTGGCCGGTGGGCAACTCGAACAACCCTGGCTCTGATAGAGTTCGACCAGAACGGGACCGCCGCGCCGCGCTGGAACCGCCTGAGCATCCCCGCGACCGGACTCGATCAAGCCCATGACGCCCGCGCCAAAGGCGAGCACGCCGAGAATCAGCGCTGGAGCGCGCATCACGGTTCCTTTCAGTAGCCCGGCATCGCGCCCATTATGGCGCCTGCGATTGTGATCGTGCCGATAGTGAGCATGGCGATGAGCGCCACGCCGGAGCCGATGACCGGGAGCGCGCCGGAAAATGCCGCCTGGGTGGTATTGGTCCGCACGATTTCGTTCCTCTCGGACATGTTGCTTGATGATTGGGAATTCGCCGCCATCGGCGCGGTGGTTACAGTTCGCCGACCAAGAAACTCCCTTGGAGCGCGTAATCCGCAACAAAGCAGCGGGCAGCGCGTGTAAAGAACGCAGCCGCGATCGACAGCGCCCGTTCCACCACTCGATCGCGGACGACTGTCTCAGTTAGTGAACCGCACGCCCGAGCGTTCTCGTGCATCGACATGCAGTTCGAAGATATCGGGCCTCGAATAATGGCCAGCGGTATCGAGATAGAGGCGCCCCTCGGCGAGCCTACCCGGATCGATCGTGGCGCTGAGCGTGGAAGGATCGCCGCTGGCCGCAACCACGATGATCGAGGTATCCGGGCCGATGATGGCGCTACCCCCCGATTTCAGCAGTTCGCGCTCCGCGGGGATCGCCTCCAATATTGAACGCGCGTCGGGTTCCGCAATGTCGAGGCTATCAAACCCGTCGAGCACATCGTCCCTGGTCAAAACCGTGCCCGCGGCCGCGACATAGCATTGGCCTTCGAAGGCATAGTGACGGCTCGCGAGGAGGTGGAGTTCCGTGACGGCGGGCCACAAAGCGAAATGCAACACCTCCCCATGTTGATGCCGCGCCGCTCTGGCGAGCGGCATCCAATGCTCCCAGCAGATAAGCGCACCGACAGGTCCGTGCGTTCCTGGCCAAGGCCTCAAGGTGCTGCCGTCAGCGGCCGCCCAAATCAGCCGCTCGTTATGCGTCGGCATGATCTTGCGGTGGATATCACGCCACCCGCTCGGGGTTGTGCGAACGACACTATTGTAGATGCTTGAGCCGCGTCGCTCCTGAATGCCCATCACGATCTCGACCGAAAGCTCAGCGGAGAGGTCGGCAAGCCGCGCGATTTCTGGCCCCTCCAAATCCGGGCAATTCGCAAACAATATTCGAAACAATGACTCCGCCGGGCGATGTCCCCAAAGCGCCGCGCCAGCGCTCTCATCCAGCCAAACGGGATAGCCGGGTAACCAGGCTTCCGGGAACACGACAATAGCAGCACCGCTTCGGGCCGCATCACGTATCAACACCTCGGCGCGGTCCATGCTGGCCGCAAGATTGAGGAAGACGGGCGGAGCCTGGACGATCGAGATAGAGAAATCCGTCACCGCGTCGCTCCCGTCCGGAAAAATGTGTGTGGCGGGAAGCGGGGGGGCATCTCCCGCCACACAGCGCCGCCTTCTTGACTCTTTTTACACGGCGCATTGGTTCATTCGCCCATAAGCAATCGGGGGTTACAGGAAGTCACGCCCGCCTCTGTGATTTCCTTAAATCAATCTGCTGCCCCACAGTCCCGACGCCTGGTGAAGAATCAGCCAGCGCTCCCTTCAACCCGTTCCTTCAATTCGGCGTCGATCGGACAGTTGGTGCAAGCATCGTGCTGGCACAGGCGGCAGATGCGATATGAATGGTCTGAATCGCGCAGACGGGAGCGGAGGACACGCTGAGACAATTCCGCCAATATAGCGATCTCATCTGCGCTCAGAACGTCAAGGCTGGACGCCAAGACTTCGCCCCTCGCTTCAAGAACGGCGGCGCAGGCCTGCTGCCCCGTTGGGGTTAGATAGAGCGAAACGGCGCGACCGTCGTCGGCATGCCCCCGTCTTTCGATCAGCCCTTCGGAGACGAGTCGATCGACGAGTCGAACAGTGCCTGCATGAGACAGTCCGACACCAGCGGAGAGCGTCCTGATCGAAAGGCCCGGTTCGTGATCCAAAAGAGCCAGCGCCGCGGCCATCGGGCCGGCCTCGGGTGCCTTGGACGCGACTGCACGGGCAATTTCGTCACCGATCATCAAGGCGAAGGCCCCGATCGTGTTCCTGTCACGGTTCGTATGCATCGCCCACATCTATATGCGCGGCGCATATAGACAAGCCTCAATCTGCAATATATGCGCGGCGCATATAATTCACGTACCGGAGCATGAACGCACGAGATCGCTCAATTCCACCGCGCTCCTCATTCGAGCGCCGCGACGAGCGGGATCGATCAATTGAAGCTGGACACCCACGGCGCAGTGGGGACGCGAAATCACACCAAGCACTTTCCAATTCGCATAAAGAAAGGACTGAAATATGAAAATTTTCGACGACTACGGCTTTCGGGTCGCGGAGCATGGCCGGAGTGACCTCGCCCTCCTGCGCTGGGCATTGGTCATTGTCTTCCTCTGGTTTGGCGGAATGAAATTCACCGCCTATGAGGCAAACGGAATCGCACCGTTCATCGACAACAGCCCCATCATGCACTGGCTCAACATGCTCGGCATCCAGGGGCAGAGCTATGCCATTGGCGTGATCGAACTTGCGACGGCGTGTGCCCTTGTTGCTGGAGCTTTCCATCCCACTTTTTCAGCACTCGGCGCGGCGATGTCGATTGCGACCTACGCCATAACGCTGACGTTCTTCGTGAGCACGCCCGGCGTGGCTGAGCAAACCGCCGGCGGTTTTCCCGCAATCTCGGCGGCGCCCGGCCAATTTCTATTGAAAGACGCCGTTCTTCTGGCTGCATCCCTCGTCTTGTTCGTAAACTCGGTCCAGCGGAAGGGATCAAGCGTCGCCTAACCAGGCTGCGGCTTGACGAGAGGCGAACTTGAGGAGACGGCAACATGCCATTTCAAGGCGGTGGCACGGCCACCGCCCTCTCCCGAACCAATAACGGGCCATGACCGGCGCCAAAAGTTCGCGCGAAGGCGTTCGGCGGACGTCAGGTGTAACCCTCTCCACCACTCTGTCGGGATTTTTCTCGCGAACATCCTCCGTTGCCTCTTGGATGCACGTCAGTCCCGGACCGACCCCAGCGTAACCGATTGCCTCGCGGTTCCGAATGTAGAGTCAAGACTCGCGGCGTGGAGGCCCGTCGACCGAGTGTTCGACGGAGCATTTGATGAATACCGAAGTGTTGATTGTGGAGCTTTCCAGGAATTTGCAGCCCGTGCCCCTGCATGGTCCGCGCGCCCTTTTGCGCCGGGGTTTAATTCGGGGTGCGGCCGTCGCGATGGTGCTGGTCTTGTTCTGGCCTTCGCTGGCCGTGCGTAGCGATTTGTCCGTAGCGGCCGTGACAATGGGCTTCTGGATGAAGCTGCTCTACACCGCCTCGATCGCGTCGCTCGGCTTTTTCGCTCTCGAACGATTGAGCCGGCCTGGCGCTCGCGACCTTCACTGGACGCGACTCTTGTGGCCACCCATCGCTCTGTTGGCATTGGTCACGTCCATCCAGCTGGCCATCGCCCCCGACGGAAATACTGCCTCCTTCTGGATGGGCTCGAGTTGGTTTCAGTGCCCGCTCTATGTGATGTTGTTATCGGTGCCGGTGTTCGTTGGGCTGGTGCGGGCGATGGCCCACCTTGCTCCGACGAGGCTTGAGGCCGCTGGCGCAGCTGCGGGATTGGTTGCTGGCGCCACTGGCGCTTCCATCTACGCTCTACACTGCGCCGAGACATCGCCTGGCTTCGTGCTGCTATGGTACTCGCTCGGCCTTGCCGCAGCGACGTTGGTCGGCGCCGCCGTCGGACCACGGCTCTTACGCTGGTAAGGCGGCGGGCCCGTCTCGCGCCCACCCCAATCGCATTGCGGCGCGAAACTTTCGGAGCAGGTGTAACCGCCAGACGCTACCACTCGTATTCCGTCATGTGCCGGGCTGTCCCTCCGTTCCGTCCGGGCCCGGCACACCGATCGGAGTAAGTCTGTGCCGGAAGAAACAATCGCGCCATTTCACGGCTTCGGGCTCGGCCTGCGGATTCCACACTTCCAGAATTATCTGACCGAGGCCGTTCCTGTCGATTTCATCGAGATCATCTCCGAGAATTTCATGGGGGCCGGCGGGCGCCCGATCCACGTTCTCGATGAGGTGCGCGATCGCTGGCCCGTTGCGATGCATGGCGTTTCAATGTCGATCGGTTCGGCTGACGGCATCCGTTCCGACTATCTTGCGCGCCTGAAAGCGCTGGCTGATCGAATCCAGCCATTATGGGTCTCCGATCATCTGAGCTGGTCGCGCGTTGGGGAGGTCAATTCCCATGACCTGCTCCCGCTGCCCTTCACCGAGGAAGCACTCAACACCGTTTGCGCGAACATCGAGCATGTCCAGGATGCGCTCGAACGTCCGCTGGTCCTCGAAAACCCCTCGACCTATCTGACCTTCGCCGACGACCAGATGACCGAATGGGCCTTCCTTGCCGAGATGACGAAACGGACGGGCTGCTACCTGCTACTCGACGTCAACAACATCTATGTGAGCGGAACGAACAACGGCTTTGACCCCTATGATTATCTGGCGGGCGTGCCGGCGGACCGTGTTCGGCAAATCCACCTCGCGGGCCACAGCCAGGGGCAAGGCCGGCTAATCGATACGCACGACGAGCCTGTTCCCGATCCAGTTTGGGATCTGTTCGCCCGGATTTATCCTCGTCTCGGACGCGTCGCCACTATGATCGAGCGCGACGACAACATTCCTCCGCTTCAGGATATGTTGGACGAGCTGGATGTTGCGCGCCGCATCGCAGGCGACGTCACGGCGGCCGCGGCATGACGCTTCTCGACCTTCAACGCGATTTCCTGGGATTCCTGTTGGATGAACCGAGCGACATTCCGGTTGCCGTTGGCGGGTCCAGTGGGCCGGGCCTTGCCGTCTATCACAACGCCTATGGTGGCCAGCTCGTAGAGTGCCTCAAAGACAGTTACGAACGCCTGTGGGCGTGGCTCGGAGACGAGGCGTTCGAAGCGGCTGCGCGCCGGCATATCGCCGCCCACCCGCCGCATAGCTGGACGCTCGCCGACTACGGCGTCAAATTCTCGGAGACAATGGCCGACCTTTACCCGGACGATCCTGAGGTCGCCGAAATCGCCGCGCTCGACTGGGCTTTGCGGCGCGCGTTCGACGGCCCCGACGCACCGGCCTTCGACCGGCAACAGCTCGCAGCGGTCGATTGGGATGAGGCGGTGATCGCATTCGTGCCGACGCTCACGTTGCTGCCCGTCAAGACCAACTGTGGCGCGATCTGGAACGCGATCGCCGCCGAAGAGGAAGTTCCGGCAGCCGAGTTGCTGCCCGAGCCGGGTTGGGTGCGTGTTTGGCGCGTCGGTCTTCAACCGCATTTCGCCTCGATCGAGACCGCTGAGATGGGCGCGATCCAGCTCGCATCGTCGGGCATGAGCTTTGCTCGCCTGTGCGACCGCCTGTCCGAAGAAATCGGCGTCGAAACGGCGGTCGATGCCGCCGGCCGCTATCTCGCGTCCTGGGTGCAAGACCAGATGATCGCAGACGTCCGGTGAGACTGTTTTGCATGAGGACCAAACCGAGATGATCCGCTTCTATTTTCACCCGACCCCGAACCCCTTGAAGGTCGCCCTGCTGCTCGAAGAGCTCGGCATCGGCTATGAGCTTGTGCCGGTCGATACCTTTAAGGGCGAACAGTGCGCGCCCTCCTTTCTCGCAATCAATCCGAACGGGAAAGTCCCGGCGATCGTCGACACCGAAGGCCCCGGCGGAGTTCCGACGGCGGTCTTCGATTCGACCGCGATCCTACTCTATCTCGCAGAAAAGCACGGTCAATTTCTTGGATCACCCGAGGATCGAGGGCAATTGCTCTCTTGGCTGTTTTTCGTGGCGTCGGGCCTTGGACCGTTTTCCGGCCAGGCGGTTCATTTCCAGCGCGCCGCGCCAGCGGGTCTGGACTATGCGCTCAACCGCTATCGGCGCGAAGCCGAGCGCCATTACCAGGTTCTCGACGATCACCTGCGCGATCGGACGTACATAGTCGGCGAGACCTACACGGTCGCGGATATGGCGGCCTGGGGATGGATCGAACGCGCCGGCTTCGTCTTCCCCGAATTCGACGAGCCCCTCAGTCGCTATCCCGATTTGGCCCGCTGGCATCGGCTGGTCAATGCGCGGCAGGCGGCGTGGCGTGCTCGCGATGTTGGGAGCGATCACGAATTCAAGCGCGAGTTCGACGAGCAAACGCTGCGCGCGCTCTTTCCCTCAAACTATGCTGCAGAAGGTTGAGGTGCCGGTCATGGACGTCGAAGGAAAACGGGTTCTCATCACTGGCGGGTCAAGCGGGATCGGGCTTGAATTGGCGCGTGGGCTTGCCGCGCGCGGTGCACGTCTGGTCATCGCTGCGTGCGGAGCAGCGCGCGTCGATGAAGCTGTCGGGGCTTTGAACGCATCAGGTGCGGAGGCTGCCGGCATCACTGCCGATGTCGCGACCCCGATAGGTCGCACGGCAGCCTTGCAGGGCGCGATCGAAGCATTCGGCGGGCTCGATATTCTCGTGAACAACGCCGGCGCGGTTCGCGCCGGTCGCCTTGATGCGATTGATGAAGAGGAGATCCGCGCCATGATCGAGGTGGATCTTGTTGCCCCTATCATGCTGACTCGCACGGCGTTGCCGTTGCTGCGAGCTGGTTCCGAGAGCATGATCGTTAACGTCTCTTCCGCGATCGCATTGGTCGCGATGCCGTTCTATGCGACCTATGCGGCGGTGAAGGCCGGTCTGTCGAGCTTTGGGGAGTCGCTGCGGCGCGAGCTCAATGGAGAAGGTGTTCGTGTGATGACGGTCTACCCCAGCGGCACCGATACCCCGATGATGGCGACGAACCAGGCGGGCCCAGAGATTGGATTCTCGCTGGAGCCAGCCGAAGCTGTCGCTGAAGCGATCATTGCAGGGATCAAGCATGACGCCATCAATGTGGTTCGTGGTGGTCCCGAAAGACAGGCCCTGATCGACCTGAACAGCAAGGATCCGATGGCGATCGACGCCCATTTTCTTGCGATCAAGGACGTCTTTGAGCGAGACGTACGCTCGCACTGCGCGCTGTGAACTGATGAGGAGCCCCCATGCTGACCAGGCCCGAAGGCTCATTGCCGGAAGACTTCCACCTGACGCGCCGGGCGGCCGCTGGTTTGTTCTTCGCCGGCTATGCTCTCGCGGCTTTCTCCGCGGAGGCCGCGCCGATCACGACACCTGAAGACGGGCTGATTATTGAGGGCGTAACGATTCCGAATGGCGCGTCCCAGCACTTACCGGCCTATGTCGCCCGGCCCGCCGGTCAGGCCCGACATGCCGCGATCATCGTCGTGAATGAAATCTTCGGAATCCACGATTATATCAAGGACATCTGCCGACGGTTGGCGCGTCTCGGTTATGTCGCGATCGCGCCCGATTTCTTCTACCGTTCGGGCGTCAATCTCCCGGCTATCGCCAACATCGAGCAGATCATCCCGATCGTCCGACAGGCGACACCCGACCAAGTCGACAACGATGTCGCAGCGACTTCGACGTGGCTGAAGGCTCAAGCGTTCGTCGAAGGCACGCGGATCGCGATCACTGGCTTCTGCTGGGGTGGCGCAGTCGTCTGGCGTGCTGCCATGGAAGATCCCGATATCAAGGCAGGCGTCGCCTGGTATGGACAGCTCAAGCCGCTGATCAGCCGTGCCGCAGAACTGAAGGCCCCGGTGTTAGGCCTGTACGGCGCGCTTGATCAGGGCATCCCCCAGGCCGATGTCGAAGCGATGCGCGCTGCGTTGCAAGCCGCCGGGAAAATGGGTTCGAATATCCACGTCTATCCCGACGCCCAGCATGGATTTCACGCCGACTATCGTTCGAGCTACAACAAAGGCGACGCGCGTGACGGATGGTCGCGGATGTTGGCACATTTCAAGGCAAACGGGGTGGTATGATGATCGATCGCTCGATTGACCCGACCGCTGATCAGGTACGCCAGTTGCGTGATGATGGACCGGACGGCCCCGTGACGATGGTCAACCTGCTGAAGTTCAAAGATCGGGCCGTCTATCCCGAAGACAGCGGGGAGCCGGCACGCTCGGGAAGCGAAGCCTATGCCCTGTACGAAAAGGCATTCAGCGTCACCGTCGGCACCGTCAGTCAGGCGAACATCATCTATAATGGCGATGTCGGGCTGGTTTTTATCGGCGAACCCGGCACGGCTCCGACTGACTGGGATCGGGTGCTGATCGTTCGCTATCCTTCGCGCGGGCATTTTCTCGCGATGATGCGCGACGAAACTTATCGCGCCGCGCTTGTTCACCGCTATGCAGCTATTGAACGAACCGTTCTCCTGCAATGCGGCACTGAGCTGGCCGCGCTGTAGATCCTTCTCAACATCGTAACTTTCGCAAGAGCGTTCATGGCCTCCGCTGGATTCGCAGCAGCTGGTGATGAAGGGCAAACGCTTGCTATCCGATGTGCGTGCGCCGGCTTCCGACGGAATTGTGGTCAACCGCGTCCTCCCGGTGGACCGGGAGGACGCGGTTCGTGGATCAGGCCTTCCAGTTCTCGGGGAAAATCCGTTTGAGCGCGTCGACCTTCGGCCGATCATTGACAATGATGTAGGGGTAGTTCGGGTTGCGGGCCATAAAGTCCTGGTGGTAGCCCTCCGCCGCAAAGAAGCCCCTCTGCTGCTCGAGGCGCGTGGCGATCGGCGCGGAAAAGACGCGAGCGGCGCTCAGCTGGCTGATGTAGGCACGCGCCACCCTCGTCTGGGCCGCCGATAGCGGGAACAAGGCGGTGCGATATTGGGTGCCTTCATCAGGCCCCTGTCGGTTCACTTGGGTTGGGTCGGCGACCACGGAGAAATAGATACGCAGCAACGTAGCGTAGTTCACCTGCCGAGGGTCGAACACGACCTTGACCGATTCCGCGTGGCCAGTCGCACCGCTCGAAACAGTCTCATATTGCGCGGTCGATGCCGAGCCACCGGCATATCCCGAAGTCGCGCTAACCACACCCTTCACATGGCTGAAGACACCTTCGACACCCCAAAAGCGGCCCCCGGCAAAGATCGCCGTCTCGCGATTTCCCCCAGGCGCCTCCTTCATGACCGCGACGGGAACCTTGATTGCGCTATTGCGAGCTTCGCTGGGCCTTATCGCAGCGGTCACGGCGACACCGGCGAACAATGTAACCGCAAGGGCAGTGGAACGTAACATGGACTCAAACTCCGGAAACATACCTCCAATCCGGCATTCGTTCGTGCCGCGACACAGGTTACACTCCTTCCTGTAACCATCCTGCCTTCGACTACGAATATGTCAGCATGGAACGATCGCTCGCTCAGCCTACTCGCCGCAAGCTCCTTGGGCTTGGCACAACTGCAGCCCTCGGCGCGCTCGCATGGCGGTTGATAGGCGCCGATGATGCCGCGGCTGTGGCGACCGTACCCGCCACATTTCGTCTCACCGACGCGGAATGGCGCAAGAGACTCTCTCCGCAGGCTTACGCCGTGCTCCGACGAGCATCGACCGAATACCCCTATACAAGTCCGCTCGATAAGGAGCACCGCAAAGGCACGTTCGCATGTGCTGGATGTGCGCTCCCGCTCTATTCGTCCGCGACTAAATTCGACAGTGGCACGGGCTGGCCGAGTTTTTACGACCACCTTCCTCACGCCATCGGCGAGCACCGCGACAATAGCCTTGGTGTGGAACGCACCGAGGTTCATTGTACACGATGCGCCGGTCATTTGGGACATGTCTTCAATGATGGCCCGAGACCGACCGGGCTTCGCTATTGCATGAACGGCGTAGCGATGACGTTCAAGCCAGCTTGAGCGGGCCATGACGGGCGCCAAATTAATTGTCGCCGGGCTCAGCCACCGAAGTTACCTCGAAGGCGGCTGCCTCTTCGTGCCTTGGCGAACCGCATTGGGATCGGGACGGCGCGCAATAGCAACAGCAATCTATGCCCCCTCTACGGTTGATTGCTGATGTCATTCAGCATTTGCCAGATACGACACGTCCTCGCCGCGGCCGATCACGGCAGCTTCTACAAAGCTGCCCGCGCATTGGGGATGGAACAGTCCACACTTAGCCGGGACGTTGCCAAACTAGAACGAATGATCGGAGTCCAAATTTTTGTGCGTTCGCGTGCAGGAATAAGTACGACAGGGGCCGGACGCGATTTTATTCGATGCGTTAGGCCAATGCTCGCGAATGCGGACAAGCTCGTAGCCATAATGCGTGCTGCTGGTCAGGGCCGCGCCGGCGACCTCGTTATCGGACATTATTGCTCGCTCTCGGCCGGCAACCTACGCGCGACCATGCTGGGTTGGCGCGGTGCGCATCCAGACGTCAATCTAGACGGGATAGAGGCAAACCGAGGTGCTTTGCTTGCTGGTCTCGATACCGGGGAGATCGACATTGCCATTATGGCGGGCGAAGCTGCCCATGATGGTTATCAGCGCGAAGCGTTCTGGAGCGAGCGCGTGATGGTAGCCCTGTCGTCGAGCCACCCTCTTGCAGAACGCGAGATCATCCATTGGACCGACCTTCGCAGCGAACGCTTCCTGCTCCCCGCAACAGACCCCGGTCCAGAAATTCGCGACATGCTACTCGGCCGCCTGTCGGTGGCGGGAATGCAGCCGGACGTCAGAATGCACCAGTCCGGTCATGGGACAATTCTTAGTGTGCTAGGCGACGGGCGCGGCCTCAGCATCATCTGCGAGGGTGGCTCCGGCACACAGTATCCCAATGTGGTCTATAGGCCCATGTACGGAGAACAAGGACCAGTGCTGATCTGCTATTCCGGATACTGGCGCGACGAAAATTGCAATCCCGCTTTGCGGCGATTTCTCCAATTCGTCAAAACACGCTATGCACTATCCTTCAAAATTTCTGAGAATTCAGTAGAATAGGGTTAGTTTTCGTTGGAGCGTAATGCCATGTCACAAGGCAAGCCACTTATCATTGTTCTGGTCGCGTTGGTCTTCGGATTTGCCGGAGGGTTCATCCTACGGCCGATCATCACGCCAGCGCCGCAAACGGCTGCGGTCGCCAGCCCAGCGACAGTTGCGCCGACATCGACAGAGGCGCGCGGCACACAGTATTTCGTGGCGCATGTCGATGAAGCGCGGCGGATCGTCGCCGGATGTCGCGATGGCTCAGTGCGCGGCGGCGAATGCGCCAGTGCCGAGCAAGCCGTGGCCGAAGTGGAAGGCCGCGAGCGCTTCAAGAAATTCATGGGCAACTGACGGCAGCGTGATGGCTCAGTCTTTCGCGCCGCCGCGACGCCGCGAAAACCCCCGGTCGCTTGCCATGAACTTCGCCAACATGGGTGAGACGAGCTTCTCGGGGGCGATGGCTTCCCCTCCCGTTTCGGCTGCGAGCGCAGCGGCGTAGGCGGCGAGATCGCGGTGAACGGCGGCGGGCAGTTCGACCGTCAGCTTCACCGGCCGATCATCGGCGAGAGGCCCCAGCTTCAATTTCGTCATCGTGCGCCTCCAGTGGGTTCCAATACGAGGTCGCGGGTCAGGATCACGCGCAAGGGGTGCCCCGGCCGAATGGTGAGTGTCGGCTGCACATTGAGCTGCCGCCGCACGATCTGCTGGCCGGTCTGGTTGATGGTGTCCTGCGAGCCGCGCCGAAGGGCACGGGTCAGGTCATCCTCACTGTCCGCGCCCAGCTCGGCGCCGACGCCGAGCAGCGTCGAGACGGCAGCGGCCTTGAGCAGGTTTCCCCAATGCTGATTGACGCGATCCTGTAGGCCGGCAAACCCGGCTCCGTCCGCGCCGGGCTGGCGCTCGAGAACGATCGAGCGGCCATCCGGCATGATGAGCCGGTCCCAGGCGAGCAGCACGCGGGTCTGCCCGGCGGCGATCTCGCTGTCATACTCCCCGATCAGCCGCGCGCCCTGCGGGATGAGCAGGATGCGCCCGGTCGGGCTGTCATAGACGTTGGCCGTCACCTGGGCCGTGATCTGGCCGGGCAGGTCGGAACGGACGCCGGTGATGAGCGCGGCGGGAATGATGCTGCCTGCCTGAACGATGTTGGGCGATGCCGGCGCCGTCAGTCGCTCGACGCTGACCGTGCGCTGGTTGGCCGCCTGCGCCATGAAAGCGCGCTTGGCGGCCTGATCGCTTTGCGCCGCCGTATCCCCTGCCGCTGGTGTCGCCGGGCTTGCCACGGCCAGGCTGGGCAAGGCCGGCGCGGCCGATGACGACGCTCCCCCGCCGCTGCCGAGAAAGACCGCGCTGGTGCGAGCCGCGTCCCGCTCCTGAGCGGCGCGCTGGCGGGCAGCTTCGGCGGCTTGGGCGCGCGGATCGGGCTGCGCGCCGACCGGCGGCACGGGCACGGGCACGGCATCGCCGCGCTGCTGCGCCGAGACGATCGGCCGGCCAAGATCGCCAGGTAGTGGCGGGCCAAGGCGCGGCGTTTGGCCGTAGTCCTTCGGCCCCGAGGTGATCGCGTCGGCCGTGGTCCGGCTGTCGGTATTGTAGAGTTCCTGAGCGGCCTTCTCGCCGGGCGGCCGTAGCGCGTAGATCAGCGAGCCGCCGATACCGAGACCCGCGGCGACGCCCATCACGGCCAGTGCCTTGCGCGACAGGCGCATGACGCGCGGCGGGTCGCCTCGGAGTTGGAAGGCTTGAGGATCGGAACGCGGCGCGCGCGTGGCGGGCGCTTCGGTCGAGGGAGTGTCGGCAGAATCGCTCACGGCCGCCGCCCCCGTCCATCGTCGCGCACGATGCGGACGCGCTGCTCACTGCGTTTGTCGCCGAGGCGCAGTTCGGCGGCGGCGAACAGGCGATCGACCACCATGTAGCGGCCCTGGACGCGGTAGTTGACCAGCTCGGCATCGCCGGCCGCGCCGGTCACGAACAGCGGCGGGATCTCGCCCTGCGAGATCCCGGCCGAAAACTCGATGAAGACCTGCTGGCCGTCGTCGAACGCGCGGGCGGGACGCCACGGCGCCCGATCGCCCTCGATGCGGTAGCGGAAGTTGAGAGCGGACACATCCACGCCCGTCGCCACTGGGGCGGCGGATGCGGCGGCGGCGTTCCGGCCCTGCAAGGCGATCAGCGCATCCTGCGGATAGGTCCAGCTCACCGACGCCATATAGGTCGCCGCCGTGGCGCGCAGCTCCAGATGATAGGTGCGCCGGTCGGTGTTGATGACGAGGTTCGTTGAAAGATCGGGCCGGGTGGGCTTCGCCAGGATATGCACGCGCGCCGTGGGACCGCTGCCGCTGATCGTATCGCCGATGATCCAGCGCACGGTGTCGCCGGCCGCGACCGGACCCGGCCCGACGAGCTGCTCACCTTCCTGCAAGGCGATGTCCGTGACCTGGCCGGGCGCGGAATAGACCTGATAGAGCGCGCCATCGGTCCAGGGATATTGCTGGATGGCGTTGAGGAACCCGTCGCGCACCGGCTGCACGCGCGCGGCGGCATTCGCCGCGCCCACGCGCCGGCGGGGATCGGACGGCTCCGGCGCGCGCGGCGTATCCGTCACCGGCTTTAGCTGGCCGGGAAGCGGCAGCGGCTCGGGGATCGTCACCACCTCGACCGGGCGTGGCGGTTCCGGCGCGGGCGTTGCCGTGATCGGCGCGGGCGGATCGTCATAGGCGATGGCGGGCGGCTTCGCCGATGTGGTGGCGCAGCCGGCGAGCGCCGATGCGGAAACGAGCAGCGCAGCGGACGCGGCGCGGCGGAACGGACTCGCGGTCATTGCGACAGCTCCTTCGACCAGTTGAGGGCATTGACGAAGACGCCGAGCGGATTCTTGCGCAGGGCATCGGGGGTGCGCGGCGGCTGCACGACGACGGTGAGGATCGCCGACCATCGTTCCGTCGCGGCAAGGCTGCCGTCCTGATAGCGGCGCTCGGTCCAGGCGACGCGGAAGCTGTCGGGCGAAGCGCGGATCACGCTCGATACGTCCACCGCGACCTGCACCTTGCCGACCTGCGCGAACGGATCGTTGGCGCGCGCATAGTCGTTGAGGAACAGCGCCCCCTTGTCGGTGGTGAAGTCGTAGGCGCGGAGCCAGTTCTGGCGGACGATGACGGGATCGGCGGGGATCGCGCGGACCTGCTCGATGAAGCGGGCGAGATGGAACGCGACCTGAGGATCGGTCGGGCGGTAGCCGCCCTCGGCCGGCGCGACCGCTTGGGCCTCGCCGAGCCGATCGACCTCAACCACCCAGGGCACGATATGCCCGCGGGCCGACTGCCAGACGAGGCCGCCAGCCAGGCCGCTCGATAGCGCCAGCGCGCCGAAGAAGGCGAGCCGCCAGTTCCTCGCCTGCACGCGAGACGAGCCGATCCGGTCGTCCCACACCTGCGCCGCGCGCTGGTAGGGAGTCGTCGGCTCCGGGGTTTGTCCGTATCGGATGCTGGGGCGTCGAAACATGGATCAATCCTTCTGGCTGAGATCGACGGACGATCCGCCGCCGCCGCCGTCGCCCGAGCGCAGCGTATGGGCGGCGACGGTCGCGCCGTGGGTCATGGTCTGGCGGCGTCTCATCGCGGCGGCCCAGGCGGGCGAGCCGCCGGAAGCCTCGGCCGCGGGCGCGGGGCTGCCGCCCGAAATGGCGCCGCCCGTCGCGGTGACGGCGGCACGGCCGCCCGAGCGGTAGCTGTCCTTGAGCGAAGCGGCGGCCTTGCGCAGCGGCGACATGGCTGCGCCGGCGGCCGCGCGGCCGACACCGGCGGCGCCGCCCGCGACGGCAGCGCCGCCGGTCTTGCCGGCCGAGCCGAGCGCGTAGGCGCTGCTGGCAGCGCCAGAGGTGAAGGCCGCGCCGCGGGCTGCACCACCCACGGCGCCCGCAACCGCGCCAGCGCCAAGGCGGGCGGCGGCCGCGCCGCCGACCAGCGCGCCGCCGGCCGCGAGCACGGTTCCGGCCGCCGCGCCCGCCCCGAGCGCGGGACCGCCAGAAACGATGCCGTTGGCGATGCCGGGACCGAAAATCGAAAGGCCGAGCAGCGACAGTGCGGCCAGCGCGATCGCCATGACCTGGTTGATGTCGGGCGCGACGCCGAGGCTGGCGTTGGTGAACTGGCTGAAGAGCGTCGTGCCGATGCCGGTGATGACGGCCAGGACCAGCACCTTGATGCCGGTCGAGACGACATGGCCCAAGACCTTCTCGGCCATGAACGCGGTCTTGTTGAAGAAGGCGAAGGGCAGCAGCACGAAGCCGGCGAGCGTCACCAGCTTGAACTCGATCAGCGTGATGAAGACCTGCACCGCGATGATGAAGAAGGCGAGCACGACGATGACCCAGGCGAGCAGCAACACGAGGATCAGCGCGAGGTTCGAGAAGACCGCCCAGAGGTTGGAAAATTGACCTGCGGCGTCGAGTAGCGGCCTGCCGGCTTCGAGGCCCTTCGCGGCGATCATGCCGGGTTTCATGAAATCGGAGATCGACATCGCCCCGCCGCTCGCCTTGAGGCCGAGCCCGGCGAACGACTGGAACACGATATTGGCGAGCGAGGAGAAGTTGCCGATGATGAAGGCGAAGGTGCCGATATAGAGCGTCTTCTTGATGAGGCGCTGAAGCACGTCCTCGTCCGCGCCCCAGGCCCAGAACAGCCCGGCGAGCGTCACGTCGATGGCGATCAAGGTCGTCGAGAGGAAGCTGACCTCGCCGCCGAGCAGGCCGAACCCGCTATCTATGTAGCCGGTGAAGACGCTGAGGAAGGTGTCGATGACCGATGTGTCGTTCATGGCGCGTCGCCTTTGGCGGGCGACGACGGGCCGCCGTCGCGCTCGGTGTCGGGGGCAGGCTCATCCTGTCGGAAGAAGCGGCGGCGGTTCTCGGCCCAGGCCGCCTCGCAGCCCGCGTCCGGCATGGTGAGCGTCGCGCATCGATCCAGCTCACGCGCGAGCCGGGCGCGGCCTTCGTCCGCCGCTACGGCGGCGCGCGGTGATGGAGGTGGTGCGCTCGGCCGGGTGGCGGCGACGATCGCCACCGTCATCATCAGCCCGGCCAGCGCCGACACCCCCGCGATCTTCGCCGTGCGCGACATGGGCGATCAGTTGCCCATGAAGCGGCGGAACCGCTCGCGGCCCTCCGCCTCCTCGGCGGCCTGGCGCGCGGATTGCAGCGCCTGTGCGCGGCCCTGCGCGGCGACCGCAGCGGTAAGGTCCGCGAGCTGCTGCGATTGCAGGGCGAGAAGCTGGTTGCCCGCCTGCGTCGCCTGAAGCGCGCCGGTCGCCGACTGGCTGGCCGAGACCAGACCGTCCATCGCCGTGCGCGCGCCGTCGATATTGCCGACGACGCCTGCCTGCACCTTCAGCGAGTCCTCGAACGCGCCGACGCTATCCTCCCACCGCGCATTCGCATTGGCGACCATCTGCGCCTGCGTGCCCGTCAGCGTCGCACCCTTGTAGCGGCTGCCGAACACCTGCTGGACGTTCTGCACGTCATAGGCGATGCGTTGCGCTTGCCCAAGAAGCTGCTGGGTGCGCTGCACCTGCTGCTGCAACTGCTGGAGCGAGCTGAACGGCAGCGAGGTCAGGTTGCGCGCCTCGTTGATGAGCGAGGTCGCCTGGTTCTGGATTTGCTGGATCTGGTTGTTGATCTGCTGGAGCGACCGGGCCGCCGTCAGCACGTTCTGCGCATAGTTGGTCGGGTCATAGACGATCCCGCCGAACTGCGCGTGCGCCGGTGTCGCGGCAGTGATGCCGATGGCGCTCGACGTCGCGATGGCGCCGGCCAGGATGGCACGGCGCAGGATAGTCGTCTTCATAGTGGTAACTCCTGCTGAGGTTGATGCGAGGGATCGGGAGGAAGAAGCTCGACGGCCCAGGCGCAGCCGCGATGGCGCAGCCATTCGGCCGCGAAGGCGGATTGCCCGTGGGCGTCGATCAATTCGGCGATGCGGAGCTGGTCGGTCTTTGACGACGCGGCGGCAAACGCCAGCGCCACCTCGCCCAGCCCCAGCTCGAAGAGCCGATTGCCGCGGCGTGACTGGCAGTAATAGTCGCGCTTGGGCGTCGCCCGGCTGAGGATTTCGATCTGCCGCGCGTTGAGCCCGAACCGCTCATAGATCGCCGCGATCTGCGGCTCGGCCGCGCGCTCGTTCGGCAGGAAGATGCGTGTCGGGCAGCTCTCGATGATGGCCGGCGCGATGCTCGACGTCTCGATGTCGGCGAGGCTCTGCGTGGCGAACACCACGCTGGCGTTCTTCTTCCGCAAGGTCTTGAGCCATTCGCGGAGCTGCGCGGCGAAATCCGGGCTGTCGAGGACCAGCCAACCCTCGTCGATGATGATGAGCGTCGGCGAGCCGTCCAAGCGGCCTTCGATCCGGTGGAACAGGTAGGACAGGACCGCCGCGGCCGAGCCGGCGCCGACCAGGCCCTCGGTCTCGAACGCCTGAACCGACGCCTCGCCGAGCCGTTCGGTCTCGGCGTCGAGCAGCCGGCCCCACGGCCCGCCGATACAATAGGAAGCGAGCGCCTGCTTGAGCTGCTGGCTCTGGAGCAGCACGGCCAACCCGGTCAGCGTGCGCTCGGGCGCCGGGGCGGACGCCAGCGATCCGAGCGCGGACCAGAGATGCTCCTTGGCCTGCGGATCGACCGCGACGCCTTCGGAGGCGAGGATCGCCGCCAGCCATTCAGCCGCCCAGGCGCGCTCGGCGGGATCGTCGATCGCTCCAAGCGGCTGAAGCTGGACGCCTGTCTCCGCTTCGTCGGCGAGCATCCCGCCGAGATCCTGCCAGTCGCCGCCCATGCCGAGCGCGGCGGCGCGGATGCTGCCGCCGAAATCGAAGGCGAAGACCTGAGCACTCTCGTAGCGGCGGAACTGCATCGCCATGAGCGCGAGCAGCACCGACTTGCCGGCGCCGGTCGGGCCGACGATCAGCGTATGGCCGACATCGCCGACGTGAAGGGAAAACCGGAACGGGGTCGAGCCTTCGGTCCTGCCATAAAGCAAGGGGGGTTGTCCGAAG